>Ga0182012_10000084_pt1 | contig 97277 bp, 87 predicted proteins | sample 612S2SmetaG_FD_120486 | JGI IMG/M metagenome (GOLD analysis project Ga0182012, IMG submission 120486) | Permafrost microbial communities from Stordalen Mire, Sweden - 612S2S metaG | ecosystem: Environmental > Terrestrial > Soil > Wetlands > Permafrost | place: Sweden: Stordalen | collected... | reverse complement strand
GCGCAGTTCGCCGCCTATCCCGCTTAGCTTGTTGAAACGGAAGAGCAGCGCATTGACCAAGGTCCCACGATTACGGGCGTCTTCCGCGCTCCCGGTGCTGGCGTGTACCACCATCCCGGCGGGTTTATTGACCACCGCCAAATCCTTGTCTTCAAAGACCACTTCCACGGGAATGTCTTCGGCGAAAGCCTTCAGCGGCGCGGCTTCTACGTTACCAATGATCTCAATGACTTCGCTGCCCCTTAGCTTGAATGAAGCCTTGGAAGGGCGTTCATTCACCAGCACCTTGCCCTGTTCCACCAGTAGTTGCACTCGCACCCGGCTTACGTCCGGAATGCGCGCCACAAGATAGTGGTCCAGACGTACCCCGCTATCTTCCTCGGTGGCGTTGAAAACCGTTGGAGCCGCTGGTTCGTCCGCTGCCGGAACTTCCGCCAGGACTTCTTCGGTTTCTATTGCTTCGGGTTCGGCTTCGATCACTTCGGGCGGAGCTGGGGGTGCGGACTTGCGCGCAATTTTGGTTGCCATTCCTTTGAGGATAGCAGGTGAAGACCACTCCAGCACTGGCGAGCCGCCGCGCGCCTTTAAGCTTTTCTCTACTTTTTGCCGATGGAAGAGTTGCAGCGCTGCTGTTCGCCTATGGACTCCGTACAACTTATTTCCGCGCAGATGGGCCAGCCCTCCCTGAAGGCGAGCCGGTCCACAAGCCTGGTCCACGTTCCCCGAATCGCTCTAGCCACCGTGTCCCGCAGCGAATCGGCTCGCCCCAGCAGCAATGATGTATGGACGGTTTCCGTCAGCGACAATGGCGCATTCAATTTCTACGCCGTCCCGCGCTCGGGCAGCGAAAAGAACGCTTCATCGCAATCGGATTTTCCCAAGCGGGGATCAATTTCCGATTGGGCCGCTCCGCAAAGTCAGGACGTGGTCGCACAGTACGCCTTTTATGCGACTCTCGCCTCACCGGCTAACGGGCAATATCTCAACATTTATGCGTAGCGGGCCTGAACACCTGACCCTTAAGCCTGAGAGATCGACGAACTTTCCGCCTTCGCGGCCGGGGCTGGCCGCCGAGTGAAGGCACGGAGGGGCGTGCAGCGCATGTAGATCACAAAACCAGCCAACACCAGTCCCAAGGCAATCAACTGAGTTCCTGTAATCAGCCCGCCGAGCACTTCACCGCGTCCCGGATCACCACGGAAGAACTCGAAGACGAAGCGCTCGATGCCATAGATGATCATGAACAGAGCGATAATTTGTCCTTCAAACTTCTTGCGCTTGCAGAGCCAGAAGAGCAAGGCGAAGTTAATCAACTCGGCGGCAAACTCATAGAGTTGCGTCGGATGCAGCGGAATATTCAGCGGCGTGCCGGAGAAGTCCGCTGCCCACTGATTGTGGAACGTGATAGCCCATGGCACGTGCGTTTCACGACCGTAGCAGCATCCCGCCGCCAAACAGCCAAGGCGCCCAATGGAGTGACCGAGCGCGATGCCGGGGGCGAACACGTCGGCCGCGGAGAGAAATGGAATCTTCTCCCGTCGCACATACCACCAACTGACGAAGATCGCCAACACCAGCCCGCCAGAGAACACGCCACCGGATTGCAGGGTCGCGATGCTGAAGATGCGCCCGGGTTCGGCCAGGTAGTCGCGCCAGTCAACCATGAGCATGAGCAGCTTTGCACCAACGATGCCGCTGAAGGCTGCCAGCCCGCCAAGATTCCACATCTGGTCTGGGTCAAGTCCGCGGAAGCGAGCAAGGTAAAAAATCACCGCGAGTCCGGAGGTCATGCCCAGCGCGGCCATCAGGCCATACGTGGGCATCGCAAAAGAGCCGATATGAAAAAGGTGTGGGAACACTTCCCTATTGTAGATGGAGCGGAACGCTATCCGGTCGCAGCGATACCGTGGATTGCCAAAACAATGGCCAGAATAGCCATCTGGAAGAACTTACACGAAAAGCTATAGCGCCGGCCCGCGTGGCCGTGTGGGGTGGGGTTGCTGTGAACCGAGAAGCACCAGGTGGGCGCCCTCCGTGGTCCATTAGGCCGATCCGACTGGGGATCAGCACACCGGACCAATTGTCGAGTCGGGCACCCTAATTAGAAATATCGGTTCGCAGTGGTGTTCCACCCCAGCACTAACTTTGCAGGTCGGCGCCGTAGTGAATTAGATGCTATGGGAGAGCAGCGAGTAGCGCAAGTTGCCGTCAGCAAAATGTTGGAACCGAACGTGCCACATAAAAAATTGTGCCGCGATGGGAACGATTTTGATTGACTCGTGCAGCATACTGCGATCCTCAGGAAAGCGTTGGAACAGAAAAGCCGAAAAGTCTTGCGGCGTTCCCAAAAAGGTAGCAGTGCTTCGCTTCAGGGTGAAGCGGCATCCCAATCGCCACCTCCGCTGCGGCAGCCCAGTTTTGCGGATGGGCCCGGAACATCACGCGCTCGCGTCCCTGAACCTCCACGTATTCGCACAAGACGGGCCCGGCAATCAGATCCTGCGCACCCAGAATAATTCCGATGTGTGGAAAGCGCTCCAGCAGACGGATGATGCTGTCTGCCCCGCTGCGTGGTGGCGTCGCCAGCAGGATGTCAAGGTCTGGGAAATCCGCCGCCAGCACCTCCACTTGTTTGCGGTGGTGTTCCCATCGTTCGATGCTTGAGCATTCCAGCACCAGCGGCGCTCGCAACTTGGCACAAAGGCCGTACAGCGGATACATCCGCGATGCGTCCAATCCGGAAACGCAACCCTCGGCCTGGGAATACACCCCGGCCAGACTGCCTGCGTTCACCGCTTCGTCAATCCATCGCAAACTGTCGCCAATGCGCAGTGGATCGTAGGAGGCGAGACCACGCAACTGCTTCGGATTTCTCGTAACAACATCCACCGCCTCCTGCGTCCGGCGGTCCGCACAATTCCACTGATTTTGGCATTGATGGCAAAGACAAGGTGCGAGCACCGCACCGGCGATGCCGGCAGCTTGCATCAGTGGGGAAAGATCCTGGCTAAACGGAATGCAATCGGAGGCTTGGGTGATTCTTGCATCTTTTGGGATGCAGAAGAGAGCATCGATGATTGCCAATGTGGTCATGACGCACCCCTGACCCCTGCAAGCTAGCGCGACCGCCCGCGCTTTGCAGTGACAGCGATCACGTACACACGTCTACCGTAAACACAGAAAAGGGTGCGGCATCTTGCCGCACCCTCGTCCTGCTGGCAGTTGCACTACTTCGAGGGGGTCGTACCTGAGGTGTCCGAAGAAGTGCTGGGAGTGTTGGTAGTCGTGGTGTTCGACTCCGTCGTGGTGGTGGTGGTCTTCTTGTGGTGATGCTTTTTCTTGGCGCTTGTGCTCTGGTCCGGATTCGTGCCGGAATTATCTGCGCTGCTCGTACTGCTGCCCGTATTTCCGCTCATCGAACCAGCACTCGGGTTGTGCTGTGAATCCGGGTTCTGGCCATTATTCGGATTCTGCCTATCCATGGAATCGGAAGAGTTGGTCTGCGGAGTCGTGGCTGACGGACTCTGTGTTGTAGTCGATGACGTGCTCTGATCTGTGCTGCTGCTCGATTGCGCCATAGCCATGCCTGCGCCAAGCAGCATGATCGATGCCGCATATAGAAACTTCTTCATTTCAGGGTCTCCTGGTTTGTGAAACGTGATTCGACGTGTGGCAGCACTTTTATCTTGGAGGCTCGGTTGGCAGCAGAGGTTGACCCAATTCGCAAGCTCGATTCACAGAGAACAATCGTGCCGTCCGTGGCCCACGCAGCATCGAAACCCGTCATTCACGTGGCGGGAGAGTGCAGGCATCAGAGAAGATTTTCAGGGCAAATTGGCGATATCAGCACCGGGCAATGCGCTTCCCATGCTGACCATCGTAGCCGCATTAATCATGACCACGCGTAGTCTGCGGAATTCCGGGAATCCGAAAAAGATTGCCTGACCGTGCTCGTTAATGCAAAAAACACGCCCGGTTTCATCCGGGCGTGTTCGTTATTCAGGCTGGTGTTGTTGCTATTTGTCGTAGTGCAGCAGCGAGAACACATCATACGGAACCAACCGCTTGCGTCCATTCAGAAAGTCGAGCTCAACCACGAAGCTCATTCCGCAAATGTCTGCTCCCAGTTTGTTGGCCAGTTTGGCTGCTGCCTCGGCGGTGCCGCCAGTGGCCAGAAGATCGTCAACGATCAGCACGCGCTGTCCTGGCTGAATGGCGTCCTTATGAATCTCCAGCGTGTCGGTGCCGTACTCCAGTTCGTAGGTGTAGCTCACGGTTTCGCCGGGAAGCTTCTTTGCTTTGCGAACCGGAATGAATCCTGCGTTCAAGCGATATGCCATCGCCGGGCCAAAGATGAAGCCGCGCGCTTCCATACCCAGAACCAGATCCACGTTCCTATCCAGGTAAGGCGAAGTCATGTAGTCCACCACGCGTGCGAAGCCTGCGCGGTCTTTGATCAGCGTTGTGATGTCATAAAAGAGAATGCCCGGCTTGGGATAGTCAGGAATCTCGCGAATCAATTTTTTGAGATCGTCAGAAGCCATTACCGTCTGTGTCTGTAACAAGGGAATCACCGCGATTCTTCAATTTGAAATGTCTTATATCCGTTGAACGGCGCTGCGTCCTCTACTGCGACTTCATCGATCCGGGCCGCGCGTGGTCCTTCTTTCAACTTGTCATACAGCGAGCCCAGCTGTGCGTTGCTGCCACTGGCCATTACTTCCACTGCTCCATCGTCGCGATTGCGTACCCAGCCGCCAATTCCAATCAGCCGTGCCTCGCGCTCCACAAACCAGCGGAAGCCAACGCCCTGCACGCGACCTTTCACCAGGTACCTGCGAAAAATACTCCCGGCCATCACTCTCCTTGCAAGTTTGGCGCCTTACGCTCTCGCGCTTTTATGCCCTCGAAAGATACACGCCCTCGGCCGTATCCACCCTGATTTTTTCGCCCTCGTTAACAAATGGGGGAACCTGCACCACTAGTCCGGTTTCGGTCTTGGCAGGCTTGGTCACGGAAGAAGCAGTCGCCGACTTCAATCCGGGCTCAGTCTCAATCACCGTTAGCTCCACCGTCTGCGGGAGGTCAATGCCTACGGCCTTACCGTCATAGAACTCCACAACGATGTGCAGATTCGGCGTCAGGTAGTCCACTGAATCACCTAGCGTGTCGTGATTCAGCGCTGTCTGCTCGTAGTTTTCGAGGTCCATGAAATAGAACGTATCGCCATCGTTGTAGAGATACTCCATCTTGATTTCATCCACGGTGATCTTGTCAATGGAATCACCCGAGCGGAAGCGGTGCTCGAACATGGCACCAGTGCGAAGGTTGCGCAGCCGCGCTTGAATGAAGGCGCGCAGATTACCCGGGGTGCGGTGCTCTACGGCAAAAACCGAGTGCAATTCGTTGTTGTGCTTAATGATCATGCCCGGACGCATTTGTGTGGCAATAATCGCCATGACGGATGGTGCTCCAATCTTTTCTTCTGAAAAATTTCTGGCCTCGGGAGGTACTGCCATCCCAACAGGCGGATTCGTGCCCCGGCCAGAGAACCCCGACAAACCTGAAATTGGCTCATTGGGGTTGAGAGAACCCAGCCACGGCGAACAATCAATTTTACCTTGGCGGCTGCCCGATTGTGAATTGGGGATGTCTGGAGTCGCTCTTAAGTCCCAGCGGCATCGCAACAATCTGGTCCAAGTGGTGCCCCAGATGCCACACATAGTTCTCCACCATAAAAGCCAAATCTGCGGCGGGTCTTTCGCCGATCAAGCAAGGCGTATCCAGCTTGGACTCCGGAAAATGACTTATTACATGGGCAAGATAGCAATTGTAAGCCGCCCACAATGTGACCAGCATCAGCCAGTCAGCATCAGGAAGCGCCTGCACAGCGACGCATCCCACCTGCTCGTAGTCAGGAAACTCCAGCGACGGCTGCATCAGCGCTCGCACAAATCGCTGGTGATTGTTGGAGGCCGAGTCGATCAAATGACCGATCACTTGCTTACGCGACCATCCGCCAGCGAGCACGGGTTTCGAGCTTTCAGACTCACTCATCTCGGCCAAATTTGGCTCGGCGGCGGCTACCATCGACAGCATCTTCGCCGTCAGCTCCTTCATCGATCTCTCCTCGGCCACGCCGTCGCGCATTACTTCCTCCCGCTGGACCCGAATCCGCCGCCCTTACGGCTGCTCTCCGCCAGTTCTTCCACCACCTCAACAGGAGTCGTCAGCACCGGGTATGGAATCAGGTTCACCAGCTTATCTCCGGCGTGAATCTCCGCCACATGGTCGCCAAGGTTTTCCATCAGCACGCGTACCTCGCCGCGATAGCCTGAATCAATCACGCCTCCTGTGCAGGTCAGCCGACGCGCCGCCATGGAGGACTTATCACGCAGCAAGGCCCCTAGTGGCTCACCCGTGGAGGTGGTCAATTCAATGGCCACACCTGTCGGAACCACGGCGTTTCCCTTGGCCGCAATGGTCACGGTCTCGCTGGCATAAAGGTCATATCCCAGGTCTTCGCCCGGATGTGCAATGGTCGGCGCCTTGGCCGACACGGAGAGCAATTTCACTTTCAGCATGGGTCAATTATCAGCCCTAACCTTGAAACTTTGAAACCTTGAAACTGCGAAACCTTATAATGAAATCCATGTCTCACTTCCGTCCCGTTGACGAGCAACTGGCCTACCTGCGTAAAGGTTCGGTCGAAGTCATTCGTGAAAACGATTTGCGCGAGCGCCTGGAGAAGTCCTTTCAGAACGGCAAGCCTCTGCGCATCAAAGCTGGCTTTGATCCCACCGCGCCCGACCTTCATCTCGGCCACACCGTTCTCATCCGCAAGCTCAAGCACTTTCAGGACCTCGGCCACACCGTCATCTTCCTCATTGGAGACGGCACTGGGCTCATCGGCGATCCCACGGGACGCAACGCCACACGCCCGCCACTCAGCCGCGAGCAGCTAGACGCCAACGCTGAAACCTACAAGGCGCAGGTCTTCAAGATTCTCGATCCACAAAAGACCGAGGTTCGCTACAACACCGAGTGGCTGTTCAAACTCGATTATGAAGGCTTCGTTCGCCTGGCCGCCAAGTTCACCGTCTCGCAAATGCTCGAACGCGAGGACTTTAACAAGCGCTTTAATGAAGAGAAGCCCATCAGCGTTCACGAGCTGCTGTATCCCATGATGCAGGGCTATGACTCGGTCGCTCTGGAGTGCGATGTAGAGCTAGGCGGCACCGATCAGAAGTTCAATCTATTAATGGGACGCAAGCTCCAGCAGGACTACGGGCAGCCGCCGCAAATAGTGCTAACCATGCCCTTGCTCGAAGGCCTCGACGGCGAGCGCAAAATGTCGAAGTCCTACGGCAACTACGTCGGCATCACGGAAACCGCGCAGGAAATGTTTGGCAAGCTGATGTCCATCAATGACCTGTTGATGTGGCGCTACTACGAACTGCTCACCGATCTGACAATTCCCGAGATCGGAAAACTGCAAGCCGACGTGAAAGCCGGAACCCTGCATCCCATGCGCGCAAAAAAAGACCTGGCCAAGCGCATCATCGCCGATTTCCACTCCCCCGCCGATGCCGAGGCCGCCGAAGAGAACTGGGCCCGTCAGTTCCAGAAAGATGAAGTGCCGGAGAACCTCGAAGAGGTGGTGATCGAAGCCGCAACGGTCGGCACCATCACCGACGGAGTGGCCAACATCAACCTTGGAAAGGTGCTCGCCCACGCCGCGCTCGCCGACTCCAACAGTGACGCGCAGCGCAAGATCAAAGCAGGCTCGCTAAAGATCGATGGCGAAACCTGCAAAGAGGTTTACCTGCAAACCTCACTTCCCGCCGAGAAGGTTCTCCGCGTGGGGCGCAAAATGAAGAAGATAGTTTTGAAGTAACAGAATGCCCCAACCTTCCCCAGTCTGATGGGGCAAGGTTGGGTAGTTGCACTGCTTACGGCGCTAGCAACAATCCTTCACCTCGGCGTTCTATACTGTCTTCCATGTTCGCCCGCAAGATTCGCGTGCAGTACGACAACGCCGGAACTCCCACCGCTGTCCCCCTCAAGTGGCTGGACAACTTCGCCATGCGCAGCTTCACCAACGATCAGATTTTTGACGACACTCTCCCTGTCGCCGACGGACTCATCGAAATTGGAACGCGTGTTCCTCTAGCTCTCCTCGACGAGCGGCTCACTGACTGGTTTCGCCGCAAAGGCTACCTCGCCGCCGGAGCCACTCTCCACCTCACCGAACTCTGAAGCGCGCTTCCGTATAATCGAGCGCGTAAGCCATGTCCGCATCCAGCTGCCTGTCGGCACCATCCCGCGCTTCTTGCCACGCGCTCTGTGTGGCCCTCATCGTCCTGCTCTGGCTTGCGCTCTACGTTCCCGGCCTATGGTCGCCGCCTCTGCTCGACGATGCCGATTCCGTGCATGCCGAAGCCGCGCGCGAGATGATGCTGCGACATGACTGGTCCACGCTCTACGTCAACGGCCTGCGCTACCTGGAGAAGGCACCGTTGCTGTACTGGAGCATGGCTGCCAGCTACGAACTCTTTGGAGTCACCGACTGGGCTGCCCGTCTGCCGCTCGCCCTTGGAGTGCTCGCCCTGCTCCTCGCCTGCTATGCCATCGGCCGCCGTCACTTTGACGATCAAGCGGGCTTGTATGCCGCGCTCGCCCTCGGACTCTCCTTCGGTCCCTATATCTACACCCGCATTCTCCTTCCCGATATTCTCGTCGCCCTCTGGCTCACTCTCGGGCTGCATTGTTTTCTACTCACACTGTTGCGCCCATCGCGAATCGCCTGCTGGATGCTGGCCTTCACCATGGCTCTCAACGTACTCACCAAGGGACTTATCGGCCTCGTCTTTCCCGTGGCGATCATCGCGGTCTATCTTCTGCTCACACGCAATCTGCGTCATCTGCTGCGTATGCGGCTCATCTCCAGCGCTGCGGTGTTTCTCGCCGTTGCCGCGCCGTGGCACATCATTGCCAGCCTCCGCAATCCTGCTGCCGGCGAGGCTCGTGGATTCTTCTGGTTCTACTTCGTCAACGAACAGTTTCTGCGCTATCTCAACAGGCGTTTCCCGCGAGACTACGACACGGTCCCGCTGCTGCTCTTCTGGGTGCTGCCTCTGCTCTTTCTGTTGCCGTGGTCGGCCTTCGCCGCCAAGGCTTTCGCGTCCGTGCCGCATCGCTGGAGCCAGCTACCTCACCTCGACGTGCGTGCTCGGGCCATGCTGCTATGGGCCGTTGCCCTCGCCGTCATCATTGGATTTTTCAGCTTCAGCAGTCGCCAGGAATACTACGTTCTGCCTGCTCTTCCGGCCTTCGCGTTAATCCTCGGCGCATGGTTCAGTCAGGAGCAGCATTCACCAGCCGCATCGCACGCACGTCGCGCCGGACAGCGCATCGCATTTGGAACATTCCTCATTGCCACTCCGCTGGCATTGGCCGCGTTTGGCCTGCTGTGGTTTTCGCAGAGTGTGCCACCAAACAGCGAATTGGCCGATCTGCTCACGCGCAATCCTTCCGAGTACGCGCTCTCCTTCGGACACATCTTCGATCTAACGCCACGAGCTATGGGACTATTCCGCCCCGAGCTGTTTTTCGTCGGTATCGCTCTTCTAGTTGGCACTTTCGCGAGCTGGCGTCTGCGCCGACACAACCATCCAGCATTGGCAAACGCCGCGCTGGCCGTGATGATGTTAGTCTCTCTCCAGTGTGTTCACAGCGCGTTGGTCAGCTTTGCGCCCATCCTCTCCTCGCGCACACTAGCCGTATCCGTCGCGAGCCTCTATAGCCAAGGAGATGTGATCGTAGTGAATGGCGCTTATGAGGATGCATCCACGCTCAACTTTTACGGACACCTCCCGCTGCACGTGTTGAACTCGCGCGAGAATGGAAACCTCTACTACGGCTCCCTCTTCCCGGATTCGCCAGCCATCTTCGAGGATGATGCATCGCTCGCGAAGCTCTGGCGGGGCTCCGGACGCGTCTTGGTCTTCACTCCGCAAAGTGACATCCCGCCGCTGCTCCGCCAGACAGGCTACCTCATGATCGCCCGCAGCGGGGGCAAGCTAATCCTGGCGAACCGCCCATGACGCTGCCGCCCACGACTTACGCATCCTTGGCCTATCCACTGCTGCTCTGGCGTACGCTGCTCTCCGTTGCGTGCCTGGGAACCATCTCGTCCACCGTCTTCTTAGCTCTTGCCCTGATCGCGGCAATACGCAATCTGCGACTCGCACGCATCCAGTCCCGCGCCGCCCTGCTCACACCTTCGGAGGCCCTGCCCTTCGTATCCATCCTCAAACCGCTCCACGGAGCCGAACCGCGCCTCGAGGAAAACCTCACCAGCTTTTTTCTACAAGACTACCCAGCCTTCGAAATCGTCTTTGGCCTCCGCAACGCCGCCGATCCTGCCCTGCTTGTGGTCGAGAATCTGCGCACGCGATATCCGAGGATTGCCGTCAAGGTCGTATTCTCTGGCGAACCACGGTGGCCCAGCGCCAAGGTATGGTCGCTCGACAAGATGATTAGCCAAACTACCAGCGAATACCTTGTCATCAGCGACAGTGACATCCTCGTCTGCCCGGATTTCCTGCGCAATGTAGTTCCGCCGCTGCTTGATCACGCAAACGGACTTGTCACCTGCCTCTACCGAGGTGTGCCTGCCCGCGATTTCTGGTCCCGCCTGGAGGCCCTCGGTATGTCTGTAGAACTGCCTTCAGGCGTCCTCATTGCGGACATGATGGAAGGAATGCAGTTCGCGCTTGGTTCGGTGCTGGCCGTTCGCCGCGATGCGCTCGATGCGTGCGGTGGCATCCGTTGCGCCGCCGAATACTACTCCGACGATTTCATCCTCGGTAATCGCATCCACACCGCCGGATATCGTGTCGTGCTCTCGCATTATCGCGTCGCTCACGTACTCTGTGCGCAAACCTTCCGGCAAACCTTTGCCACCCAAACGCGCTGGATGCAGAGCACGCGTTATTCGCGCCCAAAAGGGCATCTGGGGACCGGCCTGACCTTCGCCGTCCCCTTCGGCATCCTCGGCCTCATCTTGGCCCTCGTGTTGGGCCATCCGCAACTCGGCGCAACGCTGTTTGCATGGAGCATCCTCAATCGCATCGTCCAATGCGTCGTCATTGGATATTTTGTAGTTGATGATCGCCGCGCCCTCGTCCGCGCCGCGCTTTACCCCCTACGCGATCTCTTGGGCTTCATCGTCTGGGTGTCCAGCTATTGCGGCGGCAGCAGCTTCCATTGGCGAGGCGAACTCTACAGCTTCACCCCCGGCGGCAGAATTCTCTCCATCTCCCGTGAGGGGGTGGCCCGCTCACACTAAGCGACCCTCGTTAATTCCAGCAGCCGAACATGCAGTCCCAAGGTGCTTCCAGATACGCCATTCGCGGATAGCAATACATAAAGAACACCGCCGCTCCCAGCACCAGAAAGAAACAAATGCGCCCGGTCCGTACTCGATTCGCACCTGACTGGTGCAGCGCGACCACAATCGCAGGCCCAAGAAACATGGCAGCAGGATAATAGTAGTAATAGATTGGCGTTTTGATGGGAGTAATCGCCCACTGCAGCAGGTTTGCCGCGTACAGCAACACCACCACAATCTCCGCCAACCGGAAGCCCTTTCGCAAACGCACCAGACAGATCAGGAGTGCGACCAACCCGGACCACATCACAACAAAATTGCCCAACAGGTATGACAGTCCCCGCATCGGACTGGTCCGCAGCGGCCAGCTATACCAGGGTGCGCGAATGCTGGCCAGCCCCGGAAAGCTCTTGCTCACTCTGTATATCGCGACATGAAAATCCAGAATCGATTTTAGTGAGACTGCATAATGCGCTTCCCTGAATTCCGCCAGAATGGTCGCTATGTAGGCTAGCGCAGGGGCCACAAGAATCCCGAGCACGAGCGTAATCCAGCCGACGGATCGAGCCTTCCGCGCCGCCTCCGCAAAATTCTCATTCGGAGTGATCGCTGGAATTATTGCACCCAGGAATAGAACGACAACAACCGCAAACATCACCGCGAGCGTGTCAACCGCGATCCATTTGCACGCCATGCTCAGTCCGAACATTACGCCGGAAAACAGTAGACAAACCCGCCGGAATCCGACGCGAGCTTCCAGACTGAAAGCCGCCGTAGCCCCTACCACTCCCCACATGGCGAATGCGAAGCAGAACACATCCAGCATGGCGAGTCGCGAAATCACGAACCAGAAATTATTGAACGCCGTTAAAAGCATGGCCGCCAATGCCAAGCGGTAATTCCGCACCAGCAGGTAGCTCCAAAGAAAAATCGCCACCAGGGTCAACGCGCCGAAAACGATGCTGGCCAACCGCCAGCCCAGCGGATTATCCCCAGCCAGCGTGATTCCGAAAGAGATCAGGTAACTGCCCAGCGGAGGGTGATGCCAGCCCGGAAGTTGAGACGGCAATGCGGGAACCGTCCCATGCAGCAAGGCTCTCGCCACCGGCACATAAGACAACTCATCGACGCAAGGTGTGCGCGGCCGCTCCACTCCTGCGGCCAGAAATAGGAAGGCAAACAATCCTCCCAGCACCGCAGTGAGAATGACCATTGTCCGCTCACGTCGCCCACCGCTGCAGGATTGAGACGGGGCGTTTTCCACCGGGCTGCCCGGCGCGGTCTTGCCCGCTACGAATCCTATAGTTTCTTTATGTGACGGCTGCACGGTAGCGAAAGGGTAGCGCATCGCAGGTGCGCAAGCAAAGCCAATTACCTATAGCAAGCGGGCTACGCGCGCGTCAGGCGCCCATCCTTCAGATGAAAGCGCTCTCCGCGCCAGACAATCGTGTCTCCGCCAAAACTCGCGAACCATATCGCCACTCCCACCACGTCGCGCGCTGGAATCAGCCATAGGTCCCGCAGTGTCTGCCGGTCGTCAAGAATCTCTCCGCACAATATCCAGCCCGAAGTGAACCGTGCCGCAGCCACCGTGCCCAGCAGCGCCAGTGACCATCCTGCGCCGCCCGCGCATAGCGCTGCGGCCATCGCCCAAGGCAGCCCGAAGGTCATCAGCACTCCCACGTAACCCCACTTGCGCAAATCCCGCACCGTGCGAGCCCAGCGCAACTGGTGTTCGAACATCGCACGGAAGCTCTGCTCCGGCAAAAAGGTTTCCACCACCATGTCGGAGAGCACAACCGCGTAGCCCGCCTCGGCAATCATCCTTCCCAACTCATGATCGTCGGCCAGATAATCCGCCAGCGTTTCCAACCCGCCAATGGCCTCGGCAGCCGCGCGCGGAAACGCCAAAGTAGAACCCAGCCCAAAGTGTAGTCCGCCTTCAATCTCCATCGCGCACAGCACGCCTCCGGCAAAGTCGGTAGCAATCGTCACAGCCTCCATGCGCGAAGCGAAACTGCTTCCGGCCTCCGCTCGATACAACGCGGTTACCAGTCCCACCCGCTCGTTCTGCATGGGTGCCACAATGTGGTGCAGGTAATCGGGTGTAACGCGAATGTCGCTGTCATTGATGACGACGTGATCGTACTTCGCCTCGCGCATCATCTGCGCAAGATTGCTAACCTTGCGATTGCTGCCCAGCACATCGCCACACACTATCAGCCGAATCTCGCGCTCCGGAAACTCCCTCTGCAACCGCTCCACGTCCGCTACCGCTGCATCGTCCGCACTGTTTACGCCAAAGATGATTTCGTACTGCGGATACTCCTGCAGGCAGTGCGAGCGAAAGCCTTCATACATCTGCCGGTCGGTACCTTTTAGCGGTTTTAAAATGCTCACCGGAGGTACAAATCCGCCCGCCGCGCACTGTCTGGCGTTGCGCCTGCGTCCGAGGAAGCGCACCTCGCTCCAAATCGAAAGTCCCAGGTATCCCAGCCCACACAAGGCCAGTAGCGCAAACGCATAAGAGGCGAGATGGAAGAAGTTTGCGAGCATGGGCGCCGAATAGAGCTTATCGGAAGTAACGGCACGGCTCAATGTGCTTTGCCAATCTCCAGGCCTTGGCCGATCTTCCCACTTTTCCAGTCCTGCGCTTTCAGGCATACTCAATTAGCTTTGAAGCGAAAGCGCACAGGAGAGCGGACTGTGAAGTTTCGGCCATGGCAGGGAGTCGTGCTGGTGATCTGCGCGTTGGTGTACGCCGCAATCTTCTACCGCAATTACCAGATCACCGAAGGCCGCAAGGCTTTCGAGCGCCTTAGTTGCCCAAGCTGTCACCTCGCCGGCGGCGCGCCCTCACTTGAGCACGTGGGCGACAAGTATGACCGCAAGACCTTCGTGGATTTCATCTCCGACCCTGAAACGGTTTACGCGCGGATGGGACGCAAGCCGCTGAACGCGGGCTACCAGCCTATGCCGCGCCCCCAGGCCTCGCATCATGAGATCGAGATGCTCTCTTATTTTCTGTCGGCACAGCACTAACCGTTCGCGCCCGCGCGGTGCAACATCATCTGAGATTGAAGGAGTTGGATAGTGGGGAAAGCTGTGAAGTGGGTTGTACTTGCGGCAATTGCGGTCTTTGCGCTCTGGGCTGCCTATCACGCGTATGAATTGGATCTAGGCAAACGCAGCTTTGCCCGTCTCGGCTGCGCCTCCTGCCATTTCTCCGGAGGCGGTCCCAACCTCGCATATATCCTGCCTCAGTACGATGAAAAAACTGTCGAAGACTTCATCCGCGAACCCGACGAGGTTTACCGCCGACTCGGTCGCAAGCCGCTCAATCCCGGCTTCTCCGTCATGCACAAGGTAAAAGCCACCAATTTGGAAGTCACGGCCATGGCAAAATATCTCAAGAGCTGGTAGCCGGAGGCCGACCATGCGAATTCGTCTAGCGCTGCTCTCGCTCTGCATCGCCATTCTGCTCTGCGCCGCCGCAGCCCAGGAAGCGAAGCCGGTTGTCTCGGCGCACGCCCGGCTCCTGGCAGCCCGCCGCATTTACATCGAGCACGCTGGCGGAAGCATCCCTAACGATGTTATCGGCGACGCCTTCCAGGGCTGGGGACACTTTCAGCTTGTCTACAATCCCGAGGACGCCGATCTCATCGTCTCCATCAACGCACCTTCCTCTGACAGTGGAGTCTCTGTCAGCGGACGTGCCGATAGCCGAGGCTCAGCCTCTTCCAAGAATCTCTCCTCCGCCAGCATCACGCAGATCCGTCTCCTGATCCTCGATGCCCATGACCGTGTCGTTCTCTGGAGCGGCAACGAGCAGCCCAAGTCCGCTATGAAAGAAAAGCAGCGCGAGGATAACGAAGTAGAAGCCTCCCTGCGCCTCTTCCGCCGCTTCCGCAACGTAATCGAGCCCGAACCTGGGCCCGAGCCAGCGAAATAAGGGTTGGCCAGCATCCGCACCGCCGGGCACCCTGCCTCGGCTAATGAAACGGTTCCTCAAAAGAGCCAAGCCTGCTCCCATTTGAGATAGGTGGACGAAAGCCCTGTTATACAGAGGTATCTTGTGGACAGCAAATATTCTGGCGTAAGATGCTGGCACGGCGCAGGAAAGAGCACTCGCTGTAGCCGCGTTATCCGCTCGATCGCTGGGCACGATTCGCATCGTAGACAGCTTGCGCCGAGAGGACTCATCCGCTTATGCAGAGATCTCTTGCCATCTTCCAAGCTGCAATTCTCAGCCTTTCCGCATTCGGCGTCGCGCAGAGTCAGCCTCCCGCGCAGGCCCCATTGCCCGAGCACACCAGGGAGGTGAGGATGTTTGCCCAGGACGCCAACGGCAACATCTCCGAGGTTGCGCGCGAGGTCGCCAGTTGCGACAGGGACATCTCCGTCGCCCCAGGCCGCCGCAAACCCACCAATCGCGTGGTGATCGGCCGCTTGCCGCAACCCAAGGCAAAGCTGCGCTTCAAGCAGGGCGAGCCCGTCGCACTGCTCACCTGGATGCCCTCGAAGGTGATGCCCAACGATCTGGAATTACTCCTTTATCGAGTGGTTGGCGAGCAGCGGGTCACTGACCTAGCACCTGAAGGGGGCCGCTTCCGGCGGCCTGCCGCAGATAGCATCACATTCAAGGTATTCAACGCCGGAGTGGAGCGATGGAAGCTGGCGCCGGCAAAGCAGCTTGATCCCGGTGAGTACTGCTTCTCGCCGCTCTTCAACAACGACAACTTCTGCTTTGGAGTGGATGCCAGGTAGCCCGCGCGCCGTGCTGCTGATACAAGTCGATACATGTGGACCAATCGCCAGTACCTCCAAGGCCGCACCGTAAAGCGAGCCCATCTGCCTGAAGCGTAGCTTTCCCGCCTGAAAGCTTAGAAATCTTGCGGCCCTTATCGGCCAATCTCGGGTGCCCGCGTTCGTGCCGAGTCTCTTGCGTACGGGGCGCCAAAAGCCCCGCGTTCCGGGTCCCACCCGGCTTTTCCACAACGTTCCACAGCATTCCCCTCTTACAAACAGCATTCCCACAGCACCTCTGCCGATTTCCCACCCAAGCCGTCTCCGTCTGTTGCACTCTTCAAATAACGCAGCGGTGTGAATGACGCTGCGTGGTGCTTCCCGGCTCGGGAGGCGGCGAAAAGGTACTACAGAGCCAGGCAGGCGGATGCTTCCGGGGTTTGCGGCAACGCAAACTTTGCTACCGGCGACGGCGCGAGCAATCGCAGCCGACGGTGGCGCGGAACCCCAGCCAGCCGATCTCTGCCGTACCCCTTGGCAACAGGGTCGTCGCCATTCGATACGGTAGGGGAGCCGGGCGCAAGCCTCCGGTAACGGACCAAAGTCCGCGGAGTCCACTTGCCAAGCGCCCGCGGCCGGTGCGGCCGGCGTTGCGACCGGAGGGCCATTCGTTGGCCCGTACCCGGCGCAGAGCCAAGCCGCGTACCCGACCGTGAAGCGTTGCTCAGGCTCCCAGGTTTCCGCAAAGGCGGCGGAAGCGAGTTACCCACGCAGCAAAACACACCGTAGCAGGCCCGGAGAGGCGGCTGGCTTCTCCGGGCCACATTTTCATCAGGATTTTGTGAGCCTTTGGCTGGAAGCGCTTACATTCGCTCAGCCACGTTTTCCGAGCCTTCCACAGCTTGATGGCATTGCGACTCACGCTCTCGCACACTACCATCAGGAAAGCGTGCTCCATTCTCAAGCGCTTGTTGTTGGGACCATCTGTCACCTATGCCTGCTACTGATTTCAGTCTCGATCGCGGTCTTCCTGCCAGTCCAGAGGCGGAGCGTTCCATTCTTGGCGCCATTCTGCTCGACAACAACTTGCAGAATGAAGCGCTCTCCACCCTCAAGTCCGACCATTTCTTTCTGGACGCGCACCGCCGCATCTACCAGCGCATCGCCGATCTCTCTGAAAACAATCGCCCTATTGATATCGTCACCCTCACAGAGGAACTGCTACGCCACAAGGAGCTTGAAGCTGTCGGGGGAGCTGGCTATTTAGCTTCGCTCACCGATGGCGTGCCTCGCCGTTCGTCGGTCGAGCATTACGTGCGCATCGTGCGGGACAAGGCGATGCTGCGCAACCTCATCCATGCCGCCAACGGAGTCATCTCTCAGGCCCTTGAGCAGGCCAGCACCGCCGCCGAAGTCATCGACTCCGCCGAGTCCAGCATCTTCAACATCTCCGAGGAGCGCAGCGGACAGCAGCTTACCGATATCAAGACCATCGCCATGGAATCCTTTGGCGGCGATCTGGACAAGCTCTTCCAGCGCGGCGGCCGCATCACCGGCCTTGAGACGCACTACTCCGATCTCGATGACATGACCAGCGGCCTGCAAAAGTCCGACCTCATCATCATCGCCGCCCGCCCGTCCATGGGCAAAACCGCCTTTGCCATCAACATCGCAGAAAATGCCGCCGTCCTCAGCGGCAAGCAGGTCGCGGTGTTTTCCTTGGAAATGTCAAAGGAAGCGCTGCTCAACCGTATGTTGTGTTCGCAGGCCAAAGTGGACGCTCACAAAATGCGTACCGGCTTCCTCGCCCGTGAAGACTGGGGCAAACTACGCGTCGCCCTCGACAAACTGATCCAGGCACCCATCTACATCGATGACACCCCCGGAATCTCGCTCACCGAGTTGCGCGCCAAAGCCCGTCGCAAGGCCATGGACAAAGAAGGCCTAGACCTTATTGTTATCGACTATTTGCAGCTAATGTCGGCATCAGCTCCCGGCGGACGCCGCTATGAGAACCGTACGCAGGAAGTCTCGGCCATCTCGCGCGGACTCAAGGCCATCGCCAAGGAACTCAAGGTCCCTGTCATCGCCCTCTCGCAGTTGAGCCGCGCTCCGGAAACCCGCGGCGGCAAAGACAGCGAACCCAAGCTAAGCGATCTCCGCGAATCCGGCTCCATCGAGCAGGACGCCGACATCGTCATGTTCATCTACCGCCCCGAATACTATGACCGTCAAAATCCCGAGCTCGAGGGCAAGGCCAAAATCATCGTCGCCAAACAGCGCAACGGTCCCACAGATACCATTCAGCTAGCCTTCATCAAGGGTTCCACCCGCTTTGAAACCCTCGCCCGTGAGGACTGGCTGCACGAGTAGGCAGCGTGCAGCCCTGCTCCACGTCCGCTCTTCACCCTATTTCCCCCACGAACCCCGCTTAGCACTCCTCTGCCGCCTGCATCTCCGGTCTATACTGGAATGGATGGCGGCCCACATTCGCCAGCTTTTGGCGAATGTCGGAAATACCGCAGTAAAGGTCTTATTCTCTTGTCATCGACTCAGCAAAAGTTCTCCGTGCATACTCGTCCCAACTGGGCAGAAATTTCGCTTTCCGCGCTGGCGGAAAATTACCAGGTCATCGCCCGCCACCTCGGCCCGGCCATCACGCCCTGCTGCGTCATCAAGTGCGACGCCTACGGACACGGTGTCATCGAATCCGCCCGCGCCCTTGAAGAAGCCGGAGCTGTCTTCCTCGGCGTCACCTCTACGGAAGAAGGAATTGCCGTTCGCGACGCGGGAGTCAAACTGCCCATCCTCGTCATGACCGGCTTCTGGCGCGGTGAAGAAGAAGCGCTGTTGCGCCACCACCTCACCCCGGCCATTGCCACTGTCGAACAAATCGAGGCCCTCGAGCGCGCCCACTCCGCTATCGGCCTTACCCAGAAAATTCCTGCGCACCTCAAGGTCGATACCGGCATGACCCGGCTGGGAGTCTCGCTCGCCGAACTTCCCGCGCTCGCCGCCCGCATCGCCTCGTCGCCTGCTGTCGAACTCGAAGGCGTCTTCAGCCACCTCGCCGAATCCGAAATCCTCGACTCTCCCTATGTCGAACAGCAGCGCGCCAATTTCGAGCGCGCCATAGAAATCCTGGCTGCCGCCGGACTGCATCCCCGTTATCGTCACCTGGCCAACACCGCCGCTACCGTCGGACGCCCCGATACCTGGAACAACATGGCGCGCCCCGGTCTGGCACTCTACGGATACAACCTGCAATGCGAAGGCCCCGGAGCCGCCGCCGCGATCCTGCCCGTCCGTCCTGTTCTCACCTGGAAGACGCGCATCATTGCCCTGCGAGACATCGCCGCAGGCACTTCCGTGGGCTACAACCGACGCTGGCACGCCGACCGTCCCACCCGCCTCGCCGTCATTCCCGTAGGCTACGGAGATGGCTTTAACCGCCATCTCTCCAATACCGGCAAGGTCATCCTGCACGATCAGTACGCACCCATCGCAGGCAACGTCAGCATGGACCTCACCATGATCGACGTCACCGACATTCCCAACGCCGCAATAGGCGATGAAGTCCTGCTCATCGGACGCAGCGAGCATTGCACCATCGGAGCCGACGATCAGGCCCGCCTCGCCAACACTATCGTCTACGAAATCCTCTGCGGCCTCTCTCCCCGCGTACCAAGGGTATATGTGGAGTAGCACACTTTTTGACTCTGCCCCGCCCCGCGCCCCGTCCCATTGAGGCGCGCTCCGCTGCATTTCAGCTCCCAATGTCCACCTCTGAATGCACGCAACTTCCATGCTCCGCCCTGCTTGATAAACTCGTTACAGCTACCCTTATGATTCGCTCTCGTTATGCGCGTTGGATGAACGACTGGGAGTTCCGCCTTGAGACACGCGATAGCAACCGCATCGTGCGGCCTTTCGATTGGGGCACCGAGTGGACTACCGACTTTCCTGGCGTCCAAGCGCCTGCGGCCGGCAGCGACGCGTTAGCCGTCGCACCGCTCCCCGCGTCCGCAACTCCAGAAGAGCAGAAGCGGTACTTCTTCGAACTGAACGACCACATGGTAGCCAACAGCGAAGAGTTTTTCGGTTACAAGGTCCCTACGGACTTCCGGCTGGAACAACGCCCCGTGCGTGTCTACGGAACCGGCAGCCACGCCAACCCTGCGATTGACGATCTCCCCTACGCGGGAAAATGCGGTACGTTCCTCCGCTTCACCTCGCCAGTCAGTTCTCCCTATCCAGAAAATGACGTGGTAAACGCTCGTTGGTTTCCTGCGCCGCCCGCCAAAGGCAAGCCCAAGCGCGCCATCATAGTCATTCCGCAGTGGAATGGCGACGCCATCAGTCACAACGCCTTCGCGAAAATCTTCCGCTACTTCGGAGTCTCTACCCTGCGCCTCAGCATGCCGTATCACGACATCCGCATGCCCGCCGAACTCCATCGCGCCGACTACTCCGTCAGCTCCAACATCGGACGCACCATCCACGCCGCGCGACAGGGAATCATCGATATCCGTTGCTGCGTCGATTGGCTCGAGCAGCAGGGCTATACCGAGTTCGGAGTCCTCGGTACAAGCCTGGGCTCCTGCTACGCCTTCAACGCCAGCGCTCACGATTCGCGCATACGCGTCAACATCTTCAACCACGCCTCCACCTACTTTGGAGATGTAGTCTGGACCGGCTACTCCACCCGCCACGTTCGCGCCGGAATTGAGCCCGTACTCAACGCCGCGGAGTTGCGCCATGCCTTTGCCTGCGTCAGCCCCATGAACTTCTTTGACAAGTTCGAGCGCTGGCCCAAGCAGGTGCTCATGATCCACACCGCCTATGACCGTACGTTCCTCCCCGAGTTCAGCCGGAAAATCGCTGAGGAATTCCGCTCGCGCAATCTCCACGCTGAAATTCGCTGTCTTCCCTGCGGCCACTATACGCTCGGCGAGTCGCCCTACAAATACATGGACGGCTATCTGGTCACGCGCTTTGTGGCCGGAGCTTTCAATCGCGCCTATCCGCAAGATGGCGCTATCGAGGCCGCTTCGCTACAAACCACTTCGTAGTTTCTCGCTCTCAGCGCTTTTCGTTTCGGCCCCACCCAGAGTCGATTTACAATATTGGTATGAAGATTTCCCTTGGTGCTGACCATGCCGGCTATCTCCTCAAGGACCGCATCCGTCAATACATATCCGAGCGCGGCTACACCGTCGTCGATGAAGGCACCAACACCTCTGATTCGGTGGACTACCCTGACTATGCTCTAAAGGTTTCCGAGGACGTGGCAGCCGGACGCGCCGAGCGTGGCATTCTCGTCTGTGGCTCCGGCATCGGTATGGCCATCACCGCAAACAAGGTTCCCGGTATCCGCGCCGCCAACATCAGCAGCGCTTATGAAGCGCAAATGTCGCGCGAGCACAACGACCTTAACGTGCTCACTCTGGGTGCCCGCATCCTTAATGAAGAAGACGCCATGCACATCGTGCAGATATGGCTGGACACGCCGTTCTCTGGCGGGCGCCATACCGGCCGTCTGGATAAAATCGCCCACATCGAAGCCGCCCACCGCTAACAACCCCTTATCGAAAAAGCACTGAAGCAAAATCGGCGGAGCTCTGGAGCTGGATCGCTGCTAGCGCTCGATGGTCGCCTCAATAGTGCCGTGCGGCTCGTCAATGGGCACAAAAATATGATTGGGATTATCTTGTCCGAAGGGGCTGAGATCCGCCAGCAGGTGATGCAGGTTCGGCATCGTGAGGTGGATGCGCGCAATCTCGGGCGCAGCGTCCAGCGCGGCTTTGCCCATGTCGAATAATGTGTGTTGAACACTCATGCTGTTATGCCGGGCAAATTCCTTCAACAGGACAGCAACAACCCGGGCCCGCACATCAGCATAATCTGGATTGGCATGATCATAGTCCCACTCCACCGTTGCAGATGTCCCAAAAATGCGATCGGTAGCCGGTTTCAACGTGGTCAGATTGTCCTTGATGTAGCCGGTGAAAGCTGAGTTCGTAGTCTTCAGGATTGTTAATCCATCCACGCCAGAAGTGATCGCCCACGCACCGCGACTGGCGCGAGTTGCAGCAATGGTTTGCAACTCCGGCCCGCCCAACTGAAAGGTGGTTGACTGGGGCGCACCCTCCAGTATCATGCGCTCCCAGGCCTTCTCTTCAATCTCCACTCTGACCTTTGATACTTGCGCATTGTTGTCTAAAAGGTAGTCGCCCAACTCGATTGCAAACTCCTCGATGGTTGCCGCCTTCGAGTTGCGGGCAAGGAAGTAAACAGTGTTCTTCATCGTATCCGTAGGAAGAATCTTGCTGTTGTCCGCAGCAGTGAAGGAGCTATCGAAGTCCCCCTCCAGCAGTATGTGTACGGTCCACTCGCTAAATTCATGAACATCGCCGCGTCGTGTGATCCGAGACAGCCGCACCCGCGATTTTCCGTAGCGATTTTTCCCTAGTCTTGCCATCTTTCAGCTTCCCCTGTAGGTTGTGTAGCCGTTATCGCTCAACAGAAGCGGCAGGTGATAGTGCGACCCCTCAACGCAGACAAATATGATCGAAATCTCAGGGTAGATGCTTGAGCGGCCATTGCGTGCCAGATATCCGCCAGTCTCGAAGGTCAGCCGGTATATACCTGAGGCCGCATTCTGCGCCAGATCGCGGCAGCGTCCCTCCTCGTCAGTGGCACTCACTGCCACTGCGACCCACGTCTCGGAATCGTACCATTCCAATCGCACGGCAATGCCGGCAGCAGGCTTGCCCAGAACGACATCCAACACGTGTGTTGTAATTGTGCTCATTCCGCCAACCACTTTCTCAAACGAATCTGCAAAATCTGCCGCTGCTGTTCGGCAGCTTCGCGGAACTCGCTTGCACGGTCGCTGGTAAGGCGACGGTTTAGAATTGCAAGCATCTCTTCGGCGCTCTTGCCGGTAGCGCACACAATGTACGTAATACCAAAACGTTGCTCATAATGCAGAGTGCGTTCTACCAACTCAGACAACACTTTCTCCGGCGCATTTTCGGTGGCCGCTTGTTCTTGCCGCGACCACACCTCCGCTTGTCCTTTTGCATGAGTGGTGGTTGCCTTGCGCTCGCCGATACGCGGATGACAGGCAAATGCTTCCACCCAGTCGGCCTCTTCCATCGTGCTCCACACGCGGTCCGCAGTGTCGCATAGCTCCGCCGCACTTGTGATGGGACGCTGGGCGACCATCGCAGCGGCCCAACGCCGCGCGCCGCAGCAGGCGATTACCGGATTGAGCGCCGTGGAATAATCAGCTTCGTTCCATGCCGCAAGGGTCACATTCATCGCTGCGAAACCTCAAAATAAAACAGGAACTTTTCCAAGCAGACACCATGATCTACCCGGCCAGTTTAGCGAGCGTGCGCGCCAGCACATCTACGCCACCAGCGATCCACTCCGGAGAAGCGTACTCGTCCGGCCTGTGACTCACGCCGCCACGGCAGGGAATGAATAGCATGGCCACAGGTGCTATGCGGGCCATGAATAGCGAATCATGGTAGGCGCGGCTTACCATTTTCTTGTATGTCCGGCCAGCTTCCCTCGCAGAGGTTTCAAGGGCCTGCACAATCGCCGGATCGCATTTGGCGGGTGGATCGGCGTTGACCAGTTTGGTCGTGACGCGTACGCCACGACGCTTTGCAGTATCGGCACATGCGGTGGCCAACGCATTCAGCACGCTGTCCCGGCGAGCGCCGTCCGTATCGCGAATGTCGGTCTCGAGATGAACCCGGGAAGGGATACTATTCACCGCGCCCGGAAAAACCTCGCACACTCCAACGGTAGCCACCGTGTCAATGGCGCCGCTCGACTTAGCTGCCGACTCGAGCGCCAAGATCAACTCCGCGGCGGCGGCCAGTGCGTCCTTCCGGCCAGGCATCAGGCGTGCACCGGCATGGCCACCTTCGCCTTCGATGATGATGCGAAGACTGGCGGGAGCGGCGATGTGGGTGACCAGTCCAAGGTCGATCCCTTCCTCTTCAAGCAATGGTCCTTGTTCAATGTGTAGTTCGACAAATTGATGAAAGCTTCCCGTGGGCAGCGCGACAGATTCCAGTGCACCGGCGAACCCGGCCTGCGCTCGCAACTCCTCCAACCCTCGGCCCTCCTTATCGAGCAGAGCCAGCGCCTGTTGTGAACTAAGGACGCTGGCCATCATGCGGCTGCCCATGCACCCTATCCCGAAGCGGGTCGGCTCCTCAGCGGTAAAAGTCACCAACTCAATCGAACGCTGCGGACGGAAGCCCGCGCGTTGCAGAACACGAATCGCCTCCAGGCCGCCGAGCACGCCAACGGTCCCGTCATAGGAGCCAGCGTTGGGAATCGCGTCGATGTGCGATCCGGTTCCAATCGGCGCAAGTTCCGGATCGCTGCCTTGCCAGCGGGCAAAGGTGTTGCCGATCGCGTCTTCCTTGATCGAGAGTCCAGCCTCGGTGCACAAGGCCTTCACATAAGCGCGGGCGCGCAGATCCGCTTCGCTGAACACCACGCGCGTCACCACCGGGGGCTCGGCCGCAGAGATTTGTGCCAGAGCTGCCAACTCCGCAGTGAGAGCGTCAAATGTAGGTCCGGGCCGAACGCTCATTGTTTTCCTCCCAGCGGATGCCGGCGGAATTCTTTGTAAACGAGATACTTGGCCGGATGCTTGCCCAAAGCACCAAACCACTGCGGGCAATATGGGGACATCCAGATAAAATCGCCAGCCTCGACCGGATACCAGGAATCGCTCAACTTATAGATGCCGCCGCCTTCGAGCATCAGCAAGCCGTGCTCCATCACATGCACTTCAACCATACTGAGTGCGGCGCCGGGATCGTAGGTCATGATGTTGACGGCAAAGTCATAGGACAAACCGTCGGGCATCAGCGGGCGCACACGCAGAGCTTCGTCACCCATCAGCAGCACGGGATCCACTTTGAACTCACTGCCCACAGCAACCTCGGGAGCTGAACCGCCAGCGAGAGGCTCATAAATTTTCTCGATGATTGCCGCACGCGTAGCGGCCAACGCACGCACGATATGCGCTGTGCCTTGCGGCAGATAGGCGAATCCGCCGGGCGCAAGAACGTATTTCTTGCCACCAGCATCCAACTCCAGTTCGCCTTCGGTCACGTAGAGAAAGCGTTGCGCGGGCGCGGGTCCAAGCGATCCTCCAACTGCAAACTCCGCAGTCATCTGCGAGAAGCGCGCACCTAGTTGCGGCGATGCGTGGACGATGAACTCCACACCATCCGCACCAGGCAATGGCGTTCGTACGAAAGTGTCCGGAGTCTGCAACAGGTGATCCGGTTTCAGGCTGCTTCGTGTCGCTCCCAAATGGTGCAAAGGCTACCTCTCGTTTTCCGATCTTAGCAAGACTCTTTCGCCAGACGCCCAAGAAACTTGCGCCCCACTTGCAGCGCGGCTTCCACATCGTCTTCGCGTACGGCTTCGTCAGGATTATGGCTGATGCCGCCGGGACTACGCAGGAAAAGCATGGCGGTTGGAACTCTGGCAGCCATCACCATTGCGTCGTGACCTGCACCGCTGGGCATGACCTTTGCCGGGTATCCAGCCGCTTCAATCGCCTCCATCATGAAGGCCGTGAGCCGCTCATCCATCGGCACTGCGGGCTGATCCGATTGCCCCTTCCACTTCAGTGTCACCCTGCGGCGGCTGGCAATCGCGTTCGCCTGGGCAAGCAACGTCTCAACAGATGTAGCGCGCACACCGTCATCTGGATGGCGAAGATCGAGACTCACCTGCGCGCTTCCGGGAATCACATTGCCTGCACTTGGCTCCACGGCGATTTTGCCTACTGTCGCCACCAGCTTTTCAGTTTGCAGGGCAAGCGTCTCCACAGCAACAATCCATTCTGCGGCAGCTGTCAGTGCATCCTGGCGCAAGTTCATGGGAGTGGTGCCAGCATGATTGGCCCGCCCTGTAAATTCGAGACTGAGGCGCTTCTGGCCTACAATTGCGCTAACCGCCGAAACGCTCAATCCTTCCGACTCAAGCACCGGACCCTGCTCAATATGCATTTCGACAAAGCCGAGTTCGTCCTCACTCAGAGCCGCGTCCACAATCTCTTCCGGATTCAGCCCGAAGGCGCGAATAGCGTCCTCCAACGTGACTCCCTCTGCGTCTTTAAGGTCAAGCAGCGCAGGATCCAAAGCCCCGGCAACCGCGCGGCTACCAATAAAGGGAACGCCATAACGCACGCCCTCTTCTTCCGAAAACGCAATTATCTCTATTGAAAAAGGAAGCGCCATTTCCTGCGCTATCTCTACCAATTCGAGCGCCAGCACAACGCCGAGCACGCCATCAAAAGCCCCAGCATTGGGCACCGTATCGATGTGCGAACCGAGTATGAGACGCTTGCCGCTCTCTTCCCGTGGCTGCCACAGCCCGTGCAGATTGCCGACTCCGTCCACATGAATGGTCATCCCCAGGGCCGCCATCCGCGCACACAGATGCGCGTGAACGTCGTGAACCGGTGAGGTGAGGAATCGGCGCGTAGTGCGGCCCGGCTCTTCGGTCATACAGGCTATGCGCCTGCATTCGGCGATGACACGGCGCGCGCGATCTCTCATGACCGGGTCAATGTTCAACACCGGACCAGCTCTCGGCCTTGGGCTTCGCTGGCAAAACCCTCGTGGCTGAAAACCTGCTCGCCACGCAGCCATGTCTCAAGCACGCCTCCTTGCAGTTCCGCGCCCAGATAGGGAGAGAGTTTGTGGCGAAAGTGCAGATGCTCCGGTGTTACTATCCACGCCTGATCGGGATCGAAGACAACGATGTCCGCGTCCGCGCCAGCGGCTAGAACGCCTTTTTGTCCGGTCAGGCCAGCCCTTTTCGCAGGAGCCACGGCCATCCACTCGCCCAGGCGCGCCATGTCTGCATTACCGCGCCGTTTCATGGCCGTCCAAACTACAGGCAGAGCGAGACCGAGGCTGGACACACCGCCCCATGCACGGTCCCATCGTCCTTCGTCGCGTCGCTTCATCGCGGGCGGGCAAGGCGAGTGATCGGTGACTATCATGTCTATGAGTCCGGCATCCAGCGCTTCCCACAATGCATCGCGATTGGCTGCATGGCGGATTGGCGGCGCGCATTTGAACTCGGTCGCACCATCGGGAATCGCCTCTGCGGCGAACCAGAGATAGTGGGCGCAGGTTTCCACGCTGATCGGCACGCCTCTTTTCCGCGCCTCCAACAGCAGGGGCAGAGCCTGTGCGCTGGCCAGGTGTACAACGTGGATAGGTGTCGCGTACTCCTCGGCAAGTTGGATCAGCAAAGCGACGGCTTCGACCTCCGCCGCGTCCGGACGCGAAGCCAAATAAGTCGAATACTTCCGCCAGTCCGCGCCCGCCAGATTCAATCCAGCCGTTGCGACGTCCACGGGTCCAGTCACCTCGGCGTGAACCAGCAAGGGCAGACCTGTACCACGCAGCCGGGAGAGAGCCAGCCGTAAGCACATCTCATCCACCCACGCAAAGCCATCAATCCCCGAGTGAATCATGAAGCACTTAAAGCCGGGTACTCCTGCCTTGACGAGCGGCCCGATCTCTTCGGAATTGCCACGCACCACCCCGCCCCATGCCGCCCAATCAACCCACACCTGCCCGCGAGCCGCCGCCCGCTTGGCGGCCAATGCATCTGGGTCAACAGTTTCAGGCAGACAGTTCAGTGGCATGTCGACCAGTGTGGTGACGCCGCCCGCAGCCGCTGCCCGCGAAGCCGTCCGAAAGCCTTCCCACTCCGTGCGGCCGGGTTCATTGATGTGAACGTGCGAATCCACCAGGCCCGGCATCAGGACATGGTCGCCGAAATCGTGCAAACGAGCTATCGGCGGTGCATCTTCGGGGCCACGTATATCAATGATCCTTCCACCCTCCGCCAGCACTGTCGCGGGCCTGAGCCCCTCCGGCGTTAGAACCCGGGTTGAACGGAACGCCTTCACCATAGAGTGTACTTTCGCCTCAGGGCCGGAGAGCAAGTTTCCCAGTTTGCAGGGCAATGAGATGTGACTGCAGGCATCGTGAGGTGTGCCCTGCACATGGGTCTGCGACCATATTCTCCGCCACATTGAAGCGTCAACCAGTCTTGCTGAATTCGCCGCTGAATTATGGCTATCCGCGCCAGCGTCTAGAATTGGTAGGAGACGCCGATGGCGAGCTGATGCCGGGCATCAAGGTTCACTCCGGGCTCGATTGTGCCAGCAACCTGTGCAACACCGATATCGATGCTCAACTTCGGTTGCGCCTCTCCCCACCCATGGTGAAGGGATGGAAAGGAACCAGCGGGCACAAAGCGAACTGCGTAGGCGAGTGTAGTGGGTATGCTTGCGCTGGGAAGTCCCTCCAAGTGCCGTGGCTCCTGCAAGGCTTCCGCTGCCAGGAAGATTGAACTCTTGGCGGGTCCCTTCAGCACGAACGCCGCCGAGCCAAACAGGCGTGCGGAATAGTCAGGAGCATTCCCTGCGAGGCCTAACAACGATGCATTCGTGGCCTTACATCCGAAGTTGAACACCATCGGAAGCTGTCGCACGCGGGTCACCGTTTTGGTAGCCACCACGTAGAAATCCGCGTTCGTAGTGTCCTTGCCCTGCATTACCCCACCCACGTTGCGCACTTGGCTGCGCACAACAAATCCTGCAGAGAGCGCAGGCAATCGCTTTCGACCGCCAGTATTTTCGGCAAGAAAATTTACCTTGGCGTGGAACGCGTTGAATCCGTCGCTCCAAAGACTACTAACGACACTTGTGCCATCCTGATGGATACTGCGCGTGTACCCAAACTCCACGCGGTGAAACGCCCCGTCTGTAATGGAGAGTTGGTGAAACCCTCCAATTACACTTCCAGCATCAAGATAGTGATACGCGAAAACAGGCGCACCAAAGCTTTCAGAAGATGGCGCGACATACGCGAACGGAGTCACGAACACACCCGTCTGCCCTTCCCAGTTCAACGTCTGCGCCCACGCGGTGCGGCTAGCACACCATGTCAGGACGAATAGAAATGCGACCAGCAAGCCTCGCTGACTAACCCAAAATTTGTCGCACACAACGAATCTCCTATTTCGGAGGTTTGATGATTGCCGCCGATGCGGTGTCGCGCTCTTTCTGAGCACGCTCCTTGTTGTCTTCGCCTAGCACTGCAAGGTCAATTTCCGGACGAAGTCGCCAAAGCCTGATTGTTCCATCCACACTCCCCGTGGCGAGCCATCCGCCATGGGTACCGAACGCAAGCGTATAAACCTGATGAGTGTTGCCTGTGAGTATCTGAACCTCACGCCCCGAGTCAACATTCCAAATTCTGATTGTCTTGTCCCATCCGCTGGTTGCGAGCCAACGGCTGTTCGGACTGAACCCCAAAGTTGTTACCGCATCCTGATGCCCCGTGAAGGAGCGAACTTCAACTCCGTTGGACACATTCCAGAGCTTCACGGTTCTATCCTTACCAGCCGTTGCGAGCCATCGTCCATCCGGACTGAAAGCCACCGCGCAAATTTCCTGCTTGTGGCCCGCGAGAGTCTTCGAAATTTTTCCAGCTTGCACATTCCAAATCTGAATGGTCTTCGAATCACCCCCGGTAGCAAGCCATCGTCCATCCGGGCTGAAGGCCACATATTGTATGTTTCGCGAACTACCCGTAAGATCGCGAACCGCGCGTCCGGAGCTTACGTCCCACAACCGAATGGTTTTGCTGTCCCGCGCCGCCGCAAGTGTTTTGTCATCAGGACTGAAAGCAATGGAGTACACCCAACTTCTGTCCCAAGAGGGTCTGTCTCCCTTCAGCATCAAAACTGACTTACCCGTAGTTGCGTTCCAAATCTTGATGTTGTTGGAAGCATCCTCTGCCGCGATCAGCTTTCCATCATGGCTGAGCGCCGCTGCCTGAATTCCGACGCCCCTACTGGCAAACGTGCTGATCATCTGTCCTGTGGACACATCCCACAACTTCAAGGACTGATCCCAACTACCCGAAACCAGATGCTCTCCATCGGCGCTCAATGAAACTGCCGTGACCCACTTCGTGTGGCCCTTGAGCGTACGTTCCAATTCGAAGCTCGGACTAACATTCGGCCTAATAGACGTCGGACCTGATACACGTGACGCAACACTTGACGGAAGTTTTAATCCAGTTATCTCTGCAGCAGGTTGAAACGTCGGCGGGATGGTAGTAACTGGCGGCGGACCTTCCAATAACCCAGAAGATGATGTCTGTGAATATGAGTTCGCTGCTCGCCCACTGGCCATCTCGGAAATTGGAGATCGAGTGGCCGCGATACTCGGAGGCAAGAGCCGTGGCAGTGACGGCGACGCACGGGAAGACTCTGCATTCTGCTCACCAGATCTCTCGGCAATGCCTTCAGAGATGGTGACGGTTGCCCCGGAACTGTCGACTGGTATAGGTCCCGTCGAAGTGTCGCGCAACCCAGCTTGGGTCACGCGCAGCCTCGAAGAGCCCTTGGCCTTCGTAAGAAACACGAGCGTGAATACAACACCATCACCCGACACTCCTGGTGAAGTAAGAGGGCGTGAAACCGACACGTCAACCCGTCCGAGCGATGGATCCACACGGTGCACCAGGGTAGCAGCTTGCCCATTGCCGTCGAGTAGTCCCCCACTCTCAACGGTGACCAGTTGTAGTTTGTGAGGGTCGTAGAGAATCTGCATGGGTGCAGACCAGAGATCTTTCACACCCTTCAGGACGACGTTTACATCAAAAGTCTTTCCAATTTTCTCGTCAATCACTTCGGGATCGAAGCGAACCACCGCCTTGGATGGCTGGACACTTTGCCTCCGGCTTCCGGAGTTATTGTCGACCACAGACTTACTTCTAAACCGGGAGGATAACAATGACAACCCTGCACCTACAATCAAAAGGGCGACCAATCCCCCTAGCGCAACCGGAACGAGTTGAGAGCGATCAAAGAAATGCTTGTCCAACAGATGCATCGGCTCCGAACCATCCGTCGCTAAACGATGAGTTATCCCGGCGCGCTGAGCAACCATATCCCGAGTATGGCCGCAACTCTCTTCCTCAACCGCTTCGACTAGAATCTTCACCAAGGGCAGCAGTTTCTCAACATGGCGCTCGTTGAAGTGGTGGGGCTCTTTCGAAAATGACTCCAGTAGTCCGAGAATGTTCTCCGCGTTCGTGATAGGAATTGCGAGGATCGAGCGCGAATCCATCTGCTCGACAGCTGTTCTGTTCACGCGCGTGTCTGACCACGCGTCATCGCAAAGGATCACGGCGCCGGTACTCAGGCTTTGGCCGGAAAGACCGCTGCTTGGCAGAAGCTTCGTGCCTACCTCCGGAGCGGTCCCAACACTTCCGCGACATTCCATGCTGCTACTATCGCCCAATGCGATCGCAACACCGGATGCGCCTGTCAGAGCCATGGCGCTGCAAGCGAACAGGTGCAAGGTGGCATCGAACTCGCTCCCACTTGACTTATCTCTGCAGGTGAACAGCGGCGGCAGCGCAGAATCAGAGTTAGCCTGCAGATCGTCGATGATGTGTTGGTGTAGTTCCGGCATGCTTTGCAGGAAGCGGATTCCGGCAAGTCCGCTGGACTCTTGCCAAGCCACTTGCCCCTCACATTGCTGCAGGGGATCAGTGTCTTTAGAACACGAGAATTGAATTGCTGACACTCGTCCGTGGCCGATTGGACGGAATGTTTGAACAGCCATGCCCCCATCGCTGATGTTCAGGACTACACCCTTAGTTCGCTGAGCAGGTAAATCCAACACCAGGTCAACTATTAGCAACTGGCCCACAAGCAACTCTTCGCGGACTTCGCGACGCTGTTCTACTCTGGCGTTATGCACCTGAAATACTCTTTAAGGGAACTGCCGCGAGGAGGATGAGTTTTTGATCTCTTGCACGCGCGCTTCCGTCCCGGTCGGAGCCAGAGAACGTCCATGATTGTCGCCATCCTCTGACAACAGCTTCATAGCAACACGCAGTGCATCAACTTCCATCTGAACTTGTTGCAACTGCGCTTCTTTTTCTCTTAATACCTCGGTGATGTTCTTCATAGTTCACGCTTCATTGAAAGTGATCCCCATGCAACAAACCGCAACTTTAGTTTCAAGGCTTTTCTGGCGCAAGTGGATTGCAGTGCTGGCCTGATCACCTTGCGAATAAACGGACAGTGAATCGCATTCTCGCGACGCCTGAGAAGTTCACAATCGTCAATCCCAGAAATTCATTTTCAGCATCCTAAGTAGCTGCCGAGAGAGAATCAATGAACTCGCCCACTGCCGCCGTTCTCGGAAAAATCGGACTACCTGCACCCGTTCGCGAACTCGCCTCCCGTCCATGGGATTCAATCATTGTGGGCGCTGGCCATAACGGGCTCGCTTGCGCTGCGTATTTGGCCAGGGCTGGCAAGCGGGTGCTCGTGCTGGAAAGCCGCGAGCGTGTAGGCGGAGCTTGCACCATCGAAGAACCGTTCCCCGGCGTCTTCATGTCTCCTTGTGCCTACCTCGCAGGACTCCTGCATCCACTTGTGATTTCCGAACTGAATCTACCCGAGCGCGGCTTCCAATGGACTCCGGCGGTGAACGGGCTGTTCGTTCCGTTTCTCGACGGGTCGAGCATACAGCTCTGGGATAACGACGAAGCCTGCGAAGCCGAGGTGCGCAGATTCGCCCCGCGAGACGTGCGCGGATGGGAGGCTATGAATGATGTCATTCGGCGCCTGCGCGATCTGCTGCGGCCCGCGGGCAGCGCAGATTCTTGGATCGGCGAGCCTCCAACACAAGAACAGATTGAGCAGCGGCTTGGCGCAGATGAGGAAGCGAAGCACCTTCTTTTCGACTGGTCGATGGCGGAATTTGTCGAGCACTATTTGGGTGACGAGCGTCTGCAAACCGCCTATCTAGGCCAGGGCGTGATTGGAACCAATGCCAGCCCGTTCGACAAAGGCACCGCGTCCATCCGCTTCCACCACGCCTCCGGACGCTTGGGAGGCATGCCAGGGATGTGGGGCTATGTGCGCGGCGGCACGGGCATGGTCTCATTCTATTTTTGCGATGCCGCACGCGAAGCCGGAGCCGTGGTCACCACAGGAGTTTCCATCGCGCAAATCATTCCGGGCGAAGGCGTAGTGCTTGAAGGTGGCGAGCGAATTGCCTCGCCCATTGTGGTCTCAAACGCCGATCCGCGTCAGACATTAACCCTGCTCGGCCGCCACGCGGACGCCACTTGGCGCGAGCGCGTCCTCAGCATTCCTATCGCAGGCTGCACCGTAAAGTTGAACGTGCTCTTGCGCGAGTTGCCAAACTTCACTTCGCGTCCCGGAACCAACGAACCACACCATTACGGGCAGATCAATGCTCCGCTGACAAAAGAAGAATGGAAAGCAGGTTTCGCCCGGGCAGGCCTTGGCGAGCTGCCCGAGCATCTCTGGTGTGAGCTCTATTTCCAAAGCGCACATGATGAAACAGTAGCTCCAGCCGGACAGCACACTATGAGTGTGTTTGCCCAGTATGTGCCTTATCAGTTTTCTCAGGGCAGCTGGGATGAACGCCGCGAGGAGGTTAAGCAACTAGCGCTGGCGTCCCTCGGCCGCTTCTGCTCCAACATCAACACAGCCGTGATCGACGCGCAGGTCCTCGGTCCGCCAGATATTGAACGCAAGGTGGGACTCACCGGCGGACACATCTTCCAGGGAGAATGTCTTCCACCTTATATGTGGTCGAAGCGGCTTTCATCGAGGACGCCGATGCCCGGGGTTTACCTCTGCGGAGCCTGCACGCATCCCGGCGGTTCCGTCATCGGCATCAACGGCCGCAACGCCGCGATGGCAATCTTGAAGGATGTTGGCGCGCTCACGCTTGCGCAACCCCCTCCAAGGCAGTAATATTTTTCGCACTCCGGGGCCGTTTCCAGTTTCAACCTGATAAAGCAATCGTTGAGGAGAACGGTATGAAATCCACCATGATGCAGTACCCCTTGACCTTGGTACACGTGCTCGAAAGAGCAGGACGCTGCTTTCGCAACTCTGAAATCGTCTCGCGAATGCCAGACCGGTCCCTGCATCGCTGTACTTATCAGGATTTTTATCGCCGCTCACGTCAACTTGCCTCTGCGTTGACCAAGGCAGGCATGCGCAAGGGAGATCGTGTTGCCACACTCATGTGGAATCACTACGCCCACCTCGAAGCGTACTTCGGAATCCCTGTGGCGGGCGGCGTCGTGCACACCCTGAATCTGCGGCTCTATCCTGAAGACATCGCATATATCGCCAATGACGCTGAGGACCGCTTTCTCATCGTTGATGACATCCTGCTTCCTCTGCTGCAGCAGTTCAGCGACCGCGTACCGTTTGAGAAAATTTTCGTCGTCCCTCTCACCGGCAAACCCGTCCCTGCGCCCTATCGTGATTACGAAAAACTGCTCGCGGCCGAGTCCGGCGAGTTCACTTATCCCGAACTCGACGAGAACGATCCAGCCGCCATGTGTTACACCTCTGGAACCACTGGCCGTCCTCCAGGTGTGGTGTACTCGCATCGATCCATCGTCCTCCACTCCATGGCAACGCTCGTAGGTGACAGTTTCGGAATCAACTCCGCCGATGTGCTTCTCCCCGTCGTACCCATGTTTCACGTGCTCTCATGGGGAGTTCCGCACGCTGCCGTAATGGTGGGCAGCAAGTTTGTGATGCCCGGCCCGCTCTTGGATGCCGAGAGCCTTGTAGAGCTCTGTGAAAGTGAGCGGGTAACTTTCGCAACCGGTGTTCCCACCGTATGGCTCGCCGTACTTCAGCTTCTGGAACGTTGCCCCAACAAGCGAGACCTGGTCCCCGGTATGCGCATCGGCATCGGAGGCTCCGCCGCACCAGAGTCCATGATTCGCGCCTTCGATCAATTCGGAGTAAGAGTCATTCACGCGTGGGGTATGACCGAAACCTCTCCTATCGCCACGGTTTCCACACTCAAACCTAACCTGAGAGCCTTGCCCGAGGATGAGCGCTATGCCATCCGCGCGCGTTCGGGATACGCACTTCCATGGGTAGATATGCGTGTCATGGACGACACAGGCAAGCAGGTTGCAGATGACGGCGCGGCCATGGGGGAAGTCCAAGTGCGAGGTCCATTCATCACCGGCCGTTATCACAACAAGGAAATCGATCCCCTGAAGTTCACCTCCGATGGATGGCTGAGAACCGGCGACGTAGCGACAATCGACTCCGAGGGGTACATCAAGATATGCGATCGCACCAAGGATCTTATCAAGTCAGGCGGAGAGTGGATCAGTTCCGTTGATCTTGAGAACGCCATCATGGCCCATCCCGCAGTGGCCGAGGCTTCGGTCATCGCGGTACCGCATCCAAAATGGTCTGAACGCCCTATGGCCTTTGTGGTGCTCAAGCCCGGAACAGCTCTGAGCGGAAATGAGATTGAAACATTCATCGCGCCGAAGTTCGCCAAGTGGTGGCTCCCCGACGAATATGTGTTTGTGGATGCGATCCCGCGCACTTCGACCGGCAAGTTCCTGAAGCGTGCTCTCCGCGAAATGGCGGCCAGCGCACGTGAGTCAACAACACCCAAGTAGCAGCAGAATTTTTTCAGCAAAGGCTCATTTCGTTCAATCCCCAGGTCAGAACTCCGCCCTCAAGCTCTGACCTGTTACTTTCTTGGGCTCTCATCGTGCAGCTTTACAATCCATGCTCTTTGCTTTTCTTTGCGCCAGCACGCACCCCAAGACGAACATCGGCATCCGATTGTGTAAGAAACCTTCTAGTACGCTTTATGAGCATCTGCCGTTGGCAAATGTGGGAAGCTGTTGCCATAGCATGAGGAAGTCGATTGAATAATCAAGGCTCAGATTCGCTTTCAAAGCACGCAGCACTTCTTTCCTGCCTCGAATTTCTGGAAGCGATTCTGGACGGAGTAGAGCGGCTCTTGCGTGGCAAGAATCCCATACCACGCAAACCACACAGCTTCTCCGCACACTACTGAGCCTTGCCGGGCCAACTCGCGAATCAATCAATACGCTGTCAGATTCACGTTATCCAGCCACACCGTGTACGGATCATGGAGTGAGTCCATGTCCATCTGAAACGCGACATCGATATCCTCCATGGACCACGCCAACTGGTTCTGTTGGTAGATGTCGAGGTTGTAAACTTGGCCGTTCACTGCAACGCTGATGTAGTGAACCTGATTGCCAACGCGCTCAAAATTCCAGATCAGGTGATTCCATGTATTCGCCGGAAACGCGCTCGCCATGCAAGGAACTTCCGTTGCAACCCACGCTCCCACTCCTCCGCCTTGTGCATCCCACACATCCCACTTGCCGTCGGCCTTGAAATTGCACTCCGTACCGAACACCCAGCGAGTATTGTTGATCGTCTGATTGACGTCGAACTCAAGAGCCTGCGGATTTTCCGGGTGATCGATCATGAAGTACAGGTCATAGGTAAAGTGGCTCACGTTGCTGCCCCCACCTAGAAACTTGGTGTAGAGCTCATTTGCGAACCCCAGCGATCCACCCATTGTGAACATTGCAGAAGAGCCGCTCAGCGACGGCGTGCTCTGTCCCTCGGTCATTGCCGTAACCGCCTGTCCAGCTCCGGCCGCACACACTTGTCCCGCGCGAGGATCTCCAGGCGGGAACACGGATGCGCAGGGCTGCCAACCCGGCAAGTTCTGCAAACTGCTGATCGTCTGAGTCTGCGGCGCAACAGCGTTCACAGTGAAACTTGTGCTCACATCGTTTCCATTCTTGTCAGTCGCAATCACTTCTACTGAGTGACTGCCTGGGTCCATCCACAGCAAAGCATCCACCGTGTTGTAAAACGTGAAGTAGTCCCCCGTACCATCAATGTACACGCGCATGTGATCGATCGGATTCACAAGGCTCGCTGCTGCCACAATGTGTGCGGGCGAAGTCACCGTAGCATTGTTCGCCGGAGTCGAGACACATACCGATCCCGCGCTGGTTGTGCCCGGGTTCAAAGGGGGCAGCGGCGCCGGATCAGGAAACGGAGCCACTCCCGTCAATGGCCCTGTGCTCTCGGCCAACGTAACCGAAGGACATGAATTCGGAGTAGGGGAAGGTGGAGAGCTGGTCTCGGTAGATCTGCTTCCGCAATCAACGAGTGGCAACGCTGTCAGCGCTGTGAATACCAGAATGAATATCAAGTGAAGGGGGGAAGTTCGCAAAAACTGCAGAGTGTTTCTAACAAACAAAAAGCTGGGCACATCCACACCTTCAATTCGGAGTCGTGTTAGTTAAGATGCGAAGTCGAATCCCGAGGAAGGCTGGCGAACACAGGAGATCTTCATACGTGAAGATTCGATAAGCCAGCTAATGTGAATGCAGCGTGAATGTGAGCTAGACACGCTGCCATGAATCATGCAATGCACGATCACCGCCGAGCCGCCACCATCGCCGCAATTCACAGTGCAGCCATGCTACGATACTCTGAGTTGATGATGCTGATTTTTCCGTCGAGCACGCTCAGCGGGACGCGGCAAAACTGGCGCGTTGCCTGTCAGCCGCCCAACTCAGAGTCCATCACCCAATGCCCTTTGACACACCCAGACTCAGCCGTACAAGCTGGTTCCTGATTCCTCTTCTGTTACTGCTCTTCGTTCTGCAGTGCGGCTGGTTCATCCGTACCCAGTCTTTCACCAATGATGAACCGGAGCACATTGTTGCGGGCCTCGAAGCGTGGCGCTTCGGCGAGTTCAAACAGTGGCACGATCAGCCCCCTTTGGCGCGGCTTCTCTTCACCATCCCCATGCTGAAATCGGACTGGAGCTACCGCTACACAGAGGTCCAGGTCCGTCCAGTCACACCAGCGCCTGAGCAGTGGCTGTGGCCCACGCGCTCGGTCTGCGTTGTGCTTGGGGTTGCGCTCCTGCTCCTGCTTTGGACCACCGCGCGCCGCCTCTTCTCGGAGACTACGGCCAACTTCGTCCTCGCATTCGCCGTGTTATCGCCAGACCTGATTGCGCACTTCTCACTCGCCAACATCGACGGCGTGGGATGCCTGTTCGTCTTCGCAGCCGTCGTGCAGTGGATGCGCTATTGGCGCGACCCTTCGCGGGCGCAAGCCGTCCTGTTGGCGGTTGTGCTCGGCCTCCTCCTGCTATCCAAGTTCAACAGTCCGCCGCTGCTGGCGCTGATACTGCTGCTTGTCTTCGTTCTGGCTCCGGGAGAGATTTGCGTCAATCCCATGGGCCTGCAATGGAAACGCACTGCTGCTGTCTTCTTCCTCACCTCTCTGGTGGTCTGGGCCGGATACTTCTTTCACGTCTCGCAAGTCACCTTCGCCGACCAATGGGTCGGCCTGTACTTCTCGGGATACACCAAGCTTCTCCAGTACGAAATGCCTACTCCCAAGACTGCCATCACCATTTTTATTCCGGCCTGTGAATGGCTGACCGGACTAGGTATGGTGGTCGCACACAATATGGAAGGCCATCGCAGCTTCTTCCTCGGCCAATACTCCACCACCGGCTGGAAACTCTACTTCCCTGTCGCAATGCTCCTGAAGTGGCCGCTCATCATTCTGGTCATGGGAACCGCAGGTGTGTACGTGGTGATTCGCCGCCGTGTCGCCGGTTGGCGCGACCTCTTGTTAATGAGCATTTTTCCTGCAATCTACCTGCTCTTTGCAATGACGTCGCACATTAACATCGGTGTTCGTCATGTATTGCCGCTGTACCCTTTTCTCCTGCTCTTCGTGGGAGCCCTCATCGAAGCCGCTCGCCACGCCCAGTGGAGTTGGAGCAAGACTCGCCTCATCCTGCTGGTGTTGCTCGTCGCGCAGGCTGCCGACATCGCCCGCTATGCTCCCGACTACCTTTCCTACTTCACCGTGATCGAGAAGCCTGCATCCACATGGCGCTTGCTGAGCATCAGCAATACTGACTGGGGACAGGGGATGGTTGCGCTTCGCCGTTTCCAGGACCAGCACCCCAGTGAACCCATTCACCTCGCATACGTCGGCGAGGTTGACCCGGCTTTCTACGGCATTCGATACACGCGACTCGCGGAAGAAGACCGTCCAACCGGACTGGTGGTAGTCAGTGCCACGCATCTTTCAGGAGAGCTTCTCAAAAATCATTACGCCTACCGATGGCTGCTTCAGTACCCGCTGAAAACCATCCTGAATCACTCTTTGTACGTCTTCGAAGTGCCCGGAAGCAGTCAGCAGAACGCGGTTCAGCCGATACCGCAGTCGGCGCCCCCAACAGCTCCGCTCTGCACAGCTATGCAACCGCTCTGCCACACTGAAAATCCGGATGCGGCGCACGGAGATGGTTGGCGCGTGACCTACGCCTGGCCATAGCAGCCATTGGCTTGTGACGTAGGTTGCCGATCAAATGATTAGCTGATTAGAAGGTATGTTGAGAATCGCACTGGAGGTTTGCCTAATCGATCCGGCAAACCTCGAGTGCCGCGTTGTGATACGGACAGTTCAACGTCACCGAGGTCGGTCGCTCCAGAATCACCCAGTTCACGCCAAATTGAGCCTTCAGCCTTTGCAGGTCTTCGCCTGAAACGTGCTGCCAGTCTGCGTGGCCTGCGTTCTGCGCCGTAACCTCTGTCTGCCAGCGGTCGGCGAGTTGCGACGACGTCAACACCATTCCCGAATCCTTCCAGTTGTCCGCAAGGGCAGAGCGCAGAGCCAAGGCGCGGAAGCCATGACTGTCTTCACCCGGACGGTGAAGGTAATCCGGCCCGAGCGCAAAATAGGCGTCCTCGGGAGTGTTGTTGCGCACCCACGTAAACGCCTGAAGCCACGGATCCGACGAATGTATTCCGGGAAGCTCCAGGTGTGGGCTGGAGGGGAACAGCGAAAGCTGTACCAGAAACATTCCGATCGCCGCAGGCAGAAAGAATGCTGCCCAGCGCCAAGGGTGTTCTCCTAGAACGTGCTCTCCTAACAAGCACCCACCCAACAAGATCATCATTACGTACAGCAGGTGGAGATAACGCATCGGCTCAAGCGGACGCATTCGTTCCAGCGCAGGAGGCAGCATGATCAGCAACGCCACCGCAAGCTGGAAGATTCCGTACACTGCCGTGCGCGTAGCCAAGTGTCCCAGGGTTTTTCGCTTGCTGGTCGGTGCGCCGCGCCGAGCACTGCGGGCCAGCCAGAGCAGCAGGAAAACCGGAGCAACCACACCCACCCATTCGTACCAGAGCCATCTCGACAGTACGCAATAACCATGTAGATTAATTGCGGCGCGCAGCGCCGGCGAGACCGGAGCAAACATCCACCCCACAGGCACGATCGCTCCCACCATCACAGGCATCTGAAAGCCGCCTGTAAGAGGCCACGGAACCGCCAGGAAGAAACATAAAGAACATCCGAATGCCGCGATCACGGGATGAAACAGGAACGACAACACCAGCAGCACACAAGCCGCAAAATATTTCCGCGCCAGCACATAGTCCACCGCAAATAGCACCAGTGCCGTAGCAATTGCCCTCGGAACCAAGGTCTGATCGATGATATAAAGCCCAGTCCCTGTGATTGGCAATGTGAAGAACACACTTACCAGTGCCACTCCGCACCAGCATGTGGATTCCCGTTTAAAGCAACGCGACGCAATCCGGTGACAGGCCGCCAAGATGGCAAAGATGGTCAGCAGGTGCCAGAGCAGCACCATCGCAGAAATCGGAATATGCGTAATGCGGATTAAGTCCGCCATCCACGTATCGAATACTGTTGCCTGCAGTTTCAACGCAAAGAAATCAGCATCCACGCGAAACAGTCTGGGATTGAGGTTATGCTGAATGGCCGCCAGATATACGCCATCGTCCTCAGCTCCCGGATGATATCCGGCAATGAGGACTCCCAGCAGCGTGAGCACCGAGAGTAGAAGAAACGTGCGGCAGCGCTTGGATCGAAACGGACGCCACTCCGCCATTTGCGGAGGGGCAGCTACCTCAACTACGGTCACGGGTTCTTGAAACAGAACTTCCACGCTGGTCCTCTACTTCTCACGTTCACCGCCGCGTAGGCGGCTGCAAGGTTTTGAGTGTCTCTATTGTACCTCGCAGGCATTTTCAGGGGCATATTGCCCTTCGCTCTCTTTGCCCTAAGGCAAACACATGAGTCCCCCGGTCTCCCACCGCCTCTGAAAAGAACCCCGGCAGAGCTCTCTTGGCCCTGTGGAATCTCCTGCTCCTGCGATGTGAAGATCGGACGGCAACTCTCTCTCGCAAAGTTATCTGTTTTCCGGCTCTCACCACAGCTTGTCTATTCGCTTTTTCCCGCGACAACGACTCTGCTCTCGTCCGCATTTTCCACACCTCCGCTTCCCGCAAGATGCACAACATTCACCGGGCATCTTCGCGCCGGTTGCCTGCCATCACACGCCTCGTTCTAGCCATAGCGTTTCACATTCGAGGCACCGCTTTGATTGAACCGTCACCCTCACTGATCGTCCGGTCCAGCGTCAAGGCTTGGCTTCTCGCTTAACCGCCCGCGCTGCCCGCCTCTCAAAGCGACCAGCGCCTTCCGCTGAAAGGAGCAGCAACATGCCGGCAGACGTTCTTACGTTCGGCAACAAACCCGCTGTTAGTGATGTGCACATCGTGTGGATCACCGCCGGCCTCAGTTGCGATGGCGACTCAGTGTCAGTGACCGCCGCCTCGCAACCCAGCATTGAGGATGTGGTCATGGGAGCCATCCCTGGCCTGCCTAAAGTTCACCTACACAATCCCGTGCTCGCCTATGAAGTCGGCGACGACTTCATGAAGTATTTCTATCAGGCCGAGAGCGGCGAACTCGATCCCTTCGTCCTCGTCGTCGAAGGCTCCATTCCGAATGAAGACATCAAGCAGCAGGGTTATTGGGCAGCCATGGGCACCGATCCCAAAACCGGTCAGCCCATCACGACCTGCGAGTGGATCGACCGTCTTGCTCCCAAGGCGCTGGCCGTTGTCGGCGCGGGAACCTGCGCCACCTACGGAGGCATTCACGCGATGGCCGGCAATCCCACCGGAGCCATGGGCCTCGCCGACTATCTCGGCTGGGAGTGGCGCTCCAAAGCAGGCCTCCCCATCGTCAACGTGCCGGGCTGCCCCGTGCAGCCAGACAACTTCATGGAAACCGTTCTCTACTTGCTCTTCCAGGCTGCAGGCTTGGCGCCCATGATTCCGCTTGATGAGCAACTCCGTCCCACTTGGCTCTTTGGCAAGACCGTGCATGAAGGTTGTGACCGCGCGGCTTACTACGAGCAGGATGACTTCAGCATCGAGTACGGCAGTCCGAAGTGTCTCGTCAAGGTCGGCTGCTGGGGTCCGGTCGTCAACTGCAACGTCACCAAGCGTGGTTGGATGGCCGGCATCGGAGGATGTCCAAACGTCGGCGGGATCTGTATCGGCTGCACCATGCCGGGCTTCCCGGATATGTTCATGCCCTTCATGGATGAGCCTTCCGGCGCGCGCTTCTCCACTGCCGCACTCACCCTCTACGGCAAAATGATTCGCAGCCTGCGCGCCATCACCAACAGCACCGTCAACGGAGAACCCGAATGGCGTCGTCGCGGCCATCAACTCATTACCGGCTACCAGCCCAAACCCGGCGCATATGAGACTGCGCCACGCCGCAAAGCTGCCTGAGAGGATCGATCAATATGGGAACCATTACCGAATCATTATCTGAAGTTCAGAGCAAGAAGCGAAACCTTGTCGAGATGAACTGGGACCCCATTACCCGAATCGTGGGCAGTCTCGGCATCTTCACCAAGATTGATTTCGAGAGCAAACAGGTCGCGGAGTGTTACAGCACCTCTTCCATCTTCCGCGGCTACAGCATTTTCATGAAGGGCAAAGATCCGCGTGACGCCCACTTCATCACCAGTCGCATCTGCGGCATCTGTGGAGACAACCACGCCACCTGTGCTTGTTATGCGCAGAACATGGCCTTCGGCGTGAAGCCTCCCGTGCTCGGAGAATGGATCATCAATCTCGGCGAAGCTGCCGAGTATATGTTTGACCACAACATCTTCCAGGACAATCTGGTCGGCGTCGATTTCTGCGAACAGATGGTCAAGGAAACCAATCCCTCCGTGTGGGAAAAGGCCAAACATACAAAAGCTCCCAACTCGGACAAGCACGGCTACCGCAACATCTCTGACATCATGACCGCGCTCAACCCCTTCACCGGAGAGTTCTATCGCGAAACGCTCATGGTCAGCCGCTACACCCGCGAGATGTTCTGCCTCATGGAAGGCCGCCACGTCCATCCCTCCACTCTCTATCCCGGAGGCACTGGCACGGTCGCCACCATCCAGCTCTTCACCGACTACCTCGTGCGCCTCATGAAGTACGTGGAGTTCATGAAGAAGTGCTTGCCCTTGCACGAGGATCTTTTCCAATTCTGGTATGACGCGCTACCTGGATACGAAAAGGTTGGCGAGCGCCGCGTCCTGCTTGGCTGTTGGGGTTCTTTCAACAATCCCGCCGTCTGTGACTACAAGTACGAGCATATGTCCAACTGGGGACGCAGTATGTTTGTCACTCCCGGCGTCGTCGTTGATGGCGAGCTTGTTACCAACGACCTCGTGGACATAAACCTCGGCCTCCGCATCCTGCTCGGCAGTTCCTACTACGACGATTGGCAAAACGAAGAGACCTTCGTGCGCACCGATCCTCTTGGCAATGCCGTGGACAAGCATCATCCCTGGAACCAGACCACAACGCCGCGCCCGCAGAAGCGCGATTTCAACGGAAACTACACCTGGGTCATGTCTCCGCGCTGGTATGACAAACGTACCGGCGACCACCTCGCGCTCGATACCGGCGGCGGTCCCATCGCGCGCCTCTGGTCCACTGCGCTCTCCGGCCTGGTTGATATCGGCTACATCAAGGCCACCGGACACAGCGTGCAGATCAATCTCCCCAAGACTGCATCCATGCCCGAAACCAGCTTCGAGTGGAAGATTCCCAAGTGGAGCAATGCCATCGAGCGCGACCGCGCCCGCACCTACTTCCAGGCCTACGCCGCTGGCTGCGCCCTCTACTTCTGCGAGCAGGCAATGCAGGAACTCCTCGTTGGCAACTCCAAAACCTGGGCGCCTTTTAAGGTTCCAGAAGAGGCCATCAGCTGCGGATTCCATGAGGCGGTACGCGGCGTTCTCTCTCATCACGTTGTCATTCGTGACGGCAAGATCGCCAACTACCATCCTTATCCGCCAACCTGTTGGAATGCCAATCCGCGCGATGTTTACGGCACGCCCGGTCCCTATGAAGACGCCGTGCAGAACACTCCGCTCTTCGAGGAGAACGGCCCGCAGAGCTTCAAGGGCATAGACATCATGCGCGCCGTGCGCAGCTTTGATCCGTGCCTGCCCTGCGGAGTCCACATGTATCTCGGCAATGGCAAGGTAATCGAGACACGTCACTCGCCCATGTTTGGAACGCAGAAGGCAGACATGCAAAAGGAAATCCAGAAGGTGGAAGAAACGAAATGACAGCCGGCGATTTTCAATCGCACACCGCGCGAATCGAGCAGATGGTCGAGCGCGTCAGCAATTTTGCCGATGCTGACGCGCGAGCCACCGCGCTCGATCTCCTGCAATCCGTCATGGACCTGCACGGCTCGGTCGTGTCGCGCATCGTCGAGGTGCTTGACGCAACCGAAGCCGGACGCGCATCGCTCGCCAAACTCGGTAGTGATCCACTAGTCTGCGGCATTCTCGTGCTCTACGGAGTTCATCCCGTCCCGCTCGAAGAACGCATTGCCCACGCCGTAACCGCCGCCGCCCCACAACTTCGCAAGCAAGGTGGCACCGCAGAACTCGTAGGCATCGCAGACGCCGTCGTCCGTTTAAAGATCGAAAGCTCAGGCCACGGATGCCACTCGTCGGTGGACGCGCTCAAGACGACTGTCGAGCAGGCAATTCTCGAAGCCGCCCCCGAAGTCCTCGAGATCGTAGTCGAAGGCGCGCTTGCCTCCGCCTCAGGATTCGTGCCGCTCAATCTCATTCAGCCCGCTACAAGAGAGGAAACTACTTATGAAAAATCCGCCGCGTGATATTGACGCTCACACCAACGGAACCAAGCGCGGAGAAGAGTGGGCCTACGAAGGCCGCAAAGAAGCCGGACGCGAGGGCAACGGACGCACCGCCCGCGATGCGACCGGAATTAATGCCAACGCCCGTGCTCCCATCGATCCCCACATGCCGCATTTGCCGCCCGCTTAGGCCGCCGATGACGACCTTGGCACCCAACTCCGGGCGAGCATCGTTCGCAGCTCTGCAGAAGTTCGTGCGTCCGCAGCGCGAAGCCGTAGAGGTGTGCGAGCTATGCTCCGCCCAGCTCACCTCACAGCACCAGCATCTGCTGGAGTTGGAGAAACGTCGCGTCACCTGCGCCTGCGAAGCCTGTTCAATTCTCTTCGAAGGCAATGCCCGCCAACGTTTCCGCCGCATTCCGCGCGACGCTCGACGCCTCGCCAACTTCACCATGGACGATCAGGAGTGGGAGTCGCTTCTCATCCCAATCAACCTCGCGTTCTTCGTCCACAACTCCGCAGCCGCTCGCGTCATCGCCCAGTATCCCAGTCCCGGCGGAGCCATGGAATCCTCACTCGACCTCGAGTACTGGAATGAAGTCGTCGCGCGCAACCCAATCCTTCGCACCTTCGAGCTGGATGTGGAAGCTCTGCTGGTCAATCGTCTTTCCACTCCACCACAGTATTACCGCGCTCCCATCGATCAATGTCTCCACCTCGTCGGCATCATTCGTACCAAGTGGCGAGGCCTATCCGGCGGGCAGGATGTTTGGAAGGAGATCGACAACTTTTTCGCTCAACTCAGGCAGGCCAGCACGGAGGAAACTCGTGCCTGACCTGCGTTTCCAGATCGAAGGCGCGGAGGTCACGCCCAACGCGGCCACTCCGCTTATCAACTTCCAGGTCCGCGCCACCGACGCGGAGAAGATGCCAATCCACTCCATCGCCCTGCGCGTTCAGGTGCAGATAGAACCAGCGCGTCGTCGCTACACTACCGAAGAGCAGGGGCGCCTGAAAGAACTCTTCGGCGAACCCGAGCGATGGAGCAAGTCCGTCCACCCTTTGCTCTGGACGAACACCACCGTCAACGTTCCTGGCTTTGACGCCAGCACCGTTTTCAGCGTGCCTGTGCCCTGCACATTTGATTTCAATGTGGCCATCACCAAATACATCTACGGGCTCGATGAAGGAGAACTTCCCGTCACCATGCTCTTCAGCGGAACCGTTTTTCACGCCGGACGCATGGGTCTGCAAATCGCGCAGATTCCCTGGGACCGCGACGCCAACTATCGCCTTCCCATCAAGCTCTGGAAGGAGATGATGGACCAGCATTACCCGAACACTGCGTGGCTCTGCCTGCGTCGCGATGTCTTCGAAAAGCTTTACAGTTTCAGGGCGCAGCACGGCATTCCAACATGGGATCAAACCATTGAGCGCATGATCGCGCAAACCGAAGAGGTGAAATCATGAACCTCGAACTCGCTCGCAAAGTTGCCGACGCCGTGCTTTATGAGGGCTACATGCTCTACCCGTATCGCCCTTCGGCTCTCAAGAATCGTCAGCGATGGAGTTTCGGAATCCTTTATCCGCCCGCCTATCCCGAGGTCACCCTCGGAACTGAGCGCAGCACCATGCACTCCGAATGCTTATTGCAGACGCAAACCGACGCCGATGCCTCCATACACATTCAGCTTCGCTTTCTGCATCTGCTCTCGCGCCAATATATGCAGGCTGCGGATGGCCGCTCCGAGCCCGTGCCATCGCTGCTTATCGACGGTGAGCTTTTCGAAAGTTGGGACGAACCCATCGAGCGCAGAGTAGACTTCCCCGTCGCCAATCTCTTCGTCGGTCAGCAACATCACTTCACCTTCCCTGCCATCATGCAGCTCGAATCGATGCTCGACCGCAACGATAAGCTCGCAGGCAGGGTAACCAACACTCAGGCTGAAGTTACCGGAACAATCTCCATCACCACGCAAAAACTGGGCAACTACCTACTCAAGCTCACCATAGACGTCGCCAACACAACGCCGATGCCATGGCAAGCGCCCGCTCACGACATAGAGCGCAACACCGCGCTTCTCTCTTCGCTGCTCTCGGCGCATACCATCCTGACCGCAACCAACGCCGAGTTCGTGTCGATGCTCGATCCGCCTGCCGAATCGCAGGAATCTGCCGCCTTGTGCCGCAACCTTGGAAATTTTCCCGTGCTCGTCGGCACGGAACCTGAGCGCGACATGATGCTCTGCTCGCCCATCGTTCTTTACGACTATCCCCAGATCGCGCCTGAAAGCGCCTCGAACTTTTACGACGCCACCGAGATGGACGAGATGCTCACCCTCCGCGTGCTCACACTCACCGACGCGGAGAAAAACGAGATGAGCCACACCAATGAACACGTCCGCAATTTGCTCCAGCGCACCGAGCAGAACGCGCGCGCGCAACTCACCCGCACTCACGGCACTATCCGCGGAATGCGTTCTGTCGAGGAGCGGCCATGACCGAGTGGAACTCCAATCCAGACATTCCGACTTTCGACGGTCTGAATTTCGATAACCCGGAAACCAGCAGTGCGCCCGTCGCCAGCGTCTCCATCTTCGGCGTTGAAGTAAAGCCCGGAGATCGCGTACGACTTCGCCCGCAGAAATCCGCCGACATCATGGACGTGGCGCTGAAAGGCCAGGTCGCCATCATCGAGGCCATCGAGCGCGACTTTGAAGATCGCTTCCACCTCGCCGTCGTTCTCGAAAACGATCCCGGTCGCGATCTCGGGATGCTCCGCCAGCCCGGCCATCGCTTCTTCTTCTCGCCAGAAGAAGTGGAGCCGCTCAACAGCGAGGACTCGTATGACTGATCTCCAACCAACGGTTCTAGTCGCCGGGGTAGGCAACATCTTTCTCGGCGATGACGCATTCGGCGTTGAAGTGGTGGAGCGGTTGGCTCAACGTGCGCTGCCGCCGGACGTCCGCGTCGTGGACTACGGCGTTCGCAGCTACGATCTCGCCTACGCACTCATGGAGCCATGGGATTTGGTGATCCTCGCCGATGCCGTCCCCGGCGCTGGCCCGCCTGGCACCATCTACACCATCGAACCGCAACTCCCGCAGTCCGATGAGTCCGCTCCGGAGTCTGCTATCGACGCTCATTCCATGAACCCCGTAGCCGTGCTCCAACTCGTTCAACACCTCGGAGGCAAAGTAAGCCGCATGTTCGTAGTGGGCTGCCAACCTGCATCCGTCAATGCCGATCTTGACGGGCAGTTCGGTCTCAGTGATCCAGTGCGCGCCGCTGTCGATGAGGCGTGCACTGTCATCGAAGAACTCATCGCACGCAATCGCAAAACCAACGCGGCATAACCGCAGAAAGAGAAGGAGAAGCTATGAAAAGCCTAATGAAATGGGGAACCGTCGCCGCCGCCATCTATTCGGTGTATTTCTTCCGCGGAGACATCCAGCGCTACACCAAGATGAAAATGATGTGAGCGCATCGAACGCGCACACAAGAAACCCCCGACTCTAATCGGGGGTCGTTCTTTCTATGTTGGCATTACTCTTGGTGCCCAGATTAGCGCTCCTCTTTTGGCGTTAACTCCGGAAGCAGCGGCCTTCCCTTGGCTCTGCTCGCGCCTAGTCCGCCGCTATTCTCTCGATTTCCGCTTGCACTCCGCGAAAGGAGTTCCCAACGGGCGCATCCTCGGCAAGGAATTCCTTCAGCAAGGCAATCAACTTATCCGGCTCTGCCAGGAACGAGTCGTGTCCGTGCGCGCTCTCCACGCTTTCGTAGCGGCAATCCACACCTGCGGCGCGCACTTCTTCGGCAAACAAGCACACGTCGTTATCCGGAAACAGCACGTCGCTCGAAATTCCAAACAGCAGCACCTTCGCGCGAATCCGCTCCCACGCCTCGCCCTGCCAATCCTGCAGCGGATCCCACAAGTCCATCGCGCGCGTGATTGTGATGTACGCGTTCGCGTCGAAGCGCTGCCAGAAGAGTTTTCCCTGGTACTCCAGATAGCCGGCAATATCGAATCGCCCACTCTCCTGCGCGTACGGCACCGTGCCCTTCCGGTCGGGCTTGCGTCCGTGACGCTCGTGGAAGAGTTCGGAAGACTTGTACGTCGTCATCGCAATTCCCCGCGCTAGCGCCAGTCCCTCGCGCGGTCCTGGCCCGTCGTAGTAGTCGCCGCCGCGCCATTCGGGATCAAGCCGTATCGCCTCGCGTTGCAGGTGATTTAGCCCGAGTCCCAGTGCGTTCAACTGCGTTGTGCCCATGGACACAACGCGGTCCACCCACTCCGGAAATTCCACCGCCCATTGCAGCGCCTGCATCCCGCCAATCGACGGACCAATCACCGTCCGCAGATGCCAGATCCCCAACTCCTGCAACGCGATCTTCTGCGAACGCACCCAGTCCCGCACCGTCACCTGAGGAAACCGCGCTCCGTATGGCTTCCCCGTCGCGGGGTCCAGCGAAGCCGCACTGGTCGATCCATAGCAGGAGCCGATCACGTTGAAGCACACCACGCACTCGTGCTCGCGGTCGAAGATTCTCTCCAGCAGGTCCGGCCACCACTGGTCCACCCTCGACGACCCAGACAACGCATGGCACACCAGTGTCACGTTGCTGCAATCCGCGTTGGGCTCGCCGTAAATCGCATAGCGCAAGTTCGCCGACTCCAGCGTCCTTCCACTCTCCAGAAGGAACGGTCCCCGTTTAGTAATCGAGACCGTTCCCTGCGTCAGATGCAGTCGTGTAGATACATCGGAAGCCATTGCTATTTCCCTCGTCCCTGTCCAGCCGTCTCCGGTTGCGTATGCGTGGTGCCATTCGCAGCTTCAATCGCCTGCGCCAGGTCTGCAATGATGTCGCGCACATCTTCAATGCCCACGGAAAGCCTTACCAGCTCTGGCGTTACACCGGTGTCCACCTGCTCTGCGTCTGCTAACTGTGCGTGAGTCGTCGATGCTGGATGAATGATCAGCGACTTTGCGTCGCCAATATTTGCTACGTGGCTGAACAGCTTGATCGAGTCGATCAGTTTCCGCCCTGCCTCAAAGCCACCCTTGATTCCGAATGTCACCAGCGCGCCACGTCCGCTCGGCAAATATTTCTTCGCGCGCTCGTAGTACTTACTGGATTCCAATCCCGGATAATTCACCCACTCCACGCCCGGATGCGTCTCCAAATAGTTCGCGACCTTCAGCGCATTCTCCGAGTGCCGCTCCAGCCGCAGATGTAGTGTCTCCGCACCTTGTAGTAGCAGGAACGAGTTAAACGGTGACAGCGCAGCACCCGTGTCGCGCAATCCCTGCACACGCGCCTTCAGGATGAACGCCAAATTCCCAAATGCAGTCGTGTAGCTGATGCCGTGATAGCTCGGGTCCGGATCAACAAAATCCTTCTTGAATCGCGGTGATGCGGTCCAATCAAATTTTCCCGCGTCCACAATGATTCCGCCGATGGTCGTTCCGTGCCCGCCGATGAACTTCGTCGCCGAGTTCACCACGATGTCCGCGCCCCATTCAATCGGGCGTGCCAGCGCCGGAGAAGCTGACGTGTTGTCGATCACCAGCGGAATTCCCGCATCGTGCGCGATCTTCGCCAGAGTCTCAATGTCCGCCACGTCCAGCTTCGGATTGCCAAGCGTCTCCGTGTATAGCGCCTTGGTCTTCGGCGTGATCGCCTTGCGCAGTCCGTCGAAGTCGTCGGCGTCCACAAACTTCACCGTGATGCCCAGCCGCGGCAGCGTGTAGTGGAACAGGTTATAGGTACCGCCGTAGAGCGAAGTCGTCGAGACAATCTCATCTCCTGCTCCCGCCAGCGTAGTAATCACCAAGGTCTCAGCCGCCTGCCCGGAGGCCGTCGCCAGTCCAGCAACGCCACCTTCCAGAGCCGCAATCCGCTGCTCAAAAACATCCGTAGTCGGATTCATGATGCGCGTGTAGATGTTGCCGAACTCCTGCAACCCAAACAGCCGGGCCGCGTGCGCGCTATCGTCGAACACATAGCTGGTGGTCTGGTAGATCGGCACCGCACGTGCCTTGGTTGTCTTATCTACGCTCTGGCCGCCGTGCAGGGCCAGGGTGGCAAAATGCTGCTTTCTCTCGTTTTCAGGCATCGCGTGCGCTCCTTTATTCCAGTCCAGATTTATTCCAAATAACAAAACGACCCAGGCTCTCTGCCGTGGGTCGTTTGGAAACTCGTGATGTTTGCTTGGCTACTTACGCTTTTGCGAACTCTCGAGCACGCCCACGGGGCTGCGCATACACATCATCTGCATACACATGGCCATGGTCGTGATGAGGATCGCGTTCAACATCGTGTCGTGTTTTTACCTGACTGGCCCCGCCGCTGTCAAGTCTGAGCAAAAAATTAACGTGATACTAACCCAATCGGCGGTTCCGCTTTTCATCTCTCGCTCGCCAGAATCCTGGGCGTAATCTCGCCCGGTGTCTGCCATAATGGGCTTTTCCAATCTGCTCAACTCAGGACTTCATCATGCTAATGTTCTTCATTCAATTTTTCCTGGTCCTGTCTGCCATTCTTCTAGGTATACGGCGCGGTGGCATCGCTCTCGGACTCATCGGTGGTCTCGGCGTAGCGGTGTTGGTATTCGTCTTCCGCGTTCCTCCTTCAGATCCGCCCATCCAGGTCATGCTCATCATCCTGGCCGTGGTCACCGCCTCCTCTGCCTTGCAGGTCGCAGGAGGCCTCGACTACCTCGTGCAACTTGCTGAGCGTCTGCTGCGTGCGCACCCTGACCGCGTTACCATCCTCGCGCCGCTCTGCTCGTTCTTTCTTACCGTCTGTGTCGGCACCGGACACGCTGTTTACGCTCTCTTCCCGGTCATTGCCGACGTCGCATGGAAAACCCGCGTGCGTCCCGAGCGTCCCATGGCCATCTCCAGCGTCGCCGCGCAAATGGGAATCACCGCCAGTCCCGTAGCCGCTGCCGTAACCACCTTCCTCGGATACTCCATCAAGATGGGCACGCCCGTCACCATCTTTGACATTGTGAAGATCACTCTGCCTGCCGGTCTCGTAGGTGTGCTGGCCGCCGCTCTCTGGAGCATCAACCGCGGCAAAGATCTCGACAAGGATCCCGAGTTTCAGGCGCGACTCAAAGACCCGGCCTTTCGCGATCAGCTCGATGTCAGCGTAACCACGTTGGACAAAGTTCTTCCGCGCACTGCAAAACCGTCCGTGGCAATCTTCTTCTCCGGCGTGCTCTTCATCGTTATCCTCGCCCTCCGGGACACATTCGTGAACGCCGGATACCACGTCCCCAACATCCTGCCACTGGTAAACGGCAAACCAATTCCAATGACCATGGTCGTGCAGATGATCATGCTGGCCTTCGGCGCCCTAATTCTTTTCGCCACCAACATCAAGGCCGCTGACATCGCAAAAGCCAGTGTCTTCGCCGCCGGCATGACGGCCGTAGTTTCCATCTTCGGCATCGCGTGGATGAGCGATACGTTTGTAACCGCCAACCAGCCATTCCTCATCGCCAAAATGAGGTTGATGGTGCAGGCCGCGCCCTGGACCTTCGCCATCGCCATGTTCTGCGTCTCGGCGTTCGTCAAAAGTCAGGCGGCCACGCTTACCGTCATGATGCCCTTTGGCATTGCGCTCGGACTGCCCGCTCACCTCATGCTTGGCCTCATGCCCGCCAGCTATGCCTACTTTTTCTTCTGCTTCTACCCAAGCGATCTCGCGGCTATCAACATGGACCGCACTGGCACCACCCACATCGGAAAGTATCTGCTCAATCACAGCTTCATGATTCCAGGCTTCATCGGAGTTGGAGTCTCAACCACCGTTGCCTATCTGCTTGCAAAGTTTGCATTCAAAATCTAGGCCTGAATGTTATGAAACAACCGGGGCCGCTGATTCCCAGCGGCCCCTTTCTTTTTGCATCCTGCTCTCCACGCACACGACTCCAGTCCTCGCCGATTCTGCCGATGATTTATCTGGAGACTCTCATGAAGACCTGCTGGATTCTCACCCTGCTCTGCTGCTCACTCCCTGCGCTCGCCCTTGGCGGCGGAATGGAAAAAGCCACGGTGCACTCCATGCGAAAAGTTCCTTGCATGGACGCCGCTCCACAAGCCGCCCGCCTTGGTGTTCTGTCCAATCTCGTCGGCGGGCCATCTGACATCGGCGGCGAATGCGTCGAGTACGAGCTTCGCACTGAAAAAGTAAGCTACGTCATCCGCCCGCACCGCCCCATCCTGCTCCTGCTCGGCGGCAACGTCTCCATCAAGTTCGCCTCAAGTGAACTTCTTCTGCGCACTGCAGACGCACCCAAGGACATTCGTTGCGCTGTCCTCGCCATGTCCCTGCGCGCCGCCGCCGAAAAGGCCGAGCAGCGCAGCGCCCACAACTATCAATCCCCCGTGCGATGTTTCGAAGCCGGCCGTGAAATCCGCTGCCCCGATTAACTTTAATTGGGCAAAACAAAGGGCGCGGATTTCTCCGCGCCCTCCGGTAACCCGGTATGCCCTACTCTTCCGCCTGCTTTTGGCGGAGGGTGGGGGTTGTTGATTTTGCTTTGCTCTTAACCTTGGAACCTTTGTAACCTGTGCAACTTTGAAACCTGTCTAAGCCTCAGATCACCATCACTTCTTTGTACTCACCGAACACCGTGCGCATCGAATCGCAGATCTCACCCACCGTGGCATTGCTCTCCACGGCTTCTACAATCAGCGGCATCAGATTACCGCCATTGCGCGCCGTCTCGACAACCTTGCGAACCGCTTCCGTCGCCTTCGCCTCATCACGCTTGGCTCGGAAAGCCCTCAACCGCTCAACCTGCCGGCGCTCCAACTCAGGATCGATCTTCTGCAGCACGTTCGGCTTCTCGTGCTCTACGGTGAACGCGTTCACGCCCACCAGAACCTGCTCTTTGCTGTCCACAGATTTCTGGAACTCGTAAGCCGCGTTCTGGATTTCCTGCTGCACGAATCCGCGTTCGATTGCCTTCAGCATCCCGCCCATCACATCGATCTTGCCAATGTATTCGGTGGCGCGCTTCTCAATCTCATTCGTCAGCGACTCCACATAGTAAGAGCCTGCCAGCGGATCGATCGCCGCCGTCACACCGCTCTCGTAGCCAATGATCTGCTGCGTGCGTAGCGCAATGCGCGCCGAATCTTCCGTAGGCAGTGCCAGCGCTTCGTCAAATGAATTCGTGTGCAGGGACTGCGTTCCGCCCAGCACTGCCGACATCGCCTGCAACGCCGTACGCACAATATTGTTCTGCGGTTGCTGCGCCGTCAGCGTAGAGCCGCCAGTCTGTGTATGGAAGCGCAACATGAGTGCCTTCGGAGCAGTGGCCCCAAAGCGCTCTTTCATGATCTTCGCCCACATCCGCCGGGCTGCCCTGAACTTCGCAACCTCTTCCAAAAAATTGTTATGGCACGCGAAGAAGAAGGAAAGCCGGGGGGCGAAATCGTTCACATTCAGTCCCGCTTCCACTGCCGCCTTCACATAAGTAATGCCGTCGGCCAGCGTAAACGCCACTTCCTGCACGGCCGTCGAACCCGCCTCGCGCATATGGTAGCCGCTGATCGAAATCGTGTTCCACTCCGGAACGTTCTCGTTGCAGTACGCAAAAATATCGGTGATCAACCGCATCGCCTGCGTCGGCGGATAGATGTACGTTCCGCGCGCAACGTATTCCTTCAACACATCGTTCTGAATCGTACCGCTCAATTTCTTCGGATCGAATCCATTGCGCCGCGCCACCGCGATATACAAAGACAGCAGCACCGCCGCCGACGAATTGATCGTCATCGAAGTGGAAACTTTCTCCAGATCGATCTGGTCGAACAGGCGTTGCATATCTTCAATCGTGTCGATCGCCACGCCCACCTTGCCTACTTCACCTAACGCAAAAGGACTGTCGCTGTCATACCCGATCTGCGTCGGCAAATCGAACGCAACCGAAAGCCCAGTCGTGCCCGAGCCCAGCAGGAAGCGATACCGCTTGTTGCTCGCCTCTGCGTCGCCCATGCCCGCGTATTGACGCATTGTCCACAACCGTCCGCGATACATCGACGCTTGCACGCCGCGCGTGTACGGAAAGCTGCCCGGAGCGTTCAGTTCTGTGTCGTAGTTGAAATCCGCAAGTGAAGCGGGAGTATAGAAGGGATTAATAACGATATGAGATGTGGTCTGGAAGACTTTTTCAGGCTTCTTCGCTTTTGGCGTAGTTGCGTTGTCAGACATTTGGCTGGCCTCTGGGCTTATGAAATTCTTGAGCGCTTCCGGCGTGCTCGCCAGAAGGAACTCAATCCGAAATAAAGAAACATCGCTCCAATCACGCCAGCCAATAGGACCCGCTCCAGTCCAACCTGGTGCAGCTCATATTTCCTGTATTCGCGAAAGAAGGCACTGACGATGATTACGGTAAAAGAGATAAAAACAAATCCACTGACTTCGAGGAACAACACACGGAGCGTGCCCGCGACCGCGCCCATAAAGGCAGTCGCGCCGGACTGGAAGCCACGAAAAAACCGTTTGTTCCGTCCCGGCTTACCCTTGAGTAGGCGGAAGGCCGTTCCCGCCCCTGCGCCCAGTGTCGAGCCCAGGGACGACGATCTTCCCGGAAGAGGTGCGTCGCTCATATGCTTTATATTGTACCGCCCCAGCCCGCAACCCGAGCACCGGGATACGTCCCAAACTGCCCGCTCTTTGCACTTTCGCCCTCACAATCTGCCGATAGGCCTGAAAAATCTCCTTGCGCCCGGTAAGCATCTAATGTTTCGGAGAACCATTGTGGATCCAAAACTAGAACGCCTCATGAAGCAGCTCGGCGAAGCCATCAACGACTCCATCTCAGATTCCGAGCAGATCGCAGAGGTCATCTCTCGCATCCGGGCCGATGGCTATGACATTTTCGTAGTACTCGAAGCCACAGTCGGATTCAACGCCCGCGAAGCAGAGGCGTCCCTTGTTGAAACCTCATCCCAGCGCGAACCGGAGTTGCACATCAACCAGCAGGACGCACATTTCCTCAAATCACTTCGCATCTCCGTCGATCCAAAGCCGCGGTCGCAAAAATGAAATGACTGCCTGAGTACCCTCTGCCTTTCCGTTCCCGATGAGGGCGGTGTCCTGTGCTACCATCCTCTGTTGTTAATTGCCTGTTCTTTTTAGCAAAATTTATTTCCGCAGCCATGCTTTTGCTGCCGTTTTCTTGCGCTCTTTAACCTAAACTCTTCAGTCAGGAAAGAAGATGAAGGACACTTTAGGAGTCTTACTTGCTGGTGGAGCAGGCGAGCGGCTTTATCCGCTTACTCGCGACCGCGCCAAGCCCGCTGTCACCTTCGGTGGCATCTATCGCATTATTGACGTCACTCTCTCCAATTGCATCAACTCAAACCTGCGCAAGGTCTACATCCTTACTCAGTACAAGGCGCTCTCTCTCAATCGCCATATCCGCGAAGCCTGGCAGGTCGTGGCTAGCGAACTGGGAGAGTTCATCGAAATCCTGCCGCCCATGAAGCGCGTCAGCGAAGACTGGTACAAGGGAACCGCCGACGCCGTGTATCAGAACATCTACTCCATCGGCAGCGAGCGGTCCAAGTACACCCTGCTGCTCTCCGGCGACCACATCTACAAGATGAACTACGAGCTCATGCTCGAGCAGCACATCCAATCCGGAGCCGACGTCACCCTCGCTACCATCCTCATCGATCCCACCGAGTCCCGCAGCTTCGGCGTCGTTGAGATCGCCAAGGATGGCCGCGTCACCGGATTTCAAGAAAAGCCGAAGAAGACCGACCTCCGCTCCCCTTACAACCCGGAGATGATTTCGGCCTCCATGGGTATCTATCTTTTCAACACCGATGTGCTGATCCCCGCGCTGCTGAAGGACGCCGAAGACCCCGAGTCCCGCCACGATTTCGGCTACAACATCCTCCCCCGCATGGTGGATGACTACAAGGTGTACTCCTTCAACTTTGTCGATGAGAATCACAAGGAAGCGCTCTACTGGCGCGACGTAGGCACCCTTGAGGCCTACTACGAAGCCAACATGGATGTAGCCTCCGTCTCTCCGGTCTTCAACCTCTATGACGAGAGCTGGCCTATCCGCGGCTACCAGCGCCAATACCCTCCGGCCAAATTCGTCTTTGCCGAGGCAGGCCGCGCCGGCGTAGCTTACGACTCTGTCATCAGCCAGGGATGCATCGTCTCTGGCGGCGCCGTGCGTGACAGCGTGCTTTCACCGGACGTTCGCGTAAACTCCTACGCCGAGGTGGATTCCAGCATTCTCTTCAGCCACGTCAGCATTGGCCGTCATTGCCGTATCCGCAAAACCATCATTGACCGTGACGTCCACCTCCCCGAGGGAACCGTCATCGGATACGACACCGAAGCTGACCGCCAGAAGTACTTCGTAACCGAGAGCGGAATCACCGTAGTCACCCGCGACTACTCTCTATTTGAGAGCCCTATCGCCGTCGACTACTACACCAGCGACTAACCAAACATCTTTCTTAGGCGAAGGCCCCGGAATCTCCGGGGCCTTTCGCTTCATACCCGCTAACGGCTTCCCCTTTTGTCCCCATCTATTCACATTCAACTGTTATCGTGGAAAAATCGACGTGAGCCGATTTCAGGGAGCACCTATGCCGGAAGCCATCATCCAGGCCTCAAAGGTTGAAAAGTTTTACGGAGAGCATTCTTCGGCCACCATTCCGGTCATTGCGCCCACCGATCTCTCCGTCGAACCAGGCCAGATCCTCGCGCTCCTCGGCCCCTCGGGTTCCGGCAAGAGCACCTTGCTCCGCATGTTGACCGGCCTCACCCGCCCGTCTGCGGGAGAGGTTCTCTGGCACGGCCAACCCATCTCCGCCTGCGCGCCCAACGTTGCCATCGTCTTCCAGAGCTTCGCTCTCTTTCCCTGGCTCACCGTTTTCGAGAACGTCGAAGCTCCGCTCAAGGCGCGGGGCGTCAACTCCTTCGAACGCCGCAAGCGCAGTCTGAAAATCCTCGACACCGTTGGCCTAGATGGCTTCGAGCAGGCCTATCCCAAGGAGCTCTCCGGCGGAATGAAGCAGCGTGTCGGCTTCGCCCGCGCCTTGGTCGTCGAGCCCGAAGTCCTCTTCATGGACGAACCTTTCTCCGCTCTCGACGTTCTCACCGCCGAAAACCTTCGCAGTGAACTCCTCGAGCTCTGGGGCAAGAAGGCCATTCCCACCAAGGCCATCTTCATCGTCACCCACAACATTGAGGAAGCTGTGCTCCTCGCCGATCGCATCATCGTCCTCGGCAAGAATCCCGGCTGCATCCGCACTGATTTCGAGGTTGGCATCCCCCGCCCGCGTGACCGCAAGTCGCCTGAGTTCACCAACTATGTGGACTACATCTACAAGGTGCTCACCTCGCCAGCTCAACCTGAAGCCGCTCTCCAACCGCCGCAAGGACCGCAGCCTCCCGCCGCCCAGCCCCGCGTTGCCTACCAGATGCTCTCTCACGCGCGCCCCGGAGGCGTAGCCGGATTGCTTGAACTCATCGATGACCGCCCCAGCGGTCGTGAAGATATGTACCGTCTCGCCGACGAGCTCTCTTTCGAACTCGACGATCTTCTCCCCATCGTCGACGCCGCGCACCAACTCGGTTTCCTGAAGGTTGAAGAGGGAGACGCGCAGATCACTCCCGAAGGCCACGAATTCGCCAACGCTGAAATCCTTCGTCAGAAGGAACTCTTTCGCAAAGCTGCGCTCGCCAATGTCACACTCCTTCGCCAGATCACGCGCACTCTCGAAGCCAAGCGCGACCACTCCGCTCCCGAAGAGCTCTTCCATGATCTCCTTGACGAGCACTTCAGCGAAGAGGAGTCCAAGCGACAACTGGACACCGCAATCAGCTGGGGACGCTACGCCGAACTCTTCGAGTACGACGCTGACCGTCATCGCCTCTACCTGCACCAACCCGAAGCCGTCTCGGAGATACCCAGCCTGTGATACGCCGCGTCCGAACCTTCGCGCAGTCCACGGTCCGCAGCCGCACCTGGCCGCTGCTCGTTGACTTCGCGGTGTTCGCCATGGTCATCGCCATCTTCTACGCCTTCTCCGTCATCACCCGCTACTGGTTCACCGCCCCCGTTGCGGAGGCTGTCATTCAGCGCTCGCCGCGAGCCCTGCCCATCTACGCTTTCTACTCGCTCGTGCGCATGGCCACCGCCTACGTCCTGAGCCTCGCCTTCGCTCTCACCTACGGCTACATCGCCGCCTACAACAAGCGCGCGGAAGTCATGATGATTGCCGTCCTCGACGTTCTCCAGTCGATTCCGGTGCTCAGTTTTCTTCCCGGAGTCATGCTGGCCACCGTCGCGCTCTTTCCCACCCGTCAGCTCGGACTCGAACTCGGCTCTATCGTCCTCATCTTTACCGGACAGGTCTGGAACATCGCCTTCAGTTTCTACTCATCGCTCAAGGCCATCCCCCGCGAACTTCGCGAAGCCACACGCATTTACGGGTTCAGCCGCTGGCAGCGCTTCTTCCAGCTTGAGCTCCCGTTCAGCATAATCGGCCTTGTGTGGAACTCCATGGTCTCGGTCGCGCAGGGCTGGTTCACGCTCATGCTCTGCGAAATGTTCGTACTGAACAATCGAGACTTCCGCCTGCCCGGTCTCGGCTCGTATCTCAAAACCGCCGCCGATCACAATGACAAGCAGGCCATGGCTTGGGGACTCATCGCTCTCATCACCGTCATCGTCCTCCTTGATCAGCTTCTCTGGCGTCCGCTCATTATCTGGTCTGACAAATTCAAGTTCGAGCAGGTGGAGAGCACCGCACCTCCCCGCTCGCCATTCCTCTCCATGCTCTTGAATTCGACGATTCTCCGCACCGCACGCCACAAGATCTTCGATCCGCTTTCCGAACGGCTGATTCATCACTTTGCCTCTTCGCCCGCTAGGCCTCCCAAAGAGGTTTCCGGGCCTGTGCGTCCGGCGTCCTCAGTTCTTCGTGCCATCCCCTACTTCCTCGTCGGCGTGCTCATATTTCTCACCGTGTACGCCACAATCAAAGCCGCCATGCTTCTGTCCGGCATCACTTCAACCGAGCTCTCGCTCACTCTGCATGCCGCCGGAGCCACCCTGCTCCGCGTTACGCTCTCGTTGCTCCTGGCTCTTGCCTGGTGTGTCCCTGCCGGAGTAGCAATCGGGTTTCATCCCCGCCTCGCCCGTTATGCGCAGCCGCTCGCGCAGATCGCCGCCTCTGTTCCCGCCACTGCGCTTTTCCCCATCATTCTTCTCGCCATCATTCAAGCGGGCGGAGGCATCAACACGGCCTCCATCATCCTCATGCTTCTCGGAACCCAGTGGTACATCCTCTTCAACGTCATCGCCGGAGCCCTCGCCATCCCCAGCGACATGCGCGATGTTTCCAGCATCTTCCGCTTCAACTTCCGCGAGCGCTGGATGACCGTCATCCTCCCCGGCATCTTTCCCTACTTGGTTACGGGACTGGTCACCGCTTCCGGAGGCGCATGGAATGCCAGTATCGTCGCCGAATACTTCCGCATGAACGAGCATACCTACACCACGCTCGGCCTCGGCGCGCAGATCAGCCTCGCCAACGACAGCGGCAACGGACGCCTCCTGCTGCTCTCCACCGTCGTCATGGCCGCCATGGTCGTCACCATCAATCGCCTCCTATGGAAGCCTCTCTTCCGCCTCTCCGAAAGCCGCTACCGCCTCGACTCCTAGTTCCACTTTCACCTTTCACCTCCAATACACGAAGGGGCAGCATTTAAGCTGCCCCTTCGTTGTTCTCACGTAAACGCGCTAGAGTAACTTCAACTCACCGTCCAGGCAATTTTGCTTCACCCTTCACGGCGGGAAACCCGTGCCTCACAGCTTTCCAGCTACGCTTCACGTTCTCTGCCGGTGCAACGCCAGAGGTCCCATTCACGAACGAGCCAGCGAGGAAATAAACTGCGCCTACTTGCGCACTACCGTTATTGTCGTACGTAGTGAAGGCGAGACCGTTCGTTCCCCAACGAATCAAATGCGTGGGATAGCCAACTACATTTTGTATGGTCATGCTGGCAATCGGAGTGAAGTGCTCAATGTCGAACGATTCGAGAGTATAGGTCGAACCTTCCAATTGCGCTTGAGTCTGTCCGATGAAAAAGGCCTTTCCCAGTGCGCCATCGGGAACCATCAATCCCGAAGCAGCGAACGTGCCAACCACCTGGCCGGTCGCGGGATTTATGATCTGCCCGCCATCATCGTAGACAAGATTCGTCACTAAGTCGTAATGAATCAAAGCGTAAAAATCGCCGAACACTCCGGGGTAGTCGGTAGGTGTCCCGAATCCCGCCGAAGTCACCGGAATCGTATAGAAGTCAAAACCTGTGTCTTCATTGTTAGCAGCGAACATCTGGCTGGCGTCGGCATTCCATTGAATCGAGTCGTAAAGGGCGCCCCCACTTTCACATCCCGGTTGAATGAATCCGCATAGCGCATTAGTACGAGCCACTCCATCGTCGTAGATCACCACCCCGCCCTCTTCGCCCGGCATTTCATTCGGCGTACCTCGGACCACGGCCACTGTTCCGTCCGCATTGGGCGCGGCTTGCAGGTCCATCGCGTACAGAGGACCAACGTATGAATTACCACCCAACGGTATCTCAATATCCATGCCGAGTCCGGGGAGCGTCATCCTCTGCACGTTCGACGATCCCCCAAGGCTTACGTACACATATTTGCTGTTTTGCGAGACCGACAGCAGATTGGGCTCGCTTCCCGCAAAGGCCGACGCTCCCAGCGCACCCGTTGTTGGATTCACGATCTGAACCGAATTTCCGTTCGTGCTGTCGGTGCTGGGAAGCGAAAGATAAACCACCTGGTTCGCCGGATCCCAAGCCAGGCTGTTCGCGAGAATACTGAGCACGGTTTGCCCAGGCGCTGTCGCCGCAGTGATGGTGAACGAAGTTCCGTTGCTCGATCCGCCGCCGGGGGCAGGATTCACCACAGTGATCGTCACAGAACCAGTATTGAGTAGGTAGGAGGCGGGCACCTGCGCTGTAAGTGAAGTGGAGCTGGCGTAGTTGGTCGCCAGCGCGAAACCGTTCCATTCGACACTGGACAATGTGACGAAACTGGATCCCGAGACCGTGATGCTGGTAGCTGCGCTGCCGGCTTGAACGGAATTAGGGGTGACGGACGAGAGACTCGGAACTGGATTTGGAGCCGCAGTGATGGTGAACAAAGTTCCGCTGCTCGATCCGCCACCCGGGCCAGGATTCACCACAGTGATCGTCGCAGAGCCAGCACTCTGGAGGTCGGAAGCGGGCACCTGCGCTGTGAGTGAAGTGGCGCTGACGTAGGTGGTCGCCAGCGCAATGCCATTCCATTCGACACTAGATGATGAAATGAAATTGGACCCCGAGACCGTGATGCTGGTAGCTGCGCCGCCTGCCTGAACGGAATTAGGGCTGATAGACGAGAGACTCGGAACTGGATTTGAAGCCGGATTTGTGCCGGTACTTGATCCCCCACCGCCGCTACATCCCACCAAGACGAACGAAAGAAGAAATAAAAAGACTGTATAGAAAGAGATGTAGCGCATTGGGCATTCTCCTGGAAGAGATTGGTCGAGGGGGATTAGACCGAATAATCAGAGTACGTTAGTCCAGGCCGACAGGGAGGTCAAGGACTTGATGCAGCGTATCTTCACAACATAAGAGGCAGCGCCCGGTGTTTAGCCAGTTCACTGGAGCTCTGCTCTCTACAGTTTTTTCCACTCCCGCCGATGAGATTCCCATGCCGCTCACAGAGCGCGCGACTTGTCGTTCTCACGGCTTGTCGCTGGGGAGTCATCATGAAATTCACCATCGGGCGCAAAATCTGGACACTTTCTCTTACCGTCTATCTTCTGCTTGGTTCTGCAAGCCTATGTGTGTACTGGCATCTGCGCGACGCACTCGCCGGACAAAGAATGGTTATCGCCGTGAAGTGGCCCGCGGCGCAGGTCTTCTCTGACGCTCAAGCTTCCATGAACCTCTCTCGCATGATCGTGCGCGACGCCCTCCTCGACCGCCAGAATCCCGTCAAGTTTGCTGCTGACGTTGAGCGCTACCGGAAAACCACCGATATCCTCGACTCCTGTGCTGAAAAGTTGGTTGAGCTATCCAGAGGATTCCAGAAGGAAGAAAACAAAGAGCGCGTACGCTCCATCACGGCCAACCTTCCGGCAATGCACGAATCCGAGAGGCTCGCCATCGAGGCGGCCAGAAAGGGTGATGACAAGGCCGCGCTCGCCGCCGTTCGCAGCGCTCTTCCTCAGACCGATATCGTTCGCCAGATGCTGACCGAGTTACAGCAGCAGAACAACACGCTTACCAGCAACATCTTCCAGAACATCCAGTCGGACATGAGCACCTCTGTGCTCTGGCTCCTATGCTGTTTTGCCGCCGTGCTCTGCCTTGGCGCCATCGTGAGCTGGCGCCTCGCCCGCGATATCTCCCACAATGCAAGCAGGCTCTGTGCTCGCGCCCAGCAGATTGCCTCCGGCGACCTCACAGGTGAACCCTTGATGATCAGCGGCCAAGACGAGTTTGCTGAATTGGCGGCGTCCATGAATCGGATGGAGCAGCAGCTTCAGCAACTCCTTCTGAAAATCTCAGCCACCTCCAACGAACTCGCCGGAGCCAGCGAAGAAATCTCGGGAGGTTCTGCCCACAGCGCCGAAACCTCGCGCCAGCAAACCGACCAAACCAACATGGTCGCCACGGCCATCCACGAAATGTCGGCCACGGTAATGGAAGTCTCCCAACACTCGCAAGCAGCCGCCAGCGCTGCTGCGAACGCCGCCGGGACCGCGCAGGAGGGCGGAGCGCTCGTTCGCAATACTCTTGAGGCCATGAACCGCATCTCCGATTCCAATCAGAAAATCGCCGAGCGCGTAACAAAACTCGGCGAAAGCTCGCAACAGGTCGGCAAGATCGCGTCCGTCATTGATGACATTGCCGACCAGACCAACCTGCTCGCCCTGAACGCCGCCATCGAAGCCGCCCGCGCCGGAGAGCAAGGCCGCGGCTTTGCCGTAGTCGCCGACGAAGTTCGCAAACTCGCCGAACGCACCACCGCCGCCACCAAAGAGATCGCACAGATCCTCGACGCCATCCTCATCGAATCCCAGAACACCGCCCAGGCCATGAATGAAGGCAAACATGATGTGGAGGCCGGACTCGACGGATCGCGCCAGGCCGGCGATGCCCTGGAGCGCATCATCGGCATGGCCACCAAGGTCGGCGACATGGTCGCACAGATCGCAACCGCCGCCACCGAGCAAGCCAGCGCCACCGATGAAATCCAGAACAGTGCTCAACGTATTGCCGGAATGGCCAGCGATTCCAATACCGCCGCCGGAAGATCAGCCGAGGCCTGTGAGCGGCTCTCCAGTCTCGCGCTCAGACTGCAGGAGATCGTCGGTCGCTTCCATGTTCAAGACAACCACGGAGCACTCCGCGATGACTCGGTCCACCTGTGGTCTTCTCAATCCACACCTCACATATACGCCCAGCAGTAAACTTCGGCAGCGCCCGCTCAAGTCTAAGCACTTGAGCGGCACCGTCCAGCAATCTCCGTATCCATTGCTGCCGATCTTCTCCCTGAATCAACGATGTACTTAGTAGTAGATCGTTAAGAAGCAGGAGATTACTATCTTGCCAATCCTGCCAACCATGACGGAATGAATAGTTAAGTAGTTATCTTGTCGTTTTTAATGATTATCTTAATAGTTACTATATTGCGCGCACATGCACCAATAGAAGTGCAAATATGGTTCTATTTCACGCGCTCCCCTCGTTTGACAACGCGCCACACTCTGACATATATACAAAGCACTTTGAATTTGTTTCAGCCGTCATGCAGGCGGGCTGAAAGAGCATCTTATAGCTTGTTCATCTTTCCTTCTAAGCTGACAACCCCTACATCTGTGCACCTATCTATCGAGTATCCGTCGGAATCTTTGAATACATTTCAGGAGGTCGAAATGGCTGATGCACAAGCAAAATTGAAGAGGCTCGAGGACGCTGGAATTCTCGATCAGAAGCAGTTCAGCGCGGATGAAATGGAACTGGTCGCGACCATTACCGACGACGAGATCGACGTGTTGATTCGTCTCCGGCAAAAGCTCGGAGCTGTTGCCGAAGGCAAGAATCACATACGTCCAAATTTTCCAGTGTGAGCCCGCGCGGTGATGTATGAGCGCGCTGCCCTGCCCAAGATCCATGGCCGGAGAACCTCTATGGACAACACCGTTGAGTTGAGTGAGTTGAACGGAATGCAAGCCGCCGCCTCTGCCTCTGACGCGACGGACACGCAACTGGGCCGGGCATTGTGGCTGAAGATTGTGCTCACGCAAGGAGTCCTGAACCTTGCTGCAAAAAAATTCTGGACGCATCCCGAACTGCCCCGCCTCTTCCCTCATTATCTGCTGGAGCTTTACTCGATGATGAGTTGCAGCGTGCCGTTAATGCATGCTGGATACGAGCGGGCAAGCGAGTTAACGGCAGACGATCCGCTGGCGGCAACTACCGCCGCGTACCTTGAACTGCACATCCAAGAAGAGAGCCACCACGACGAGTGGCTGCTGGACGATCTTGTCGCCGGTCGCATGGAACGCGAAGCGGTGCGGCATCGGCCTCCGGGTGCAGAGGTAGCGCGACTGGTGGGATCGCAGTACTGCTGGATCCGGCACGCGCATCCGGCTGCGCTCCTCGGCTACCTTGCCGTGCTGGAAAGCAATCCACCACTTGAGGAACACCTGGCGGAGATACAGGCGCAGACGGGCTACCCCGCGGAGAGCTTCCGTTGCCTGCGTCTTCACGCCGCCGACGACATTGAACATCTTCGAGGGTTGAAGACCACCATTGAGCGTCTGCCGCTGAATGCGGAGAGCGCGGCGCTGATTTCAGCGAGTGCATTTGCGACCATGCAGGGACTGGTGGCGCTGCTCGACAAATTGACGAACATGACCGCGTAAGAGACGGAGGGTGACGCTTGACTGAGGGCACGATTGCGCACTACCGGGTGCTGGACGAGTTAGGGCGCGGCGGCATGGGCGTAGTGTGCAGAGCCGAAGACACTCGGCTCAAGCGCATGGTGGCCCTCAAGTTTTTACCCGCACATCTTACTCAGGACCTGACACGAAGAGAGCGTCTTTTGCGGGAGGCGCGCGCAGCCTCGTCGCTCGATCATCCGAACATCTGCACCATTCATGAAGTGGAGGAGAGCGACGACGGCCAGATAGTTCTTGTGATGGCCTACTACCAAGGCGAAACGCTTTCCGCTCGCATTCAGCGCGGCCGCATGGAACTGGAACCTGCGGTACAGATCACGCGAAAGATTCTCTCCGGCTTGAAACATGCACACGAACGCGGCGTTGTCCATCGCGATATCAAGCCGTCAAACGTGATTCTGACCGCCGACGATGGAGTGAAGATCGTTGATTTCGGACTGGCCAAACTCGCCGGCAACGCCGATTGCCTGACCGAAACCGACGCCCTGCTTGGAACCATCGCCTATCTGCCGCCTGAGGTTTTGCAGGGCCTTGAGACCGATCATCGCGGGGACGTCTGGTCCTCAGGCGTTGTCTTTTACGAAATGCTCGCAGGGACGCCTCCATTCGCAGGAGCAAACTCCTATGTCGTGCTGCACGCCATCATGCACGATGAAGTGAAGCCCATCCACGCCCATCGCGCTGATCTTCCGGACGCAGTACATGCAGTGTTGCTGCGCGCATTGGCGAAGTGCCGCGATGAGCGCTACCAGAGCGCGGCAGAATTCCTGGCTGCTATGGAACAGCTCACGCAGACAGGAATTTCCTCGGCGACAACTTACTCCTTGCCGCGCCCAGCCGCGGCGCAGGAGAAGTCGATCGTCGTGCTTCCATTTGTGGTACTTGGAGACGAGGCGCGCGATACGTTCTTCAGCGACGGCCTCACCGACGAAATCATCACCGACCTCTCAACCATCTCGCAATTGCGGGTGATCTGCCGGACTTCGGCAAATCTCCTACGCGGCACTGAGGCGGACCCGAAGAAGATTGCCGCAGACCTCAAAGTGCAATACGTGATGGAAGGAACGGTGCGCACCAGCGGCAACAACCTGCGAGTAACAGCCAAGCTGATTGATCCGGCGACTGATTCGCTGGTGTGGGCCGAGAAGTACACGGGCACTTTGGAAGATATCTTCGCCATTCAGGAGAGCCTGTCGCGCCGGATTGTAGAAGCCCTCAAAGTGAAATTGAGTCCGGCAGAATCCATGCGGCTCGCCGAGAAGCCGATTCCGGATGTTCGCGCTTATGAGTACTACCTTCGCGCAAAGCAGGAGATTCTTTCTTACTCCAGTGACGGATTGGAACGTGCGCTGAATTATTTGCATCAGGGTGAACAGATCATCGGCGAGAATGTGGTGCTGCTCTCCGCGAAAGGCCAGGTGTACTGGCAGTTTGTGAACGCAGGAGTTTCCGCTGACCCGCAGTATCTCGCGAATGCAGAGAAATGCGCGCGGCGAATTCTTGAGATTGACCCGGAGTCCGGTCATGGCCACCGCTTACTCGGACTGGTTGAGTGCTCGCAGGGGCACACACAGGAGGCCGTGCGCCTGCTGAAAAAGTCACTTGAGAGCAATCCGAATGATCCAGATACGCTGAGTTGGCTTTGCGCGATTTGCGGATTGAGCGGAAAGGGTTACGCCGTCACGGCAATGGCGCAGAGATTGATTGATGTCGATCCGCTAACGCCGATGTGGCAGATGGTTCCGGGACTACTGGCAATGCTCTCCGGTGAGTTTGGGCGTGCGCTGGCACCGTTTGAGCGCGCACTCAAGAGCGAACCGAATAATCCCATGCTGCAGTTTGTGCACGCCCAGATTCTTGCGTTGAATGGGCGCACTGATGAGGGACTTGCAGCGCTGGACGCAATGGCGAGCGGTGAAGCAAACTTCTTCACACATCTCGCCGCGTTCTACGCTCACGCGTTGCGACGCGACAAAGATCACGCGCTGGGTTGCGTGAACGAGGAACTGACCAGCGCAGCTATCGTAGACATGAACTACGCGTGGGTCATGGCCCAGGGCTTTGCGATGATCGGTGAAACAGACACTTCACTGGAGTGGCTGAGTGCCGCCGTGCAGCGCGGCTTTATCAACTTCCCCCTGCTGAATCATCTCGATCCCTTTCTTGGGAGTATTCGCGGAGAAACTGGCTTTACCAGCTTGATGGAGAGTACGCGGCGGCAGTGGGAAGCGTTCGAGGTTTGACCATGAGATCATCGGCTGAAGATTCGACACGCACTGAACTGCCGGGACATAACCATGTTCCGCTGGATGGCGAACGACAAAAGCGCGGCACCGATCCGGATTTGGAGTTGCGGGTGACGCTACTCCTGCGACGCCGCCAGGAGTTGCCGGACGTCCACGCTGAATTCGGCACTCAACTTCCACATCAGAAGACACACCTCACAACAACAGAGATGGCAAACGCATTTGGTGTTACTCCGGATGACATTGCGGCCGTCACTCGCTTTGCCGCTGAGCATGAACTTACGGTTTGCGAGAGCGCGCATAGACGAAACAAGGTGACGCTAAAGGGCAAAACCGCTGCAATGGAGCGGGCCTTTGGCGTGAGCTTGGTGGAGATGGAACACCGGAGAGGAATTTATCGCGCGACTATTGGCTCTGCCAGCGTGCCGCAAGAGTTGAAGGAAATTGTGTGCGCGGTCATCGGGCTGAATACGCGACCGTGTGCGCGACGTCGGACGGTTCACCACAAGAACACGGTCACTCCTTTTTGGAGCGTGCCGCAGATGGCGGAAGCCTATGGATTTGCTGCCACGCGAAGCGCCGCTGGGCAGAGCATCGCGCTCATTGAACTGGGCGGCGGATACCACGAGGAGGACTTACAGAAGTTCTGCGCGAGCATAGGCATAACCACGCCAACGGTCCGCTGCGTTGCCGTGGACGGCGCGCAGAACACTCCCGCTCCTGCTGAGCAGATCAAACTGTTTCTCGATTTTGTAGAAGGCAAGCGCAAGATCTCGGAGATTCCCGAGGAGGTTCTTTGCGCGGCGCAATCCACTGTGGAAGTCACGATGGACATCGAACTGGTTGCCGGGCTCGCGCCAAGCGCTGAGATTGTGGTGTACATGGCTCCCGGCACGGAGCCGGGGATTTTGGATGCGCTCAGCCAGGCAATCGCCGACCCGGAACATCTTCCAAGCGCTATTTCGATCAGCTGGGGCGAGCCGGAAACCGGTGTCTCCGGAGCGTACTTGAGTTCGATTGACGAAGTGCTGCGCGAGGCTGCCATGCTGGGCGTAACCGTGTGTGCCTCTTCTGGTGACGAAGGCGCGATGAATGGCTCAACTGACGGCACACCGACGGTGAACTTCCCTGCCAGCAGCCCGCACGCGTTGAGTTGCGGAGGCAGCACCGTGCACGAAGCGGGAAGCGAAAGCCTGCGCGAGGCTGCGTGGAATTGCACCCTGCATGGAATGCACGGCGCGACCGGAGGCGGCGTGAGCCGCAATTTCGCGGCACCGCAATGGCAACTGGGACTTGGTGTGCCACTGTCTCCCATGGGAAGCGCGGGCCGGGGTGTACCGGACGTGGCAGGACCTGCTGATCCGCATCGTGGATGTGCAATTCTGGTTGGAGGAGAGTGGTGTTCTTCGGCGGGAACGAGCGCGGTGGCTCCGTTGTGGGCGGCACTGGTGGCCTGCATGAATGCAGCACTGGGCGCACGTTGCGGATACATTACGCCGTTGCTCTATCAGCTCTCAACGCTCGCAGCGCGTCCACTGCGCGAGATTAAGGAAGGCAACAACGGTTACTACGATGCCGGGCGGGGATGGAACGCGTGCACCGGACTGGGGTCTCCGCATGTGGAGCAGTTGATTGCCGCGCTACGCAATGGAAAAGGCGCGGATTCGCCTGGAGCGTCTTGAAGCGAACCCGCTTGCCATTTTCTACGAGCGCTGCATCTGAATGACCTGCCGGCCGGCACCACCCTCGGGGTGCTCGGCCAAAAAGAGGTCGTGCCGCTCCATCGTGTCGATCATGATGTCGATGAGAGACATGATGATTTCAGGGCGATGCCTAGCCTCTTCCACCAAGTGCCTCGAACAGATCGCCTTGCCTTCCCAATCGGGCAAGCCCGCTTCATCGATGTCAGAAAACAATTGATAGCGCCCTTCGTTCGGACACTTTTCTTTATGGCACTTGTGGGCATACTTCTTATGTGCGTCAGGTAGATTGATTGCGACTAGATTGAACATTTGCTCCGCTCCTTTGTTTCCGAGAATTGATATAAGACCCCTGTTGGAATGTAGCGATTATCCGCAGGTACCAGTTCGCTCGGAGATGACTCCCTTACGCTGCGTGTTCGTTATCCGCGTAAAAATCTGCAGCAGTTCCTCGTGACTCAACGCCGACTTGTTGAGAATCGAATGTTCGCGAATCTCCGGCAACATCTGGTCAGCAACTCCGCGCGTTGTTCTGACTCCGAGCTTCAAAAGAACCTGCAAGACGCTCTCTGATCCTGAGTGACGCCCAATGACAAACTCCGGAGCAATGCGCCCAAGCTCCTCGGCGTGAAACGGCTCAAAGCTCCGGCGATCCGTGCGCAAAGAATGGCAGTGAATTCCTGACTCGTGCTGAAAAATTGCTGCTCCGGTAATTGGCTGATCCGGCGGAATGACTCGCGAGGAGGCACGCGCAACCTGCTCGCAGAGTGCGGGCAGCACGCTGCAATCGATTCCACAATCAATGTGCAGTGAGTGTCGCATCGCCATCACCACTTGCTCCAACGCAGCGTTTCCGGCACGTTCGCCCAATCCGTTTACGGTGGCACTCACGCTAGCGGCTCCGGCTTGAATGGCTGCGATGGCGTTGGCCGTCGCCATGCCAAGATCGTTGTGTGCGTGAAATTCCAGCGTCGAAGTTCCGGCGAATTTGCGAAGGGAAAGGATCGACTCCGCCGTTTGCAAAGGATTCCAAACTCCGACGGTGTCTGCGATGCGCACACGGTGGACGCCCATGTTCGCAGCGGCGCTTACGAACTCGCGCAGAAACAGCGGCGAGGTTCGCGTTGCGTCCTGCGCTCCCACGGAAACCCAGGCAAACCGCTCGCGGGCGTAAGCCACAATCGTCTGCAAGCGATGCATCGCCCAAGCCTGAGTTTTGCCGATTGCTCCCAACTGAATGGTTGAGGCCGGAATCGCAATGTGAATCGACTGGAGTCCGCAGGCGGTGGTGGCATCCACGTCCGCTTCGCGAGCGCGGCTCCAACCGGTGAGCCGTGCTCGCAGTTGAAGTGCGACCATGGCGCGGAGATCATCACACTCGGCACTGCCCATGGCGGCGATGCCGCACTCCAACTCGGGGACACCTGCATTGCTGAGAGCCTGGGCGAGAGCGAGCTTCTCCTCACGACGGAAGGCCACGCCCGGCGCTTGCTCGCCATCGCGCAACGTACAGTCAATGATCCATGGTTGTGCGTTGCTCATGCTCGCTCCACACGCTGATATCGCGCAGCTCAGCTCAGTAGTAAATGAGTTGCTTCTTTACCATCCTGCAGCGCGTCCAGCACCTCGTCGATCTTCTCTTCGTTCATGTCGCCGTACCATGAACCCTCGGGATAGACGACCATGAGCGGGCCACTTTCGCAGCGGTTCATACATCCCGTGCTTGAGACCATGATGTCTTCCATGCCGCGGTCGCTCAACTCGGTTTCAATGTATGGCAGCAACGCTGCGGAATCTTTCTTGTGGCACATGCCTTTGCTCTCGCCTTTTACACGGAAGCTGGCGCAGACCAGAATGTGGTGAGTCGGTTTCTGCATGGATCGTCTCCTTCTTGGTTAAGAACACCCGGCGCCGGTGCCCTGGCATCCCGAGCTTGCACAAGATTTCATCTGCCGTTTCATAATCGCCGGTACATCTCCGCTGCGATGCAGACCTTCCATCGCTTGCGAGATCAGGCCGGAGGCTTCAATTACGCGCAGACCACTCTGTTCCAATACCCAGCGCGGTTTGCGGCCCACGCCGCTGACTAGGATGGAGTGGCAATCCTCTACGGACTTGGCTAATTCGCGCCAGCGCAGATTGCCGTCTCCTTCTTCGGGAGTGTCGCGCATGGCAATGAGCTTCGGGGCGATCTCGTCGTACTCGAAAATCCAAAGCTGGTCAGCCTCGCCGAGATGTTCATTTACCAGAATTCCTTCCATGCTGGCGACGGCCACATAGGGACGGCTCGAACGGTCATCAAGAAGACCATTGGCGGAGTCGCGCATCAGGCTTACCAGTTCCTGCGACTGATCCTGCCCGAGAAGTCCGACGGCGTCTGCGCGGCAACGTGTGCAGTGCTCCATCTGCGGGATGAGTTGCGATACCTTCTCGCGAAGCTTTTTAACCTCGGAAAGCGGCAACTCTTCCATCTCCGCGAAGGGCGTGCTGGCGACGGGAAAGAGCGGAATGCAGTTCATGATGTCTGCACCGAGCTCGCGCATTTCTTCGGCCACTACTTCCACGTGATGATCGTTGATGCCGGGAATCAGAATCGTATTGATCTTCAGCGTAACGCCCGCGGCCTTGATCGCCTTGATAGAAGCGATCTGGCGCTCCAACAGTATTCGCGCTGCTTCTTCGCCGCGATAGATGGTCTTGTGATCGCGCACCCATGAATAAATTTTTGCGCCGATCGCCGGGTCTATGGTGTTCACCGTGACGGTCACATGGCTCACTTCAAGTCGCGCGAGATCGTCCGCGTAAGGCGCTAGGTTCAGGCCGTTGCTGGCTACGCAGAGCAGCATCTCGGGATACTTCTCGCGCACCAGGCGAAGAGTTTCAAGCGTTTCGTCAGGACTGGCAAAAGGATCGCCAGGTCCGGCAATTCCCACCACTTTCAGCTTGGGCACGCGCTCCAGAACTTTGTCCAGATAGGCGAGCGCCTGCTTGGGCAGCAGCACCGCACTGGTCACTCCTGGGCGGCTTTCATTCATGCAATCAAACTTGCGATCGCAATAGTTGCACTGGATGTTGCACTTGGGCGCAACGGGCAAATGTATGCGCCCCGTGGTGTGACGAGCGTCCGAGTTAAAACAAGGGTGTTGCGTAATGTCCAGTGCCATTTTCCACCTCTAGAGGTAGCTGTATCCGATTGAACTTGAGTCCTGCTTCACTTCCAGCAGGGTGTTGACGACGAGATCGAAAAGCTGCTGTGCGCCGCGGTAGCCAAGGTGCAGAATGCGTTGTCCGCCGACGCGGTCATGAATGGGAAAGCCAACACGGATGAGTGGCACCTGGAGTTCCCGCGCCAGTTTCGCGCCCTTGCTGCTGCCAATCAGGAAGTCCGGCTTCAGGTCTTTCAGCGCCGTCTCTTCTGCCATGGTCACGAAGTCCACGTTGTCGCGAACAACGACGGTTCCGCGTACGTGAGTGGTGACCTCGGCGATGCTGCGGGAAAGCGCACCGCTTTTTCCACCAGAGGCGCAGAGCACCGGAATGATGCCGATCTCAGCGAGGAATGAGGTGAGACCTACGACCATGTCTTCGTCACCGAAGACAATGGCACGTTTGCCGAAGAGATACTTGTGTCCGTCGACATAGGCGTCCACAAGACGCCCGCGCTCTTCGCGATATTTTTCCGGCGTCTTGTGCCCTGAGAGCTTCTCCATGGCGGCGAAGAAGATGTCAGTCTCGTGAACTCCAATCGGCAGGCCAATTCTCTTTGCTGGGACCTCGAAGTGCTCTTGCAAGTAAGAAGCCGCAGTGTTCTTAGTGCGAAGTGTACGCCCGAACTCAATGCTGGCTTTGGCAGACGGAGTGGAGCGCAACTGGGCAATCGTCGTCCCTCCGTCGGGAATCTTTTCGTACTTCTCCATCGACGGGCCGTCGAGGGTTTCGGAGTAGTCCGGAAAGAGGGTGACCGGCGTGGCGAAATCTCTCGCCACATCTTTAAGAAATCTCAGATCCTCGGTAGACACCATTCCAGGAAAGAGATTCACGAAGCTATCGACGTAGGCGCTCGGAGTGGCACCGGCTTCGGCCAGTTGCTGCACAACCGCACGCACTGCATCATTGAAGCCGTCAATATGCGTGCCGGTGTAGCTTGGTGTGGAGACATGCACGAGCGTTGGTGAGGGCGTGCCCTCTTTCATCTTGCGATATTCGTGCAGCAGTCCGTGCATGTCTTCGCCGATTGTCTCGGTGAGACATGTGGTAGCAATACCGATCAGTTCCGGATGATATTGCGAGGTCACGTTCTGCAAGCCCTGGCGCAAATTTGCGCCGCCGCCGAAAATCGTGGTGGCCTCGCTGAAACCCGAGGTCGCGATGTCCATGGGCTCGCGGAAATGGCTGATGAGGTAGCGGCGCATGTACGTCGCGCATCCCTGCGAACCATGCAGGAACGGAACCGCTCCGGCGATACCACGCATGACGAGTGCTGCTCCAAGCGGCGCACAGGCCTTGCATGGATTGCGGGTGGAAACCCAGTTGGGGCGCGGGACACGAGTGGTGGAGTGGGGCTGTGAACTCATTTCACCACCTCCAACGAGTTGCCGCGTTTGCGCGGAGTGAGCTGCCAGACGGGACTCATGACACTGCCGTAAACTTCACGCGCGAAGTTGAGCATTCCCTCGAATCCGGCGAGCGCTTCCTTGCGCTCGTGGTTGTGATCGCAGAATCCGATGCCGAGTTTGTAGGCGATGGGACGCTCTTTGACGCCGCCGATGAATACGTCCACGTCTTTCTCCTCGAGGAAGCTGGAGAGTTCCAAAGGATTGGAATCATCGACGATGATGGTGCCTTCGTCGCAAATCTCGCGAAGCTGTTCGTAATCTTCTTTGTTGCCGGTTTGCGAACCCACCATGACGGTGGTCATTCCGAGGTGGCGCAGCGCGCTCACCAATGAAAACGCCTTGAATGCGCCGCCGACATAGATTGCTGCACGCTTGCCTTCGAGCGCTCTCTTGTACTCAGCGAGTTGCGGCATGATGCGCTCCAACTCGGAGCGGACGATGCCCTGGGTGCGCTTGAGCATCTCTTTGTCTTTGAAGTGACGCGCGACATCGTAGAGCGACTTCGACATATCTTCTACGCCGAAATACGAGACGCGCATGAAGGGAATGCCATACTTCTCCTTCATGGTCTTGGCCAGGTATGTCATGGAGCCGGAGCATTGCACTACGTTGAGCGCCGCTCCGTGCGCGCGCCGAATCTCATCGATTCGTCCATCGCCGGTAATGCAGGAAACGACCTGAACGCCCATGCGCGCGTAATAATCGCGAATCATCCAGGTCTCGCCGGCAAGGTTGAAGTCGCCGAGGATGTTGATGCTGAGCGGACTGACTTGTTCCGTGGGGCCAGTTCCGACGATCTGCAACAGTGCGTCGCAGGCCGCGCGGTATCCGTCCTTCTTGGTGCCTTTGAATCCCTCGGAATGCACGGGAAGTACCGGGATGCCTTTTTCCAGACTTACGCGCTTGCAGACCGCGGCAACGTCATCACCGATCACGCCGACGATACAAGTTGCATAGACGAACGCAGCCTTGGGATGATGAGCGTCGATCAATTCACAGAGTGCGGCGTAAAGCTTCTTTTCTCCGCCATGCACCACGTCGAGTTCATGCAGGTCAGTGGAGAAACTGAGACGATGCAGTTCAGGGCCGGAAGAAAGCGAGCCGCGTATGTCCCATGTGTACGAGGCACAACCGATAGGCCCATGCACAATGTGCACAGCATCAGCGATGGGATATAGTACGACGCGCGAGCCACAGAAGACGCAGGCGCGCTGACTTACCGAACCAGCCACGCTCTGCTTCTCACAGTCGAGAGGCAAGGCGTTAGCCTGCCCTTTGCGATATATCTGCCGCTCGCGCTCCCGTAAAATATCCGCCATCGCTTCTGCCCCATTGGTGCGTGTTGCCGAGTAACGTGGACTGCATATCGCGAATCAGAGTTCGCGAGTTACATGGTGAGTTCGAAACTCTCCTCGGGAGCTTCGCGATCCTGGCGATCCATCAACACTCCGAGGATCTTTTCCAGCAAACGCATCGCGCCCTTGTAGCCAACCGTGGGGAAATAAGAATGTCCAACGCGGTCAAGGATTGGAAAGCCATGGCGCACGAAGGGGATGTTCTCGTCGCGCGCGATGTACTTGCCATAGGTGTTACCGATCAACAGATCGACTGTCTCCTGCTTGATCCACTGATGCATCAGGTACATGTCGGCCTGCGCTCCGGCTTTGATCTTTGCTTCCGGCACGGTACCTGCAAGCGCGGTCTGAATGCGATTCTCGAATTGCGGCGTCGGCGTCCCGGTCACAATGTAGACAGGCTTCATGTCGAGCAAGGTGAGGAATTCAGTCAGCGACACGAGCTGGTCGGGGTCTCCGAAGAGCGCGACGCGCTTGCCGTGGACGTACTGATGCATGTCGGAGATGATGTCCAATAGGCGCCCGCGTTCATCGGTGATTGAGTCCGGCACGGTGACGCCGGCGATGGTGCGAAGCTTGTCGATGAAGCGGTCGGTGGCTTGCAGTCCGATCGGCAACTCGAATGTAGTGCCCGGAATGCCGCACTTGTTCTGCAGGGCTTCCACGGTCGCAGCTGACGCCGACGGTCCAAGACCAATTGTGGCCTGGCTACCACCGGAAGCGCGAATCTGCTCCACGGTGATTCCACCCTTGGGATAGAACTCGTGCTTGCCAGTCTGCGGTAAATCGAGAACGTCAGAGGTGTCCGGATACATCAGGATGTTGATACCCATTGATTGCGCCAGCGCTTTCAGTTCGCGCATGTCCGAGGGCTCAACCCAACCCGGAATCACGTTGATCGTCTTCGTCTTCTCTGCATTCGGGTCGGCGAAGTAGGTGACGAATGCCTTGGCCATGTTCGAGAAGCCGGTGACGTGCGAGCCAACGTAGCTCGGCGTGTTGCAGTGAATGACGTGCTTGCCTTCAGGAACCTTGCCTTCGCCAACGGCCTTGGCAATGATCTGCACGAGGTCGTCGCCAATCGTTTCAGAGAGGCAGGTGGTGTGAACGGCAATGACGTCTGGATTGTAGACAGTGAAAATCGTCTGAATGGCCTGCAGCAGATTGGCCTGTCCACCGAAGACCGATGCACCTTCAGTGAATGAGCTAGTGGCGGCCATCACAGGTTCTTTATAGTGGCGGGTGAGTGCGCTGCGATGATACGAGCAGCAACCCTGTGATCCATGGCTATGTGGCAGGCAGTTGTGCAGGCCCAGCGCGGCGTACATGGCGCCGACTGGCTGACAGGTCTTGGCTGGGTTCACGGTGAGTGCAGTGCGCTCGAGAACCTCGTCATTCGTGTGTCGTAAAAGCATAAGGCAATTCCTCTCTGCCCGAAGGCAGTCGGCTGTGCGTAAGCGTTCGAGTGCGATCCTTAGTCTGCGGCAACTTCTTCCGGTTGCTTAACCGGCGGCGCCCAGGGCGGAGTCACGTACGACCAGATCTTCATGTTGACCATACGGTCGATATCGTTGAAGAAGTTGATCGCGCCACGGAAGCCTGCGTATGGACCACCGTAGTCGTAGCTGTGCAGTTGCTTGCAGGGAATTCCCATCTTCTGCACGCCGTACTTTTCCTTGATGCCGGCGCAGAAAATATCGGGCCTGTAGATTTCCAGCAGGCGCTCGGTTTCATGATGGCTCAGATCGTCGACGACGAGGGTGTCTTCGTCCATCTCCGGCATCATGCCAACGTAGTCGCGGAACTCCAACTCGGTCATTGCCTCGAGCTTTGCGTACTGCTCTGGCGTACGGCGAGCGCGATAACGCTCAGGGTCGGGAACGACAGTGATCTCTTCGATGTTCTTGCTGTCGGCGTCAACTTTGAGGCCCGGGAGAATCTTGCGGCCTTCGTAATCGTCGCGATGCCCGAATTCATATCCTGCGACGATTGTCTTGATGCCGATTTCAGTAAAGAGCTGCTGATAGTGATGGGCTCGTGAGCCGCCCACAAAGAGCATCGCCGTCTTACCCTGGCAACGAGCCTTCACTACCGCCTGCACGGCTTCGACCTTCGCCATCTCCTCGGCAATGACCTCTTCAATGCGAGCCTTGAGGCCGTCGTCTTCAAAGTATTCGCCAAGCCTGCGCAGCGATTTTGCAGAGGCCGTTGCGCCGATGAAGTTCACCTTCATCCAAGGAATACCGAATCGCTTCTCCATCATCTCCGCCACGTAGTTAATCGAGCGGTGGCACATGACGATGTTCAGGTCGGCGGTATGCGAGTTCGCCATGGTTTCATAGGTCGAGTTGCCGCTGAAAGTGGAGATCTGCTTGATGCCGCAACGAGTGAGCAGGTCCTCGAGCACAAAGCCATCGCCACCGATGTTGTATTCACCGAGCAGGTTGACTTTGAACTTCTCTTCATGCGGCGTTTCGACGAGGCCGATGATGTGCTTGAACAATCCGTTGTTGGCGATATGGTGCCCTGCGGACTGGCTGACTCCGCGATAACCTTCGCAACTGAAACCGAAGATGTTGATGCCCAGTTCTTCCTTCATCTCGCGGGCAACGGCATGCACGTCGTCTCCTATGAGCCCAACCGGGCAGGTGGAGAAAATGGCAATCGCCTTGGGATGAAAGAGGTGATACGCCTCACGCACGGCGACCTTCAATTTCTTTTCGCCGCCGAAAACGATGTTTTCTTCCTGCATGTCAGTGGACAGACAGTAGTTGATGAAGTTCTGCGCGTCAGGACCGTCTGGACGGGTCTGGTTGCGGCGGGTAAGCCATGCGTAGAAGCTGCACCCGATGGGGCCATGCACAAGACTGAGAATGTCACGGCTGGGGCCGATGACCACACCCTTGCAACCGGCATAGGTGCAGCCGCGCTGAGTGATAATGCCGGGGCTGCTGCGCACGTTCGCCTTGATCTCCGGTACGCTACCGTCTTCACGATGTTCGGTGACAACGATTTGTTCGGAGCGCTTCTGGCGAAGCTTCTTCGGATAAATCTGAATCAACTCTTCTTTAACAACGCGGGGATCTAATGACATAGCTCACTCCATTGCGGTGGCTGGCCCTGGTGGGCGCTGAATTCATTCCTGATCGCGTGATGCGAATTACGCAACCACTTCCGTGCCTGACTCAATTCCTTCCGCCAGGCCAAAGTCGATCAGCAGTTTCTCGAGCGATTCCATTTCCAGCGGCTTCGGGATGACGAAGAGCTTGTTGTTGTCAATGGCGCGGGCCAGGGTGCGGTACTCGTCAGCCTGAGGGCAGGTCGGCTTCCACTCGATGACCGTCTTGCGGTTGATCTCGGCGCGCTGTACGTCGTTGTCGCGGGGAACGAAGTGAATCATTTGCGTGCCCAATTGGCGGGCAAACTCGGAGATCATCTCCAACTCGTTATCGACCTTGCGGCTGTTGCAGATGATGCCGCCAAGACGCACGCCACCGGCCTGGGCAAACTTCACAATGCCCTTGGAGATGTTGTTGGCCGCATACATGGCCATCATCTCGCCGGAACAAACAATGTAGATTTCCTGCGCCTTGCCTTCACGCATTGGCATGGCAAATCCGCCGCACACCACGTCGCCGAGTACGTCATAGAAGACGTAGTCGAGATCCTCTTCGTAGGCGCCAAGCTGTTCCAGCAGGTTGATCGAGGTAATGATGCCGCGTCCGGCGCATCCCACGCCTGGTTCCGGGCCACCAGATTCGGTGCAACGTGTGCCGCCGTATCCGGGGCGGAGAACGTCTTCCAGATTGACCTCTTCTCCTTCGTCACGGAGAGTGTCCAGTACCGTCCGCTGCGCCAGGCCACCCAGCAGCAACCGGGTTGAATCTGCCTTGGGGTCGCAGCCGACCACCATTATCTTTTTGCCCATTTCGGCCAATGCCGCGACTGTGTTCTGCGTCGTTGTGGACTTCCCGATTCCGCCTTTTCCGTAGATCGCGATGCTTCTTCTCGCCATGTCCGTGCTCCTTGTTTAAGAGTTCGTCAGTTGCTTGAAAGCTGTGGGTACACTTCAACCCTTCATCCTGATAAAGGATGTGGGTGCACCACGCCGCATGAGTGGTTGGCTCAGGAATGCTGCGCAGTAAGTTATCTGTCTAAGGAATGTTGTCTGGCCATGAACAGGCGAGACATTGGCTCGATCGGGGAGCGTTTGCTACGAACGCGAGCTACAGCGCCGCGTCGTATAAGAGAACTACTGATCAGCGACGGACACGGTCGCCTTGTTGCCATCTGCGTTTTACATTACGACGAGCTTGCGGCAGAGTCCAATTCATTTTCGTTATTGCAGCCATAACGTCTGGCAACAGGCAGATTTCTTCAGTACAACGCTCTGATTGATTATGGCTCTGATAAGAAATTTCAATTGGCCTTTCAGAGGTGGCTGCATTTAGTCTCCGTTCAATTGCCACAATCCCGCGTGTGGGGCCGGGGGGAGTTGTGAAACGAGTATGCGCAAATCTGGGAGTGGTGCGGGAGAATGGCAGGTTGCCATCCTCCACCGTACAAGCCGAATTGTCAGCTCTGGCCTCGCCATTGGCGATATGCTGCAGGAACTTGTCGCCATTACCGTCGAGGTAACAGCCTGCGACGCATGCCTCGTTTATCTTCCTGATCATGAAACTGGGGATATTGTGCTGCGCGCATCGCAACTGCCGCATGACGCCGAAATTGGGTCAGTCCGCCTGAACCTTGGCGAAGGAATCGCCGGGTGGGTGGCCCAGCACAAGTCGGCGGTGGCACTCTCCAGCCATGCTTTCTCGGATTCCCGCTTCAAGCTCTTCACCAGCCTGATTGAGGACACTTATGAGGCACTCGTGTCCGTACCGCTGGTGCGAGGAGGCGAAGTGATCGGCGTGCTGAATGTTCACCACCGCGACGCACACGAGCACACACCGGATGAAATCTCCATGTTGTGTTTTCTTGGCGAGCAGATGGGTGGGGCGATCGCCTATTCCATGCTTGTGGAACACAATGCGAAACTGCGCAAAGAGGCGTCGCTGGTTCGTCAGCAACTGGAAGAGCGCAAGATCGTGGAGCGGGCCAAGGGCGTTTTACAGCAGCGCTTTGGACTCAGCGAAGAAGAGGCCTACCAGCGCCTACGCGAGGAGAGCCGCCGCCTGCGCCGATCGATTCGCGATGTCTCTGACGCCGTGCTCCTTGTCGAAGGGCTGGGCCAGGAGCGAACACGTCCCAAGAAAGACGATTCGGGCGAGAAACGCTAATCCGTCTTACGCCGGAGTTTCTTCCTTTTCCGGGCGCTGAATCAACTTAGAGGTACGAATCGCACTCACAATCAGTTCCGCGCACGCGTCGAGCCCAAGTGTGCTATTCAGGCAGAGATGGTAGAGGCTCCGATCCCGTGAGTCGCATTTGAAATATTCACTCGCATAGCGCAGACGCTCCGTATCCATTCGGCGCAGCAGACCCGGCAAGTCGCGCTCATGCGGATGGCGATGCTTCATGCGTTCCAATTTTTCCATCAGCGGCGCGAACACCAACACATGCAGCGCGGCAGGTTCATTGTGTAATACACATTGCGAGCTGCGGCCAACGATCACGCAGTTTCCCGCCTTGCCAGCCTCTTCAATGACCCGGGCAGTGAACTGCTGTAGCGAGTCGCGATCTACCCCGGTGTCGGCCACTCCGCCCACATACACCTCGGGGCCACCATGCCGGAAGCCGGTGAGCACTCGTTCCCACCATCCACAGGATTGCTCGTCAGCTTCCTCGGCCCACGTACGATCGATTTTGCCGATGGTGGCGACGCGCTCGATGATCTGCTTGTCAATCAACGTCCAGCCGAGCATCTCCGCCGTGCGGCGTCCAATCTCTGCTCCTCCGCTGCCATACTCTCTTGCGATGGTCACAACGTTGAACATAGCTACCTCCTGGCCGTCCGAACACTATCACGGTGAAGCATATTGTGCCCCCTACGCGGGTTCGATGAATTCACGCGCCATAAAGATGTGTTCCAACCTACTCTCCCGGCGTGCGGTAGGCTGAACCTGTGCCGCCATAGCAACCACTCCACAGTACCCCTGACGGTGTGATGAGACATCGAAGAGTCTCCTTGCGCGTGCCTTCTCTCGTAGAATGATCTCTGAAGCCATGTCCTGCCGTGACCGCAATCACAAACTCGTTGGTATCTTGGTCGGCTCGTTTCTATTCACGGCTCCGGCGGCTTTCGTTCTCTGGCAGAACACACACCTCACTGCGCTCTGGGACCTGAGCTACATCCTTGAAAATGCAACGCGTATCTCTCTTGGCCAGCGTCCCTATCGCGACTTCCCGTTTCCGTACGCGCCCCTGACTTTCGTCGTACAGGCAGCAATCATAAAGCTCTTTGGACGCGCAATTCTTCATCACTATCTGTACGCAGCGTTCACCGCCGGGGTGGGGTCCCTGCTTACGTGGAGGATTCTGCTCCGCGTGATGGCCACCTCGCGATTGCCTGCAAGGTTGATCGCATTCCTACTCTGCCTGCCGCTCATTTTTCTGGGAATCGGCAGCATCTTTCCGCATCCGTTTTACGACTTCGACTGCACGCTGTTTATGCTCTTCTGCGCCTGGCTACTGTTGCGTCTGGAGTCTTCGGAATTCCCAGCGCTCGGCACATTTGTGTGTGGCGCAATGCTGGTTGTCCCGCTTTTCATCAAGCAGAACACCGGACTCGCATTCCTGGTCAGCGCAGTTGTGTGCGTCGCTTGGCTTGGCGTGCGGAAGCGCCGCGCCGCCGCTCTGCTGTTGGCTGGAGCTGCGACTGGCCTAGCCTGCGCCCTCGCGCTCTTTCAGTACACGGTCGGTTTGACCAACTACTATCACTGGACGATCGAGTTTGCCGCCGCTCGCCGACTACCCGGGTTGACCACAATGCTCGGCGTTTATCGAGACTCCGCTCTGATCTGGCCCGCGCTCGCTGTGGCCTCCGGCCTCGCGCTCTTTCAGGTTCCACAATTTGCGCGAAGAATGGCACTTCGCTGGATTGGTGCGAGTCTGCTCGCACTGCCATTTTTCGCCGCACTGGCCGCACTTTATTTTCAGGACAACGCCTCAGATCGAGTGGAGGCTCTGCTGCGAATCTGGCCAGTGCTGCTGGTTACATCGCTGGGGCTTGGGTTGTGGCAACTCCGGCGCAGTTCAACCGTCGCGAAGCTGCTTCCACTCATCCTGCTGGGGAGTATTCATGGGGCGTTTCTTTCGCAGCAGCTATGGGGTTCCACCTACGCGCTGTGGCCTCTGCTGATGATTCTCATCGCGTCGATACTTGCGGCACTCGCTCCGAAAGAACAGTCCGGAGGCGCTTCCGCCGGGGGTGAAGCTTCAGCCGTTCCGCTGACAGCTTTTGCAGCTGTCGCCTGTATCGCGCTGCTGATTGCTGGCGGCTACTATGCGCTTAGTCATGAGCGCCTCGATTACGCCGATTTATCCGGCGATACGCTTTTCCGCTCGAGTCTGCCTGCGCTTCGCGGCCTGGGAATGCGCGGCAACTGGCTGCCGGATTTTGAGGAACTCGTGGCCTACTCCGAGCGGGAGATTCCGCGAGGCGACGCAATCATGGAGATTCCCGGAGAGGACCTGTTCTATTTCGCAACTGGCCGGACGCCGCAGTTTCCCGTCATCCTGATGGACAACACGGTGAACCCTTACAGCGCGGCGGAGCTTGCTGAACTGGCGCGCAAACGCAACGTCCGCTGGCTTATTGTGAAACGCGAGTTGCAATTGCAGGAGCAGCCTCTCGCGTTTCGTCCCCAGCTTCTCGGACTTCTTTCGCGCGATTATTCTCTTGCCGAGTCGCTCAACAATTACGACATCTACCGCCGTAACGAATAATTGTGCCGAGGACTACACGCGACGCAGCCAAACTTCGCGCACGCGGTGATCGCGGCCCTTCTGCATCACCACCTGCGCCCGCTCACGCGTGGGAGCCACATTGGCCACCAAGTTGGTCAGGTTAATGCGCTCCCAAATTTCAACGGCAAGAGCCTTGGCTTCATCATCACCCATCTGCGCATAGCGGTGGAAGAACGAGCGCGGATTCTGGAACGCAGTGTTCTTCAACAACATGAAGCGCTCCATGTACCAGCGCCGGATGTTGGATTCATCGGCATCCACATAAATTGAAAAATCGATAAGATCACTGGCAAAGATTTTAGGCGTGCGAGTCTCGCCGAGTAAATTCATCTGCAGCAGATTCAGTCCCTCGAGAATGAGAATTTCAGGACGACGAATTTCCAGAAACTCGTTGGGGACGATGTCATAGCTGTCATGCGAATACACCGGAACTTTCAAGGTTTTTGCGCCCTGGCGAAGGGCGATCATGAAATCCAGCATCTTGCGCAGGTCGTAGCTCTCGGGGAATCCCTTGCGCTCCATCATGCCGCGCTCTTCCAGCACTGAGTTCGGCAACAGAAATCCATCGGTGGTCACAAGTTCCACTGATGGATGATCAGCCCAGCGCGAGAGCACTTCAGCCAGCACGCGAGAGAAGGTGCTTTTGCCGACCGCCACGCTGCCAGTGACGGCGATGATGTAGGCAGGCCTTGCGCTCGGACGTCCGAGAAATGAATCCTTCACCCGCTCCAGCCCGTGCGCGGTGGCGATATGGATATTCAGCAAACGACCGAGCGGCAGATAGATGGTCTCCACCTCGTCGAGTGAGACCGGATCGTTAAGCCCGCGCAACTCGTCCAGGTCCTCATGGCTGATCTCCAGAGTCATGTTGGCACGCAGCTTGGCCCATTGTTCGCGGCTGAACTTCTCATACAGGTCGGGATACCTCCGGTGCATCTCTTTCGCGCTGCGCCTCTCCGCACTCATGGCCTCACGCACCCCACTTCCTCCACGTCCATTCGATTTGCTATCCACGTCAACTGTCATCCAGGGCGGCACAGTCCGGCCATTTCTCAGGCGGAATTTGCCTGCACATTACTTCATCTTGAGTCTAGTTCACGCGCCGCCTGCGCCGCCAATTTCAGCAAGACTCGTTCTCTAGAATCCTGCTGGATGCTCGTCCGCCACTCCAAATGCGCGTTCCAATGCAATCCCCGCACTGCCCAGCAGACCTTCGCCAAATAGCGGTCCGATCAGTGAAATACCGTGCGGAACGCGGCGCGGCGGGTCAAACTTAGGTAGCGGATGCGCCGGATCTGGCGCCCAGTCGCTGCGCGCCTCAGCGACCTTGACGAAGCCTGCACGCAAGGTGAGCGAGGGATGGCCGGTGAAGTTCGTGAGCGTCAATATTTCGTCGCGAAGCGCTGGCACCAGCAGCAGGTCCACCTGCGAAAAGACGCGGGCCATTTCGATGGCCACCATGCGGCGGAAGCGATCTGTCTGCACAAAGTCCACGGCAGAGAGAAAGCGCGCCTGACGGAAGGAGTTGGGCCAGGAGTCCGGCGTTTGCGACTTAAGCTGATTGAGCCCACCCTGCAGAGTCAGTTCCTCGAAAGCAGCGGCAGCTTCGGCAAAGAGAATGGTATCCAGCGAATCGTATGGCCAGTTTGGCAGGGAAGCTTCAACGAGCGTAAAGCCAAGCTGGCGGGCAGTCTCCAATGCCGCACGGTCCACTTCCGTGGCAGGTGCTTCATTCATCCATCCCGGGAAATAACCCAGGCGCAAGCCACGCACCGGGGCGTTGGCGTCAAAATCGAGATGACTGGGCACGCTTGAGAGATCACCTGCATCGGGGCCGGAGATTGCATTGAGCACGAGCAGTGTGTCTTCCACTGAGCGCGCCATGGGACCGAGTTTGTCCAGCGACCAGCACAGCGTCATGGCTCCGGTGCGAGGGACGCGCCCGAAGGTGGGACGTAATCCGGTGACGCCGCAGCGCATGGAAGGACTCACAATGCTGCCATCGGTTTCGCTGCCGATGGCGAAGGCCACCAACCCTGCGGCAGCGGCCGATCCTGGACCAGCGGAAGAGCCCGATGAACCCTCTTCCAGAAGCCATGGATTCATGGTCTGCCCGCCAAACCAAATATCGTTCAGTGCCAGCGCTCCGAGCGAAAGCTTGGCCACCAGCACGGCACCCGCGGCGTGAAGCTTCTTTGTGACTGCCGCATCCTCGACAGGGATGCGATCGCGAAACGGTTCGGCTCCATAGGTGGTACGGATACGCGCCGTATCGAGCAAGTCCTTCGCGCCCCAGGGAATTCCGTGCAGTGGGCCGCGGTAGTGTCCGGCAGCGATCTCGCGGTCAGCCTGACGAGCCTGCGCTAGTGCCAGTTCCGAGGTAAGCGTGATAACGCAGTGAAGCTGGGGGTCAAAGCGCTTGAGACGCTCGATATAAATGTTTGTCAGCCGCTCAGAGGTAAGTTTGCGCTGTTCAATCCATCGGGAAAGGCGCGTGACGGGAGCGAAGGCAATGGCTTCGTCAGAGTCCGGCAGCGGTCCTGGATCGTTAGTGCTGCGCACAAAACGGTCGTGCTGGGGTCCCGCGGACTGGCCGGGCATGACTGGATTCCACTGCGACCAGGGCGCGATGGCCGACTCAATCTCCACCTTGCGCGGTCCAACGCGACGCTCATAAAGGGGTGCGAGCGAAACCCGCCAATTTCCGGCAGCCTCGGCGCGCTCAGCGGCCGTCATTGGAAAGTTGACCAACTTCTCCGCCGAAACGAAGTCAGCCGCTGCAACCTCCGGACCGAGCGCCGGAGCAGTGCCAAACGCGGTTGGCGTTCCCGGCGGAGGTGTGGCCGGAGTCGGATTCGATTGTGGGGGATTCTGGCCAAGTCCAGTTGCAGCGCTAAGAACACTAAGGGCAGACAGAGTGAGAAACTCACGGCGGGAAGCGGACATAGCACTCCGTGGACCCGCGACTGGCGCGGGCGTGCACATCTAGGAAACAATATACGATACGATACGCTGGCACGATACGCCAGCAAGGCACTCGGAATTGCAGTGTTCACTGCCGTCGCAGTATCGGAGCTTCCCGCCTTCCCGATAACGCGTAAAGTGAGTTTCCCCGTTATCATCCAGTCAGGTGACCATGTCTGCTCCTGCTCAGCCCGCCCCGCGCTGGCGCTTCCTGCTGCGCGCCCTGGACCATCGCAATTACCGGCTCTTCTTCAGCGGCCAAAGCCTTTCGCTGATTGGCACGTGGATGACCCGCATCGCCACCAGTTGGCTCATCTACCGGCTGACTGGGTCGGCCTGGATGTTGGGCCTCATTGGCTTTCTCGGGCAGGTTCCCACTTTCTTGCTTGGTCCATTTGCGGGAGTTTGGGTGGACCGTTGGAGCCGCCACAAGACTTTGGTATGGACCCAGGTTCTCTCCATGGTGCAGTCGTTTGCTCTCGCCGCTCTTGCTTTCAGCGGACATATCTCCGTATGGCACGTCGCCGTGCTCAGCGTGATGCAGGGCATCATCAACGCCTTTGACACGCCCGCGCGACAGACCTTCCTGATTGAAATGGTGGGAGACCGCAACGTGCTCTCCAACGCCATTGCGCTTAACTCCACTATGGTCAACATCGCACGGCTGCTCGGTCCCGCAATCGGTGGCCTCATCATCGCCGCCGTGGGCGAGGCCTGGTGCTTCACCATCGATGGCATCAGCTACATTGCCGTCATCGCCAGCCTGCTGATGATGAACGTTGCAGCCTCCGCTCCACGCCGCCGCGACGAGGAAAATCTCTGGCGCGAACTTAGCGAAGGCTTTGGTTACGTCTCCAGTTCGGTCCCTATACGGGCGATTTTGTTGCTGCTTGCCATCGTCAGCCTGGTTGGAATGCCATACTCTGTGTTGCTTCCGATTTTTGCTTCACAAATATTCCACGGCGGTGCTCACACCTTGGGACTGCTGATGGGTTGCACAGGTGTGGGCGCGCTGATTGCAGCCGTCACCATGGCGGCGAGACGCTCAATCCTGGGACTGGGACGCCGGATCGGACTGGCCGCGATGCTCTTCGGGAGCGGTATCCTGATCTTCTCGTTCTCGCGAAACCTCGCTCTATCGGCGGCGATGCTGCTGGTTACCGGCTTCGCCATGATGCAACACATGGCATCCAGCAACACCATCCTGCAAACCATTTCGGACCCTTCCAAGCGTGGTCGCGTGATGAGTTACTACACCATGGCCTTCATGGGCATGACGCCATTCGGTTCGCTCTTCGGCGGAGCGATTGCCGCCCGCTTCGGAGCACCGCGCGCACTGACTGTCAGCGGGCTGGTTTGCATTGCCTGTGCCGGAATCTATTTCGCTTACTTGCCCACAATTCGCCGCGCGCTGCGCCCCATCTACATCGAGCTCGGCATTCTGCCGCAGATGACCGAAGCGATCAGCGCGGCCTCCACGCTGGCATCTGACAGCACTCCGCAATAATGCAATCGGACAAAAAAAGGCCACCGGACGCCCGGTGGCCAAGTCGCAGAGTTCAGAGCTTAAGAAAGGTGCTTTCGAACACTCATCTGTTCCGCAAGTGCAGCATTCGCCATCGCCGCGAAACAGGCAGGACCGAAGTCCCACACCTTGATAGCTCACCCTCTCTGTTGCAAATCTCTATCCATCCTCAATTAATTTCGTAGGTCTCTCATTGTAGGCAACTTATTGACTACGAGCGCAAGCATGGGGCCGCCGATTCTATGGAAACCGGAACAAACGATGGCTTTGGTCTCCGTTTTTCAGTAGATTTTCAGGCCTTTGACGCTAAAACTTTCTCTAGTTCAAGCGCCGCAGAGAGCGCCAGCCAATCCTGGCCCCAGGCTGCGCTCACCTGCACGGCCACCATGCGCGCTGTTGGCACGGATACTGTCGGCCATCCTAGAACGTTAAACGGCCGGGTATTTCGCAGCATCTGCAACTCCAAACCGCGCGCTCCGGCTTCGGCAAACGCGCCGAGTGTCGGAGGCAGAATCGGAACGGTCGGGGTCAGCACCACATCCACATTCGGCACACCCTGACGATTGCGTTCGCGCAACAACTCAAGCGCACGCCGCGCCTCTACATAATCTTCGACCCGCACCTTCTTGCCGTTGACAATCCTCGGCAGCGTCCCGGGATCGTAAAGCGCGCCGCGCTCGGCTACCCATTTTTCATGGAAGGCCCAGCTTTCTGCGTTGCTCGCGCGACGATCTTCGTTGATCTCCATCTCAACCTCGATCAGTTCCCATCCCAGTTCGCGGACGGCTGCCAGGGCCGCTTCAAATCCCGCTTCCACCTCCGGCGCAAGGTCCTCGCAGAAATATTCCCTTGCCACGCCGCAGCGGAGCCCTTCGGGCCGTGCCCATTGCGGTGGCTCTCCGGCCAGCACAGCAAAGAGTGCGCCAGCATCCTCCACTGTTCGTGCCAGTGGTCCCAGGTGGTCATACGACCAAGCCAGCGGAATTACCCCAGCGACCGGGACCGCACCCCATGTCGGCTTAAATCCCACGACTCCGCAGCACGCAGCAGGCAGCCTCACGGACCCGGCGGTATCGGTACCCAGCGCGCCAAGACACATTCCGGCGGCCACCGCCGCTGCCGAACCAGACGATGAACCGCCGCACACCCGCGCATGATCCAGCGGATTCCGCACTGCGCCATAAGCACTGATTGCGCCGCTGCCGCCATAAGCGAATTCGTGCAGATTCGTTTTGCCGATCACGATGGCACCGGCTGCACGCAAACGCCTCACACATTCCGCATCGGAGGCAGCGACTGGTTCGCCGTCGAGCACCCGGCTAGCGGCTGTGGTTCGCATTCCACGCACATCGACCAGGTCTTTGATTGCAATTGGGACACCCCAGAGCGCGCCCGAGCAATCTGCGCCGTGTGCCCGGGCCGTGTCCATCTCTTCAGCCGCAAGCATGGCGTTGTCATGAGCAACACTGATGAACGCATGCAGCTCGCTGTCAACCGCATGAATTCGGTCGAGGCAGGCGCGCACTGCCTCCTGTGCGGTGATCTTGCCCTGTGCAAGGGTTGCGCGCAGTTCCGTTAAGCTCCATTCGCTCGCTGTCTGCTTCATTGTTTTCTGCCTGCTCGGCTGCGGCGGTTACCCGGCTTTGCTGGCGTGAGTTGCCTGCTCGGCGACAATTGCGATGCCTGCATCGTCAGCCGCACGTACTACGCTCTCGCGATCCAGCATGAGGCACTTATTGGCGTCCAATGCCAGGCAGCTTGCCCCGGCCGCCACCATGGTTTCAATAGTGTGGATTCCGACCACTGGCACATCGAAGCGCATATCCTGATTCGGCTTTGCAACTTTGACAACGGTTAGATCGCGGCTGAAGGTACTGGCCTCTCCATGCAGACTCTGCATCAACTTGCCCGCCCGCAGAATTGCTTCGTCGGTACCTTCCATCGCCTCAATTGCCACGCAGGCAGCCTCGGCAATCACGACCGTCTGGCCGATATCGAAGCGCGCTACGTGATGCGCCACCGCACGCCCGTATGTAATATTCGTCTGTTCCTGATCGGAAGGCTGACGGCGCGTGAGTACGCCGACCGGAGCCATCATTGGTTCCAGCAGCGAGGTCGAACTTTGCAGGTGAATTCCTTCGTCGCCCAAGACCTTCGCCACCGCGCCAATCAGCGAATCGGTATTGCGCGTGGTCAGGCTAAGCAGCAGCTTGGCCAGTTTCCAGTCCGGCTTGATCGCGCTGAAAATTTGCTTGTGCTTGACTTGCCCGGCCATGATGGCTTCGGTGACACCGGCAGCTTTGAAGGTCTCTATCAGCTTGCTCAGTTCGCCCAGGCTCAGCCAATGCACGGCCATCGCTCCGCGCTTTTCAATCGCCGGATCGGCCTCTTCGCGGATTGCCGCAACCACGACCTCGAAACCTTTAGCCTTTGCGGCATCCAGAACAAGGAAAGGAAACTTGCCGTTTCCTGCAATGAGTCCAAGCCGTTCGCCCATCGTTTTCCACCTCAGATTACCCAAGCTGACAAAATAGCCGGAGCATACGGCCTCTCAACGGATCGTTCACAAACTTCCCTCAACCACGGTGCACAAATTCGACGCTTACCTCAAGGCCACTTTGAGCCAGATATGCGATATACGCCCGCGGCATCGGTGCGTCGAGAAATGGACGACCACATACATCTTCCGTAATGAACACGAGCTTCGCGAGCTTCTTCTTGCGCTTCGCGTTCCAGATGATGACTTTAACGATGTCTTTGTAGAATTCGGCGCAGGCGTTCTTCCCAGACACTTTGAATTCGTAGGCACAAGCCGCTTCAGGGTCAACGATGTCAATTCTCTGATCGAGCTCAGGAGTTACGATTGCCTCAATCTGAAAACGATCAGGGTCGATCTTGTGTACAGCGCCTCGCCATGCCTTCGCTATGGCCTGCGCGTTCTTTGTGTTATCGGAGACGTTCGACGATTCCTTGAGCCTTAGCGCAAATGCAGTTTGGGCAGCTCCTACGATCAGGTCTTTCATTTCTATTTCAGCACCCCGCGTTCGCTGGTGCGGATGAACTCTACAAGTTGACGCACGTCTTCGGTCTGCTCCACTTCGCGCTCTATGCGTTCCAGAGCCTGTGTGGTATTCAACTTGGCTGCCAGCAATAAACGGAAAGCGCGCTGAATGGCCCTGACGCGCTCCTTGCTGAAACCCCGCCGCTCCAGTCCTACGGAATTCGCGCCGTAAGCGTGCACCTCGCGGACCGAACTGGTCTTGGCAAATGGCATCACGTCCTGCGTGATCACCGTGCCTCCGCCAATGTAGGAGTGCTTGCCGATGCGCACATACTGATGCACCGGACTCAATGCGCCCACGCCGGCAAAGTCCTCAACAATCACGTGTCCTGCCAAGGTCGCAGCGTTTGCCATGATCACGCTATCGCCGATGAAACAATCGTGCGCGATGTGTGCGTAGGCCATGATCAAGCAGTTTGAGCCCAGCTTGGTTAGGCCGCCGCCCTTGATGGTGCCGCGATGGATGGTGACGTACTCTCGAATCTCGTTGTGATCGCCAATCTCCAACCGAGTCTGCTCGCCCTTGAACGTAAGGTCCTGCGGGCCAGCGCCAATCACCGCGAAGGGATGGAAGCGGTTATGGCTGCCCATTTTGGTTGGACCGGTCAGACACACGTGCGAAATCAACTCGCAGTGTTCGCCCATCTCCACGCCCGCGCCGACCAGGCAAAAAGGCCCAATCGTGCACGAATCAGGCACGTGTACAGTCGCGTCCACCACTGCGCTAGGATGAATGGCCATGACTACTCCGCCTTCAGTTCGTCCGAGACGGGGGCAGCGGCCTTTTTCAGATCGACCAACCGGCAGGTAACAGTCGCCTCGCACACCAACTTACCCTCGACCGTGATCTTGCCTTCCATCTTCACGGCCAGTGTCCGCCATACAATTACGTTAACCTCAATGCGGAGCTGGTCACCCGGCGTCACCTGGCGGCGGAATTTCGCTCGCTCGATGCCGGTAAAGACTGTCAACATCTCCGCACGGTTCGGAATTTCGGTCATCAGCAGGGTCGCACCTGTCTGCGCAATCGCCTCCACCATCAGCACGCCCGGCATTACCGGATTGCCCGGAAAATGCCCGCGAAAGAACTCTTCGTTGGCCGTAACGTTCTTGATGGAGACAATGCGCTTGCGACGCTCCAATTCGATGACCCGGTCGATCAGCAGAAACGGATAGCGATGCGGCAGAATTTTCTGAATGGTCGCGCTATCGAGGGGAACGTTCTCAAGCACTTCAGGCGTAAGGGTGGCGTCGTGACTGTGAAATTCGCTCATTGATTATTGGTTATCCCATGGAAAAGAAAAGTATATCAGCCAGTGTTGTTCGGGACGAAGTTTACGGGCGGACGGTGCTGGCCCGGTGGAATAGAATCTCTGCGACGCTCACCTACGGTGTAAGTGAGTAGCTTCCTATGCCCATACGTCCCAATCCGCCGCTGCTTCGCTTACTCACCGCTGAACTTCCGTCGATGATTGCGGCCCTGCGCTGCTACGTAGAGCACGAGTCTCCCTCGGGCTTGCCCAATGCAATCGCCGCACTGGTTGAGCTTATCGCCCGCGACTTCGCCGCGCTTCCGGGACGAGTCCGCCTGCACAAGTTCGCCGCGCATGGCCCAGCACTGCAGGTCGATTTCGATGGTCCGCGCAAGGCCCGGCGCCTGCTTCTGCTCGGGCACACGGACACGGTCTTTCCCCATGGCACGCTTCGCACCATGCCATGGCGTGAGCAGCGCGGACGCCTCTGCGGACCGGGCGTTTTCGACATGAAGGCAGGCATTGTGCAAGCGCTCTTCGCCCTCAGGGCGATGCTCGCCCGAGGCCCGCTGCCTTGTGCGGTCACGCTGCTGCTGGTACCGGACGAAGAGATTGGAAGTCCTGTTTCACGTGTGCTCACCGAACGGCTTGCTCTCCGCTCCAGCGCCGTGCTGGTGCTGGAACCCGCCGCAGGCGCCGAGGGAGCCTGCAAGACCTCACGCAAGGGGATTGCACGGTACACGCTGCGCATCCGCGGGCGCGCTTCGCACGCCGGGCTCGACTTCGAACGCGGTGCCTCGGCCATTGTCGAGGCTGCCCACCAGGTACTCGCCATCTCCGCGCTGTCGCGGCCTGAGCGCGGCCTCACGCTCAATCCGGGGGTTATCAGCGGAGGCACGCGCGCCAACGTGATTGCCGATCAAGCGGAAATTATTACGGATGTGAGGTTCCTCACTGCATCGCAGGCAGCACGGGTGGATAGTGAATTGCACCGACTACACCCTCGAGATCCCCGTTGCGCGCTGAAATTGAGCGGGGGAGTTGAGCGTGAGTCCTTCGAACGGTCGAAGGCAACGGCGAAGCTATACCGACTGGCGGCTCAGGCCGCTTCGCAGCTCGGGTTCCAGCTTGCAGAGGCGGCGGTGGGCGGCGGGTCAGACGGAAACCTCACGGCAGCACTCGGCGTTCCGACCCTCGACGGGCTGGGCGCAGTAGGCGACGGAGCGCATGCGTCTCATGAATTCGTCGTAGCCCGGGAGATGCCCCGCCGTACTGCTTTGCTGGTGGAGCTAATGACAACTTTGGCGGCAGTATAAGGCGTTTCAACCTTTGACGTGCCGCCCAGACGTAACCTACACTTATTAAGAATGCACAGCCTGCAGGTGGAACGATCTGTTCCTAATAGCCTCGAACAGTCTGAGCGAATGGAGAAAACACAATGTTCGGTGGAAAAATTGGCGTCCCGGAACTGCTCGTTATCCTTGTGATCGCCCTCATCATTTTTGGCCCCTCGAAGATTTCTGAGCTGGGCAAGGGCCTTGGCGAAGGCATCAAGAATTTTAAGAGTGCCGTAAAAGAAGGCGAAAACACACCACCTGCGCCGACCGATCCCGAAAAGAAGTAATCGGTCTGGTTGATGGCTGCTTGAATACACACGGCCAGAGCACTGCTCAGATTTTTGAATGAAGCGTCTCTTTTGCGGAGGCGCTTTTTCTTACCTGGCAGAAAATTCAATCCTGTGGTTCGCCGCGCATGTCTCCATTTTTTTCGAGCATTGCGCAAACCCGAGCCACTGGCAGTCCAACTACATTGAAGTAGCAACCATTGATTCTTGGAATCCAGCGCGACGCTCTTCCTTGAATTGCGTATGCCCCAGCCTTGTCCATCGGTTCGCCGGTGGCAACGTAGGCGGCGGTCTCATCCACGCTCATCTTGGCGAATTCAACTTCGGTGATTTCGGCTTCTACTTCACACATCACGGTGCCGAGGGAATCGCGCCAAGCCAGGCATACTCCGGTCATTACCTGGTGCGTTCGCCCGCTCAATCGCCCGAGCATCCGCCGCGCGTCTTCCTCGTCCAGCGGCTTGCCGAGGCTTTCCCGGTCGAGGACTACCGTGGTGTCGGCGCCCAGCACCACCGCGCCATCCTCGGCCGTCGCGAGAACCGCCAACGCTTTCTCCTGCGCGAGGCGCTTCACGTATTCCAGCGAGTCTTCACCACTGCGGAGGCTCTCATCTAAATCTGCGGGGCGCACTTCAAAACGAAGTCCCGCATTTCGCAGCAACTCCGCGCGCCGCGGTGATTGGGAAGCAAGTATCAGCATGGCTTCATTCTATCGGACGTTTGGGTGCAACCCGACTTCTGCAGGGCATCCCTGCACAACCTCCCCTTCCACATGCCTCGTCTTACTACTGTGACTATCGCCACTCAACTCTCCACCTTTGGAGCCACCGTTCGTGGCAATCTTGTCGATTTCTATTTGTGGGCACCAAACTGCAAAGCGGTCACGCTCCGACTGCTTGGTGCTCACGCGCCCAGCGACTTCCCCATGCTTCACTCCGGCGAGGGCTGCTGGGGACTTACCCTCCCGGCTGCATCTGGTGATCGCTACCAATATGTTCTTGGCGATATGGCTGTACCCGATCCGGTTTCCCGTCTTCTGCCCGAGGGAGTTCACGGCCCGACCGAAATCGTCGATCCTTCATTCCCATGGACAGATGCACTCTGGCACGGGATACCTCTTACTGACTATGTCCTTTACGAACTGCACATTGGAACATTCACTCCTGAGGGAACCCTGGACGCGGCCATCAGTCGGCTGGACTACCTGCGCGATCTCGGCATTACTACCATCGAATTGATGCCGATGAACGCTGTGCCCGGCGAGCGGAACTGGGGCTACGACGGCGTGGGCCTTTACGCTGTGCAGTCCAATTACGGAGGCCCTGCGGCGTTGCGCCGCTTCGTTGATGCGGCCCATCAGCGCCATCTCGCCGTTGTTCTCGACGTGGTCTACAACCACTTCGGCAATGAGGGCAACTACCTCTCGCTCTTCGGCCCATACTTCACGGCCCGGCATAAAACTCCGTGGGGAGATGCCGTTAATTTCGACGACACCGGAAGCGCACAGGTGCGGCGTTTCGTTGTGGAGAACGCTCTTTACTGGCTGCGTGAATATCATCTCGACGGCCTGCGACTCGATGCCGTGCAGACCATCAAAGACGATTCCCCGCAGCACATTGTCGCCGAGATCGCGGCGCGCGCACATGAGTTTGGCCGCTCCGAGAATCGCACCATCACGATCACCGTGGAGACCGACGAAAACCTTCCGCGCTACGTACTTCCGGCGCAAAGGGGAGGCTATGCAGCCGACGCCGCATGGAGCGACGATTTCCATCACGCCATCCACTGCCTGCTCACCGGCGAGCACCTGGGCTACTACCGCGATTTCACGAATCCCGATCTGCTTCCCCGCGTACTCTCCGAGCCCTATGCATTTCAAGGTGAGCCGTTTCAGTTCTGGCAGGGACGCCCGCGTGGAGCACCTCCCAATGGAGTGCCTCTTCCATCACAAGTCATCTGTATCCAGAATCACGACCAGATCGGCAACCGCGCATTCGGTGAACGCCTGACTGCACTCATTCCCGCCGGAGCGCGCAAACTGGCCGCTGCGCTGCTGCTGCTCGCACCGCACACGCCACTGCTCTTCATGGGGCAGGAGTACGACGAGAGCGCGCCCTTTCAGTTCTTCACCAGCTTTGAAGATCCAATCATCCAGAAGGCTGTTTCGGAGGGACGCCCGCGCGAGTTCGCCGAGTTCGGATGGACCAATGTTCCTGATCCGCAAGACCCAGCAACATTCGAACGCTCGCGCCTCCAATGGCTGCAAGGGCCGGAGAACCTCGATATGCTTGCCTGGTATCGCGCGCTGCTCCAACTTCGCCGCCATTATGTAATTCCGGCGGCGCGCACAGCTCACGCCGAGTGGAACATCCCTGGCCTTCTGCGTATGCAGATTCCTTCGGCAGAGCCACACATGAAAATTGTGGCGGCTCTTCCCGGCGCGATGCTGCCCAGCCCAGAGAACAATTGGCTCTTGAAATTGGAAAGCGAGCAGGACGGCTACGGCGTTCAAGTCTTCGTGAAGCCTGAATGATCCGAGCGTCGACGCTACCGCGGTTCGTTCTGCTTCAGTGCGCGCTCAATTCGGCGATCGGGCACCAACCACATCAGCACGACACTTACAAATATTGCCTGGGCGAGCCATCGCGAGTAGTTTGTCACGGCGATGGCGACTACCGTGAGCAGGGGCGAAGCCTTGCCCTTCCAATCGTCGCCCACTGCTCTCTTCAGCAGAGAGTCCGGTCCCTGGGACGCGATAATGACCTGCTGCAATATCCAGTAAGCAATGGCTGACATCAACAGAACCACGCCG
>Ga0182012_10000083_pt1 | contig 97463 bp, 95 predicted proteins | sample 612S2SmetaG_FD_120486 | JGI IMG/M metagenome (GOLD analysis project Ga0182012, IMG submission 120486) | Permafrost microbial communities from Stordalen Mire, Sweden - 612S2S metaG | ecosystem: Environmental > Terrestrial > Soil > Wetlands > Permafrost | place: Sweden: Stordalen | collected... | reverse complement strand
TCCGATGGAGAGCTTCTTCCATACGCTCAAAACCGAGCTCGTCCATCACCGCCACTATGCAACACGACAGGAAGCCAGACGAGATATCTTCGCCTATATCGAGGGCTTCTATAACCGTATCCGGCGCCATTCGGCGATCGGCTATATCAGCCCAAACGCCATGGAACTAAAAGCAGCTTAACCCTGTCCATTTTTTCGGGGGAAGATCAGTCACGCACGACATCTTTGGCGAATCTGAGCAGAATTACCCCCTACAGCACCTCCCCCTTTTCACTATCATCGAAGGATCACCCTTTACTAGGCCGTGGCAAGCGCGGTAGCGCTTACGAGGGTGGTCTTACGAAAGAGCCCCGGGTTGGACCCCGGGGCTCCGCCCTTCTAAGAAGGGGATGTGATAGCGCGAAGCGCGATTCTCTCGTCAATCCAGGCTTCCACCTCGTCCGCTATCCACGCAACCCGGAGTAACCGAAATCTTAAAACAGCTTCCAGGTGTTGGCGATTTGGTATGCGTCCGCCCCTGGACACCACTCTGCAGAACGAAATCGTTCGGATTTGATGTTGGAGTCGCGCTTTAATCTTACCCAATACTGACGGGAATTAACTCCAGTTCCCCGAGGTGGGCTTGGGCCAGGTTGATAGCCTTCTTCGGACTGAAGTGCGCGAGTGGACGGGTTACGGCTTCGCCTCCAACCCACCCGACGCCCTGGCGCAGATCCGGCGGCGACAATTCGCATGCCGCCGAGGGGGAAGAGATTTTCGTCCGCTGGGGATGATGCTAGTCTGGACGCGTTTGATCGAGCGGAATTGGCTTCGGGGGGAAGCATATGCGAGGATTGTCAATTGCAGCCTTGGCCGTTGTGGCCTGCTGTTCGCCAGCTGCGGCGCGCGGCGTCTGCTCGACCGGCGCCTACAAGACCTGCGTCGCCTGCTGCAAGGCTCACCCCGCGGTGAATAACAGGGAGCTCTGCGCCTATCAGTGCGGCGACTACAAGATTTTAGAGCAGCAGAAAAAGGCAAGCGCGAGATAATAAGCCGTCATATCTTCTCGCTGTAGCGAGGAAAGGGCAGCTGCTCGCTGATCCTTCTGCTGGTCCTTCTGCTTTGAAGCCGTGAGGCGGGAAGGTCGCACCGGCGATCAGCAGGTCGGTGCCGCCGATTGGCTTTGCGACGCCGCGGCCGAGATGCGCTTGCTCCGCTCAGACCCAATTCTCCACCCTCATTCCCGGCATGCGGCTGAACTCGCGCATGTTGTTGGTGACGATGATCAGCCCCTCGCTGCGGGCATGACCGCCAATCTGCAGGTCGTGCGGGCCGCAGGGATTTCCAGCGCGCTCCAGTTCCGCCCGAAGCTGTCCGTAGTGGGCGGCAGCTTTAGCCCCGAAGGCCAAGACGTCGAGGCGCGCCACAAATTGCTGGATGGCGTTCAGATTATCGGCACGGCGAACTGATTTCTCAGCACCATAGTGCAACTCGCCCAGCGTGATGCTGGATATGCAGAGTTGCTCGGCCGTAGCGTTGAATTTCTCCAGCAGATTCGGCGGAAAATTCTTCATCACATAGATGCAGATGTTGGTATCCAGCATGTAGGTGAGCATCAGAACGGTTCGCGCTGCTCGGCGTCCGGCTGCTCACGCTCGGCCATGAAGTCGTCGCTTGCGCGCGGACCCTTCTGGAACAAGTCGTCCCACCGTCTACCGTGCGGTACGATCAATCGGCTGCGGCCGGTCTTCAAGATATCCACCTGATGCACGTCCGCTGGGAAGGCAACGGCCTTCGGCAGCCGGACGGCTTGGCTGCGATTGCTCGTGAATACTGTGGAAGTTGTCATCGTGGCATCTCGCGGTATATCCACTGGGGATATACATAGATGAACCTCGATCGGCTCGCAAGGGGACCGCGCTGAGATTCTGCCGTCACGTCATCAAGCTCAAGGCGCTTCGAGGACACATCTTTGCGGGAGTTACAGTTTTTTGCGGGAGTTGGAGAAGGACGAAGTTGACACCGAGCCGGTCCCGAAGCTTTGAGGTCGCGCTCGCCGAAGCGAACGTGCGGTCCCATCATCCGAGGCTGACTGGTTCGCGCTTGCGCGCGGGCTCGATCATCAGATGATCGCCGTCACGATGCATGGTCGCTTCATCTTGCCGGCAGTTCGAACTCTACGCGAAGACTGCGGCCCTTTCGGATCACCTGATGCTTCTCCGCAAAGGCATGGCTACCACCCACCATCATCCGCCGTATGGATCGCGCCGATGCGTTTGACACCTCTGGTTCCCACGCACCGACCGCACAATCCTGAGGCAAAATCTTGTATTTTATGGACTTGATCCCGAGAGTAGCCTGACGCACCTTCTGCTCCCGGCGGGGACCTGAAGAATGGGTTCCGTCAGACCAGGGCAAAAATCATGACTGTGGCAAATATTCTGAAGGTCAAGGGCCGCGCCGTTTTCACGACGCGCCCGGATCATACGCTGATGGACGCGTTGCGTGTGCTTGCGGACAAGCGGGTCGGCGCGGTCATCGCCTCCGACGACGAGATGAGGGTGCTTGGCATCATCTCGGAACGCGACATCATCCGGGCGATCTCCACGGGCGGGCGGGACGCGCTCGATCATCCCGTCTCCCAGCACATGACGCGGAATGTCAAGACGGTGCAGGAATCCACGCCGGTGCTGGCGGTGATGGACATGATGACCAAAGGCCGCTTCCGCCACGTCCCGGTCGTTGACGGCGATCGCTGCATTGCCGTGATCTCCATCGTCGACATCGTCAAGCACCGGGTTGAGCAGGTCGAATTCGAGCACGAGGCTTTGCATAGCTACATTGCCCGCACGATTTGATCGGCCAGGTTCGAGAATGGCTGGGCGGAGCGACCTCGCCGGAATGCTCGCTTTCAGTTGAACAGTCGATTGCGCCGCAGCCGCTCGACGGTGAGATCGACGAACGCGCGCACCTTGGCGGACGGCCGGCGGCCCTCGGGGTGGACGACGTGGATCGGCAGCGGCTCTTCTTCCCAGTCGTCGAGCACCGTCCGCAACGTGCCAGCCGATAGCTGCGGGCCGATCTGATAGGACAGCGGCCTGGTCAGGCCCCACCCCGCCACCGCCGCCGCGATCGCGCTTTCATTGGTGTTGCAGAACAAGGCCGGGCTGACATGGACGGTTGATTTCTCGGTCGCGCCGAAGTGCCAGTCGAGCGAGGTCCAGGCGGTGGCCGGCGCGATCAGGCGATGCCGCAGCAGGTCGGCCGGGACCAGGGGGGTGCCCCGCGCCTCGAAATAGCCGGGTGAACCACAGACCACCCGCCGGACAAAGCCGACCCGGGTCGCGGTATAGCTCGAATCCGGCAGATGGCCGATGCGGACGGCCACATCGATGCCCTCATCGATCAGATGCGTCACGCGATCGAGGAACAGCGCCCGGCCGGTGACGCCTGGATGGCGATCGAGAAAGTCGGTCAGGGTCGGCAGCACATACATCTGCCCGAACAGTACCGGTGCGGAAACCGTTAACGTGCCCATCGGCGCGGCAAAGGATCCGCCCGCCGCCGCTTCCGCCTCCTCGATATCGGCCAGGATCCGCTTGCAGTCGTCGAGGAAGCGCTGGCCGGCCTCGGTGAGCTTGACCGAGCGCGTCGTGCGCACGAACAGCCGCGTGCCGAGCCGCTCCTCGACCCCCGCGATCGCGCGGGTAACGGCGGGCGGGCTCATGTGGAGCTTGCGGGCGGCTTCGGCAAAGCCGCCACTCTCGGCGACACGGACAAAGACCTGCATGGCCTGAAGACGGTCCATCGCGCTTGATCCAGCGTTGACGAGCCGCTTTTCGCACCTCCGATCATTCCATTCAACGGAACAATCCTTTCCGCCGCTTGCGCTTCAGCAGCGCGCCCCCGCGGCGGCACCTCAGGAGGTCAGGCGGATGGCACCGCCGCGGCGGCGCGCATCGCCGGGAGGGTGGAGGCCGGCGGCTGCGCTCATGCCAGCATGTCCCGCACCAGGGGCACGACCTTGCCGCCGTAGAGCTCGATGCTGCGCATCAGCCTGTGGTGCGGCAGCGCGCCGGCGGAATATTTCAGATCGAAACGATCGACGCCGAGCGCCTTGACCGTGGCGGCGATCTTACGTGCCACGGTCTCCGGCGAGCCCACATAAAGTGAGCCCTGATCGGCCTCGCGCACGAACTCGTCGCGGTCCATCGGCGGCCAGCCGCGCTCCCCGCCGATGCGGTCGCGCATCGCCTTGTAGTCCGGCCACAGTTCCTCGCGGGCCTGTGCGTCGCTGTCGGCCACATAGCCCGGCGAGTGCACGCCGATCGCTTTGGCAGGGCGGCCGATCTGCCGGAAGGCGCGGTGGTAGAGCTCGACGTAAGGCGCAAATCGCCCGGGTTCGCCGCCGATGATGGCGAGCATCAGCGGCAGATCGTAGTGCACGGCGCGCACCACCGATTCCGGGCTGCCGCCGACTCCGATCCAGGTCTTCAGCGTGCCGTTCTCGATTCTGGGAAATACCGGCTGTTGCTTCAGCGGCGGCCGCAAGGTGCCTTGCCAGGTCACCGGCTCCTGCTTCAGGAGTTCGGCGAACAGATCGAGCTTCTCCTCGAACAGCTGTTCGTACTGGCGCAGATCGAGGCCGAACAAAGGGAAGGATTCGGTGAACGATCCACGCCCGAGGATCACCTCGGCGCGGCCGTTCGACAGCGCGTCAAGTGTGGCGAAGCGCTGGAACACGCGAACGGGATCGTCCGAACTCAAAACGGTCACCGCGGAGCCGAGCCGGATTCTTTTGGTGCGCGCGGCGATCGCCGCCAGCACCACCTCGGGCGAGGAGATGGCGAAGTCGGCGCGGTGATGCTCGCCGAGCCCGATGAAGTCGATGCCGAGCCCGTCGGCCAGCACCGCCTCGTCGATGACGTCGCGGATCACCTGGGCCTGCGGCAGCAGCGCGCCGTGCGCGCCCCTGGTGACGTCGCCGAACGTATCCAGCCCGAATTCCAGCAGTTTGCTCATTGGTCGTTTCCTCGATTCAGGCGGGACAGCAAAGAGAGGTCGAATGTTATCGATATGATCGGCTTTGCGGAATCGGTCGCCCGGTTTCTGCAATGCAGAGACCGGCAGCCGGGAAATGCCGGCCAAGATTGACTTTACAATCTTTGGATGTAGTTTTGAGCAGCGACACGGCGACGCGCTCGGCTGTGGCCCCACATGCGACGGAGATCAGATGACGAAAGACGCGGCGGCGCTCACAACCCTGATCCCCGGCAAGTTGACGGTCTGCAGCTACGGAGGATTTGCTCCGGTCTGCTACAAGGACGCGGGCGGTCATCTGATCGGCCTGGACCTCTCGTTCCTGACCCGCTTCGCCGAGAGCCTGGGGCTTTCGATCGCAGTCCTTGACAAAGCGTTCGACCGCATCTGGACCCTGCCGGGCTACAACGTGTGCGATATCGCCGGCGCCGGCGTCATGCGGCGCCCCGATCGGTCTCCGGGCGCGGGTGGCTCCTGGAGCGATGCCTATTTTCAAGTCGAACGATCGCTGCTGGTCCGGGCCGCTGATAAAAACGAATTCGACCACTACCAAGACCTCAGGGGCAAGAAGATTGTCGTCACCCGCGGATCGACGGCGGATATCGATGCGCGCACGCGGTATCCGCGTTGCACGATTCAGTTCGTCGACGAGGTCGCCAAGGGCCACGACGACGCTCAGGAGTACATCGTCAAGACGCTGATCGCCAAGGGCGAGGCCGACGCCTTCGGGGAGGGCGACGTCAGCAACCGATACCTAGGCAACAAATATGGCGAGGCCGTTACGGGAGGCTTGGCGCTGGCGGACGTTCACCCGATCGAGGGGATGACGGAGACCTTCAACTTCATCACGCGCAATGCCAGCTCCGGGGTACTCGACCGGCTCAACGCCTTCATCGCCCGCAACAAGGGATGCTACGCGCCGAAATCGTAGAGCGTAAGCGGGGACTGAGTAAGGCTCGCGAGGTCCCCACGCGGGGCAATGGTAGTCAGTCCACGGTGACGTTGACCTTGACCAGGGTAGTTCCTCTGGATTGAGATCCAGTACCGCTGAAGGAAAATGAAAACGAATCCTGGCCTTTGAAACCATCTTGCGGCCGATAGGCTATTCCCGTGAGACCGGACAAAGCCGCCAAGCCATGCGCGGCCCGATGCGCAATTCTCAGGTTGCTCATTTCAGTGGTTGAAGCTGGAGCAAGTTCTGTCGCGCAGATCGAGCCACCGCTTGAATGCCAGGTCAGGGTTCGGGTCTCCCCAAAGTGCCATCTCCCAAGGCGTTCGGCGTGACAGTCAGCGCAGGCCTGGGAAATCCCAATGAATGACAAGAAAATAACAATCCAATGGACATGATGTCTCATCTCATACTCGATCGAATAATATTGACGTCAGTTTAACAACCCGGCTCGGCGCTTTCAACCGCATCGGTTAAAACACTAAGTTCATGATGAGCCTATCAAGAATAAGGAATATCTCACAAAGTGCCGGAACGCGTCCATCAGCGGGTGGAAGCAGCCTCGGCGGCGATCTGGTCCCGGATGGCTGCCTCGAACTGGCTGGCGGAGGGGACAAACATCAATCGCGACTCCTCTTGAATGGCCGAGAGGATGCCAACCACGGCAGGGCTGCCATTGATGTCCACCAGGATCGGCGAGCCCGAGTAGCCGAGATTGGCCAGGCACTGGGCCACCAGCAGCCGGTTGTCTTTGCTGACATCGGCGCGGCAGTTTCGCAGCGCGGTCGGGGCATAGCGCCGCTCTTCGCCGTAGCCGATCTGGGAGATCGTCCCGGCTAGTGTGGCGGCCCTCAGTTCCTCGCGTGTCATTGCCTTCACGGCGACAGGCTGTACAGGAAGGGCGTCCTTCAGCACAATCAGCGCCCAGTCTGGCGGCGATCGACCGATCGTCCACTTGTCCTTCGGGGTCGGAACGAAATCCCTGGCCACCATCAGCTGCGCTGCTTCCGAAGAGGATGCAGGCGTTCCCTTGTTCATGCCGGCCAGGAAGTGGACGCTCGCAGGGCTGACCGGCTCGGTCCCGTTGAACAGGCAATGCGCGGCGGTCAGCACGATCCGGGGTGCCACGAGCGTGCCCGTGCACCATCCTGCCGTGCTGAAATGGGCAACGGCGACGACGCCGATCGCCGAAGCCGGCCAGGTCGAGGAATCCACCAGCTCTCCAATATGCCGATCGAGCCCGAGCAGTTCTTCCGCGCGCGGGCTTGCAACGGAGGCCAGGGATGATTCGGGCTTCGGCTTGAAGTGGTCGATGATCTCCTGGGCCTGCCCGCGCTGCGCCTCGGTCAGCGCCAGCTTCTGGACGACGCGCGCCGCGGATCGCACGCCTGCCTGTCCGGCCATGACGATCCAGGCATAGCCCTGCACCGGATCCCTGCGGACGCCCCGGCCATCCAGGGTCATCAGGCCGAGCATATATTGCGCCTGCGAAAATCCCTGGGTGGCGGCACGGGCAAACCATCGCGCGGCTTCCGCATCATCGGGCCGCACGCATTCACCATTGACATAGGCGAGGGCAAGAAAATGCTGCGCGACCTGAAGTCCCTGGTCGGCGGCCTTGCGATACCACGCGATCGCTTGGGCCGGATTTCGCGGTACCCCCCAGCCATAGGCGTGCATGAATCCAATGTCGAACTGGGCGCGCGCATCGCCGTTCTCGGCCAGGGGAGACAGCCGGGCAAGCGCGGTCGTGTAGTCGCCGCGGTGGGCCGCGGCGACGGCGTCATCGAGCTCCGCGGCCATCGCCGGACCAACGAGGCCGAGAAAGAGGATGAGGACTGCGCGAGCAAAGTTGATCATCTGTGTCCACTGCGACCGGCATATGATTGATCCGCCAGACGACACGATCAAGACGGCGACCATGTGACTGGCAGGCCAGGCTTCATGCCATGGCCAAGCTGGACGCGACCGAATTAAGGTGAAATGACGGGAGCCGCCGTCACTCACGCAGTTGCGAAGCCCGGGCGCTCTTGGCCGCGAGACGCTGGTTGAACGAGCCGAGATCGATCAGCGCTCTGCGGTGGGTGCCGGCGCCGATCTCTTCGACCTCGTCACGCGCCGATACCTTGAATTCGATTCGCTTGCCTTCGACCTTGGTGACCTCGGCTTCGGCGCGAACATCTTGGCCGACCGGTGTCGCAGCAAGGTGCCGCACGTCGATGCCGGTACCGACCGCGCTCTCGCCCGCTTCGAGAAATGGCCGGATGGCATTGAGCGCGGCATTTTCCATGATCAGGATCATCACCGGGGTTGCCAACACCTGCGGCAGCATGGCGTCCTTGAATTGATTGGCGAGATGCTCCGGCAGCACCCGCAGCGTGAAAGTCCCTTTCGTTCCGATCGGTATTTCGCGCATCGAGCTATCTCCGCGGGACCATGGTTCGTATCCTCCCAGCCCCAGCAACTGCCCGAGGGGGCGCTTTCGCGGCCGGCAGGGCCACCACGCCGACGAGCGCCACATATGGCTATGCACCGCCAGCTGGATCACGCCCCCGGAGCGAGTCGGGATCAATCCACCATAGGGGCTACGGCCGGATGTTGCGAATGGAGGATTATTTGATGTCGCGACCAGCGGCAATCTGATCGAGGCGCGTGGCGTTCATAGCCTCTGCGCCCGGTTCGCAGGCGAACCGCAGCAGCTTGCCATCCGTGGCGTCGACCAGCGCCGCCCTTCCGGGTTCGACCATCAGGCGAAGCCGCAGGATTTGCGCTTTGGGTTCGCTGTTGGCGTCGGGCGCGGCGTCCGCGATCATCAACGTCAATTTGCACTGGCCGTCAGTCTTGAGGAAATAGCTCACGACATGCTTCGATCCGACATCGAGACTGACAGCCCCGAGCGGCTTCATGGTGGTCGGCAATCCGGACTCGGTGGCGCAGAGGCCCACGCATGTTGCGAGGCAAAACGCTGCCCCAAGCGCCGCGGTAAAGATCGGCTTTGCTTTTTTCACGATGCTGTCCTTCGTTGTCTTTTCGACGAGGCAGAGGCAACGCGTCCACGCCTTGTATTGCGCTTCGCGAAACGCCGTTTCATAGTGCGCCTGGTCATGCTGCATCGCAACATAGGGTGCCCGTGGTTGCATTGCAACATCATGGATACCGCGATGCACAAATTGTGGTGTTAACGATTAAGGGTGGTTGGGCCCTGCCGGTTACTCAATACCATTCAGCGAATGCCTGAGACGCAGGTGGACCGGAAAGGTCCATAAGACGATGTAATGAGGAAATTCCGCGGCTTGTGCCTTTGACTGTCGGCGGTCGCGATATCATGGTTCCAGCGGCTGCGGCGACATCCGAAGCGATCGGTGCGCGCACCGTCAAAAATAACAAAGACACCACCCGAGGGAGCAAAAAATATCATGACATTCGGTATCACGCGCCGTGCTGTCGTCGGCGGCCTTGCCGGTTCGATGGCGTTTGATTTTCGCGCCTCGGCGCTGCCGATGCCGGCATCGCCGGTCACGCTCAATTTCGTCGATGTCGCCGGAAATCTCGCGCTGACCCAGAAGGCGATCGAGACCTATCGCGATCAAAATCCCAAGCTGGTGGCGAAGATCAATTTCACCAAGGCGCCGGCGCCGGAACTGCCCGGCAAGATCAAGGCTCAGCAGGATGCCAATCGTGTCGATATCGACGCGGTTCTGACCGGCATCGACGCGCTTTCGGCCGGCGTCGATCAGAAGCTCTGGATCCCAATCGCCTCCGACTATGCCAGCCAGCTGCCGAAGCTGGACGACATCTATCTGCCGGGCGCCAAAGCGATGCAGGGCCTTGCCGCGAACCAGGGGGTCTGCATCGTGTTCTGCCCAGCCGGTCCGGTGATGGAATACATGCCCGACCAGGTCAAACAGGTGCCCTCGACCGCCGAGGAACTGCTGGCCTGGGCCAAGGCCAATCCCAACAAATTCATCTATGGCCGCCCGGCCAATTCCGGTCCCGGCCGCGTGTTCATGATGGGACTGCCCTATATCCTCGGCGACAAGGATCCGAAGGATCCGAAGGACGGCTGGGACAAGACCTGGGCCTACCTGAAGGAGCTCGGCCAGTACGTCGAATACTATCCCGGCGGCACCGGCGCGGTGATGAAGGAACTCGGCGACGGCTCACGCGCCATGACACCGTCGCAGATGGGGTGGGATATCAATCCACGCGCGCTCGGCGTGGTGCCCAAGGAGGCCAATGTCTACTTTCTCAAGGGTTTTCACTGGATCCTGGATGCGCATTATCTCTGCATCCCGAAGGGCGTGTCGAACGACAAGCTCGCCGTGCTGCTCGATCTCCTGAGCTACCTGTTGTCGAAGCCGGCGCAGGCGACGACGTACGACGATGGCTATTTTTATCCGGGTCCCGCGGTCAAGGACGTGCCGCTCTCGATGGCCCCGGCCGCGAGCCAGAAGGTCATCCAGGATTTCGGACGGCCTGAATACGCCGCGGCGATTGCCGACAACAAGCAGGAACTGCCGCTGTTGCCGGACAAGCTCGTCTATGCCTTCAGCCGCTGGGACGAGCAGGTCGGCGCGCAAAAGAAGAAGTGACCGCCGGCGGGACGCAGACGTGCGGCTGATAATCGCTGCCGAACGGCTTCTTCCTGCATCGCGGATGCCGGGGAATAATTTGTCATGACGATTGCCGCACGCGATTTCCGTGAGCTTCGGCTCGAGGGAATTTCTCGCCGTTTTGGAAACGTCAACGCGCTGCGCGATGTCAATCTCGCCGTGCGGCGCGGCGAATTCATCGCGCTGCTGGGGCCGTCGGGGTGTGGAAAATCAACCGCGCTGAATTGTCTGGCCGGGCTCTTGACACTGACCAGCGGCGGCATCTGGCTCGACAGCGCGCGGATCGACCGGCTCAAGCCGGAAGAACGCGGCTTCGGCATGGTGTTCCAGAACTATGCCCTGTTTCCGCACATGAGCGTCCGCCGCAATGTCGGCTTCGGCCTCACCATGCGCGGCGTCGCCAAGGCCGAGATCGAGCGCAAGGTCGGCGAGGCGCTATCGATCGTGCGGCTCGGCGAGCAGGGCGACAAACTGCCCGGGCAACTCTCCGGCGGCCAGCAGCAGCGGGTGGCGATCGCGCGCGCCATCGTCATCGAGCCGCCGCTGGTGCTGATGGATGAGCCGCTGTCGAACCTCGACGCCAAGCTGCGGCTCGAGATGCGGGCCGAGATCCGCCGCATCCACGAACTGATCGGGTCGGCCACCATCTACGTCACCCACGACCAGGAAGAGGCGTTGTCGCTCGCCGACCGCATCGTGGTGATGCGCGACGGCGTGGTGCGGCAGGTCGGAACGCCGCTGGAGCTTTACGCGCAGCCGGCCTATTCCGACGTCGCAGAGTTCATGGGCTATCGCAATCTGATCCGCTCGAGCCTCTCGGCGGCAGGCAGCATCAGCATCGGCGGCGGGGCGATCCAGGGCACGCCGATCAGGCCCCTGAGCGGCGGCGCCGATGTCGTCGTCGCCGTCCGGCCCGACGACCTCCGCGCCGCTTCCGACGGGCCGCTCGCCATCACGGTCGAGAGCGCGCAATATCATGGCCGGGATTTCTATTGTTCGGGCCGCACCGCGGACGCCACCGAGCTCTATTTCGTCAGCGCGCATCAGGTGCAGAAGGGCGAGACCGTCCGGCTCGCCGCCGACCCGACGCGTGTGCTGATCTACCCGGGGACGCCGTCGTGACCGACCACGTGGCCGGCGCCGCGCCGGCGTCAGAACGCCTACCCTTGCGCGTGCGGCTCGCGCTCTACGAAATCGATGCCGTGACCCTCTTGGTGGTGCCGGCGGTGCTGTTCGTCGTGGCCTTGTTCGTCTATCCCTTCGTCTATGGCTTCGTGCTGTCGTTCCAGCCCAAGGCCGGAGCCTGGTTTGCCAACTACGCCAGGTTTTTCTCCGATCCCTTCCTGTACGACACCATCGGGGCGACGTTCCGTCTTGCCATACCCGCCACCCTGATCAGCGTCGTGATCTCGGTCCCGGTCGCCATGCGTGTTCGGCGGATGCGGCATCGTCGGGTGCTGACGACGGTCCTGGTGATTCCGATCACGCTCGGCACCGTGCTGATCGCCGAAGGCCTGCTCACCTATCTTGGCCCACAGGGCTGGTTCAACCGGACGCTGGTGCTGTTCGGCTTCGAAAAGGTTCGCCTGATCCACAACTATACCGGGGTGATGCTGTCACTGATCCTGTCCGGCTTTCCCTTCACCTTCCTGCTGACGCTCTCCTACATCACCGGCATCGATCCTTCGCTCGAGCAGGCGGCTTCCACGCTGGGGGCCACGGCGCGGGCACGGTTCTGGCACATCCTGATGCCGCTATTGGCGCAGGGGCTCGCGATCAATCTGTGTCTGTCGTTCGTGCAGACCTTTTCGGTGTTCCCATCCGCGGTGCTGCTCGGCGCGCCGGCGGGCGCCACGCGGGTGATCTCGATCGCCGCCTATCAGGCGGCCTATGAGCAATATGACAGTTCGATGGCGTCCGCGATCGCGATGATCATGGGCTTCTGCCAGCTGTTGGTCGTGCTTCTGATCCTCACCGCCCGCAAGTTTGTCTATCGTGGCGCGGCCGGCAGCGGCAAAGGCTAGAGGGCTCATGGGATCGGACAAGACCATCGGGGAGCGGCTCTGGGCGTTCGCGATATGGGCGCTGGTGATCTTCTTCGTCCTCAACGTGGTGGCGCTGGTGGCCGCGGTGGTGGTCAATTCGTTCGGGACGCGCTGGTTCAATGCCTGGCTGCCGGCCGGATTCACCACGCGCTGGTATGCCTCGGCCTGGCAGGAATTCCAGCTCAACGATGTCCTGATCGTCACCTTCGAGGTCGTCGGCGCGGTGGTGCTGTTGTCGGGGCTGCTCGGCGTGCCCGCGGCCTACGCGCTGGCGCGCCGCAATTTCCCGGGCAAACAGCTCGTTCTTCTGCTGTTCCTGCTGCCGATGATGATTCCGCCGATCACCTTCGGCATCCCCTTGGCGACGGTGCTCTATCAGTTGCATCTGGGGGGCGCCCTGTCCGGCGTCATCCTCGCCAATCTGGTCCCGACGGTGCCGTTCGTCGTGTTGGTGATGATCCCCTTCATTGAGCAGATCGATCCCCGGATCGAGGCGGCGGCGCGCGTGTTCGGGGCGGGGACAGGCGCCTTGTTCCTGCGCATCCTGATCCCGCTTTTGGCGCCTGGAATTCTCGCCGCGCTGCTGTTGGTGCTGGTGCGCACCATCGCGATGTTCGAACTGACCTTCTTCACGGCAGGTCCCGGCAGCCAGACGCTGGTGGTGGCGCTCTATTACGCGGTCTATGCCGCAGGCGTTCGCGCCGGGCAGTCGATCGATGCGATGGCGGTGGTCTATATGACGACCACGCTGGTGTGGTTGCTGGTGGCGCTGCGTTTCGTCGACCCGACGCAGATCGTCACCCGGGCCAAGCGCGAGGCGGCGCATTAGATCAGCCGAAGATTCGCGGAAATCGGCATGCGCCAAGGCAGGCCGATGTTTGGGCCCTGGCCGTCATCGAGCCCCGTACCAAGGCGAAAATTTCACGCGGAATTGAATGCCGGAGCCGCGCCTGGCCGGCTATCCGAAATCCTGGGAACAGGTCAAATGTAGGATGGCGGTTCGACGCATCAGCAGAGGCCAACCGTGCTTACACGGCGAATCGGCATCTCAAGAAGGGGCTTTGTGGCCGGCGTAATGATCGCGACGATGAGGGGCAACGCCTCCGTTGCGGCCAGTTTCCTGCCTTTGGGCACGGATCACAGCGGCTTTTCTTCCGAGGGTCTCGACCGCGTCACCGCCATGTTGGATGCGGAATTTGCCCATGGCAAGATTCCCGGCGCCATCATGCTGATTCAGCACCGCGGAAAGCCCGTCTACTATCAGGGCTTTGGTTTCCGGGATTCGCAGACCAAGGCGCCGATGACGCAGGATGCGATCTTCCGGCTGTATTCGATGACCAAGCCGGTGACCAGCGTGGCCGCCATGATGCTCATCGAGGACGGCAAGCTGTCGCTCGAAGATCCGGTCTCGAAGTTCATTCCCTCCATTGCCAACATGAAGGTCGGCGTAGAAAAAGTCGCCCCCAACGGCAAGCATTTTCTTGATCTGGAGCCGGTCCGCCGGCCCATCACCGTGCTCGATCTGATGCGTCAGTCCTCGGGCATCGTCTCGGCCTTCAGCGATCTCGGTCTCGTCACCGACAAATACCTGAACGCCGGTCTGTTCGACGGCGACTTTGACAATCGCGAGTTCGTCGAGCGTTTGAGCAAGCTTCCCTTGGCCTACCAGCCCGGTACGGTCTGGGATTATGGTCACTCCACTGACGTGCTCGGTCGCGTGATCGAGATCGTCTCGGGACAATCGCTGTTCGCGTTCGAAAAGCAGCGCATTTTCGATCCGCTGCAAATGCCCGATACCTCCTACTACGTCGTGGATGCGCTGAAGCAGGCAAGGATCGCGCAACCGCTGCCCCACGACAGCATCATTGGCAACGAGGTCATCAGCGACCCGACCATCCCCAGGAAATGGGAATCCGGTGGCGGCGGACTGGTGTCGACAACCCCAGATTACGCCAGGTTTCTGCAGATGCTCGTCAACGGGGGCGCGCTTGGCGGCCAACGATGCCTCACTCCCGAAAGCGTGCGGCTGATGAAGCAGAATGAGGTGGCGCCAGCTACCCAGGTGAAGCCATGGGCTTATTATTTTCCCGGCGCCGGTTTCGGCTACGGACTGGGATTCGGGGTTCGTGTCGCGCCGGGCGAAGACGGCGTGCCCGGTTATTTAGGCGAACTGGCCTGGGGCGGTGCAGCCGGCACCTATTTTTGGGCCTATCCGGAGCAGGACATGGTCATGCTGTTCATGGTCCAGACGCCGACGCAGCGCGGCCGGATCCAGCCCATCCTCAAAACCCTGATCTATGACGCCATCCTGAAATAGCGCCGGCTTGCTGGGCGCAACGGTTGAAACAGTTCAATGCCTCACCGGCCTGGCGTGGAGCAGCGGTGATGCGTGTTGGCTGGACCGGCATGGCGGCCCAGCTGCTTGCGGGCATCGGCAGGAAAGTTATCCCCGAGCTGTCGACGGCGGTAACATGAAGGGGCGGATCCAATTGGCTGCGGGGTTCGGCGCGCGGCCGAACCCCGAAGTCGATGACGCGGCGACGCCGATTACAATGAGCGCAGGAAATCAACGACCGCCTGCTGGTCGGATTGACCGAGATTGTTGAAATTATTGATCACCGCATTCGCCTCCGAACCGGCGCTCGCGTGCGCCTGGATCGCCGTGACCAGGCTATTCGTGCGGCCGTCATGCAGGAAGAAAACCCGCTGACCGATGCCCCACAACGGCGCCGTGCGGAAGTGCTGGCCGTCGGCGAGACCTTGCGAGATGCCGTCGGCAAGGCCGGTGCCCATGTTGTGCAGGGCAAAGTCGCTGAATGGCGAGATCGTGACGTTACTCATGACCGGGCCGAAGATCGACTGCCCGGTGGTGTGCTGCGGGATGTGACATGCCCCGCACCCGATGTTGACGAACTGATTGTTGCCCTGCGTCACGGTATTCTGCGAGATGCCCGCAGGCAGCGCCGGTACTGGAGCCGCGTTGAACCGCATGAAAGCGCCGAAGTTCACCATTTGGGACGAAAAGTCCGAGGCGGGACTGACGCTCTGTTCCCCGTCGACCACTTCGGTGGTGTCTTCCGGAATCGGATTGAGGTTACATGATTGCGACAGACTGACTTGGTCATCCGGCGTGTCGGTGCGTTCCTCCGGGAATAACTCGTTGGTTACGCCGATCTCCACGTTCATGGCCTCGCCGGAGAACAGCAGTAGCGACTTGTTCTGCGCTTTCCAGCCGAAGCGGGCAATCGTGGTATCGTTGCCTGATTTGTTGAATGATCCCGACACGATGCCGAGGCTCTGCTGCGGTCCGGAGATATTCAGACTGTCGGTAATGAGCGTCTGCTCGGTCAGGGCCTCGACAAGTCCGACGCCGAAGAGCGGAGTCGGAATCCTGAAGCTGATGTTTTTCGCCGCGATCGCCGCGGCGAAGTTCGGCTGCTGGATGTTGCATCCGGACGCGCCGGGAAGATTGGCAATCGTAAACAGATCGTGGACCGAACCATCCGGACCGCCGCCATTGGGGAGATTAATGAAGCGCGCCTCCTGGATCGGGCCGTTTGCGGTAATGAACGGCGGCAAGGTATTGGTCTGGCCGGATACCACGCCGGAGGTGATGAAGTTGGCCTGCGGATTGGTCGCTGCACTCGTTCCGCCGACGGCCGGCTGCGAGTGACATAGCGCGCAACCATTGCCGTTGAAGCGCGGACCGAGCCCGACCTGGGTACCCGGCGTTCCACCGGAAACCGTGAACACCTCCTCGAACACGCCCTGAGCAGCTTTCCAGAACTGCGTGTCCAGAGTACTCAAGCCCTTGATGGGGCCGCCAGCACCGGCGGCTCCGCCGCGGACGCCGGGGTCGACGACCTGACCGGCAGCCCCGCCGGCGGAAAGCATTAGCGCGATAAACGTCGTCGCATTTATTTTCGCGGACCTGATGTGCATTTCATTGCACTCCCCTGATCAGCCAACGATTGGCCGATTTCAGTTGGCGACATGCGCCATGGTTGGGATCACCGCAGCTGCGGTGTCCCTGGTGTCTTTTTAGGTTTGTATCGATTTCCTTGAAGATCGAACGAGAGGTTTGTTGGCTAATCGAACGGTCAGCAAATGAAGCAACAGATTTCTACCTCCCGCACGCGTTCCACCACTTACTACTTGAGGTTTCAGGTGTATGTAACGCACGTTGCACACCCGGGAAAAATTTTTCCCGGCAATTTGCATCATTATTCCCGGTTATGTCGGCGTAGCGGTTGACACACACCCTTGTTACGAGGAAGGCGACCGCGCTGGCCATGAGTCACGCGATCGCCTCGGCTGGGCGGAGCGCGTCGTCGATGCCAGGTGCGAGCCGATCGATGACTGTCAGGGTCGCCGGACAATGGCGGGAAGGCGACAGGCGAGCGCCGAGATTTGCCGCCAAACCACCAACGCAGATGACCGCATTGATTCGATGAAGCGCGGAAAGGCGATCTGAGCCGCGAAATCATGCCTTGATATGCTGAGATCGACACCAACGAAGGGAAGGGCACTGAAGCAGTTGAATTGTCTGCAACACGACAATTGCTGATTGCACGGATCTTGCAGTATCCGACAACTGTATCGGCTTCGATGGATCGGGACGGAGCGGTCGCGCTGGCGTAAGCGCGATTCCTATGACGCGAGCGAACGGGTTGGCTGGTCCGCCAACGCGAAAGACGCCCGATATTCCAAAGGGCAACTCAACCTGCAAAGGACTTATCATGACAGACAACTCAGCAACGCCCTTCGCCAGGCTCGGCAGCGAGGGCCGGCTCATAAAGCCGCTGTTGAACGCCGCAACCCACGTCGCAGGCCGCTTCGGCTATCGCGGCGACATTTCCTATGATGGCCCCGACACGCTCCTCAAAGAGGTCTTCTCGATCTCCGAAAGTGGCAAACCGGCGATCGGCTTCCTCGCCGGCTCGATCAAGCAGTACGAGACCCTGCCCAGGCTGATCGAGACTCTTGGGTCCGCGCTCGACAGCGAGGGCAAATATTTCATCTACATTGCCGATCTGCCGCGGGGCAACCGCTTCTATATCCGGTTTGGCGACGTCAAGGTCTTCGCCATCTTCATCGACGACACCAGCGTCTACAATGAATTGATCGACACCTTTTACGTCGACAAGATGAAGCTGAAGAAGTTCGATACTTCAGCCAAGCTCGACGCGCTGGCCGATGTCGGCCTGCAATATTCCACGCTCTCTGACTATGCCGAGGTTTCCTATGAGGAGGGATTGAAGCAGAAGAATGCCGCGTGAGGCCGCCGAGGCTATCTCCCAAGTCGGTTGCACGGCCGCGCTACCCTGCTCACACCCCGGGCTTCGCCGTCGACATCCTTATGATCAGCCTCGGCTCCAGCACCACGTGCTCGCGGTGGGCGGATGGATCGGCAATCGCATCGAGCAGCAGCCGGGCGGCCTGGTTGCCCATGCGGCGTTGGGCAATTCGCACGGTGGTGAGCGGCGGCGACAGCATGTCGACATAGGGCATGTCGTTGTGGCCGACCACCGAGACGTCGGCGGGGCAGTGCAGGCCGCGTTCGCGCAGCGCGTCGTAGATTCCAAGTGCCAGGAGATCATTGGCGGCGACGATCGCAGTCGGGGCATTGTTGCGATCGAGCAGGCGCAGCGCGGCCAGCCGCCCTTCCTCGCGGGAGTAGGCGCGCGCGGTCTCGATCATGACATTTTGCGCCGGCAGGCCCGCCCGCGCGGCCGCTAGCCTGAATCCGGCCTGGCGCAGCGCGCCAGTGGAAACATGCTGTGGTCCCGCGATATGGCCGATGCCGAGGTGGCCGAGGCCTGCGAGATGTTCGACCGCCAGCCGCATGCCCGCCTCGTCGTCGGTGACGACCGCCGGAAGCCTGCCCTCCTTGTCGCCTCGGTTGACAAGTACCACGGGGATTGCCGCCGCGAGGCAGTGGCCAACCACGGGATCAGTGAGCGTCACCGTTGCCAGGACCAGGCCGTCGACGCCGCGCGCGATCAGTTTGTCGACCAGTTGCAGCTCGCGCGAGGGATCAGGCCCGACGTCGATGACGATCGTGGCATAGCCTTCCGCTCCCAGCGTTTCGGTGATGCCGCTCAGGACCGGCGGAAATCCGGGGTCGGCGATATCGGGCGCCAGCACGCCGATCAGGCCGGAACGTCCGGTGCGCAGGCCGGCGGCGGTCACATTCGGTTGATAGCCGAGTGCCACGGCCGCAGCGCGGATGCGCTTTGCCACCTCGGGGGCGACCAGATGCTGCATCGCCGGGCTCAGCGCACGCGACACCGTCGAGGGGTGCACGCCGCATTTTTCCGCGACATTCTTGATGGTTGGGCGGGACGACGCGGCAGGCCTTGCAACCGGTCCGGCTCCCGTTCCGCCTTTGCGCACCCTTCTCAAGCTACATCCCCATCGCGCCAACTCCGATGGCGGGCCCATTGGCCAACGCCGCGCGCCTTGACAGGCTCTTATAAAACCCTTTATGCAATCGATTGCAATAACCTCCAACCGGTCATTCCCATGAATGTCTCGAACGCGCTGAAGCCGCACCTGATCCGCCCCGAGCACCTCGATCCGCATTGGCGCTGGGATCGGGCGATTCCCTCGCACGGTCACATGTCGGTCGATTTCGAGCGCCGCATCGATTTCGACCGGCTGCGCCACTACCGGTTGGCGCGCGCCCGCGCCGCGCTGAAGGCCTCGCCCTGCGGTGCGCTGCTGTTGTTCGACGTCAACAACATCCGTTATGTGAGCGGCACCAAAATCGGCGAATGGGAACGCGACAAGCTGTGCCGGTTTGCGCTGTTGGCCGGCGATGGCGAGCCGATCGTGTGGGATTTTGGTTCAGCCGCCGTGCATCACCGAATCAATTGCGACTGGCTGGTGCCGGAGAATTGCCGTGCCGGCATGCTCGGCATGCGCGGCACGGTGCCGCCCGCGGTCGGGCTGATGAAAGCGCATGCCGAGGAGGTCATGAGCCTGTTGCGCGCGGCCGGCGTCGCGGACATGCCGGTCGGCGTCGACATTGCGGAGACCGCGATGTTCTTCGAGCTGCAGAAGGCCGGCATCAAGGTGGTCGACGGCCAGCAGGTCATGCTGGATGCCCGCGAGATCAAGAACATCGACGAGATCATGCTGCTCAACCAGGCCGCCGCCATGGTCGACGGCGTCTACCATTCGATCTACGAGGCGCTGAAACCCGGGGTGCGCGAGAACGACATCGTCGCGCTTGCCAACAAGTTGCTCTACGAGATGGGCTCCGACGATGTCGAGGCGATCAACGCGATTTCCGGCGAGCGCTGCAATCCGCATCCGCACAATTTTACCGACCGCATCCTGCGGCCTGGCGATCAGGCCTTTTTCGACATCCTGCAATCCTATCAGGGCTACCGCACCTGCTACTACCGCACCTTCAATATTGGGCGCGCTACGCCGGTGCAGCACGACGCCTACAAGAAGTGCCGCGAATGGCTCGATGTGGCGATCTCGCTGATCAAGCCGGGGGTCTCGACCGATACGGTCGCGAGCGTCTGGCCCAAGGCTGAAGAGTTCGGCTTCCCGAGCGAGATGGCGGCGTTCGGCCTGCAGTTCGGCCATGGCCTGGGGCTCGCGCTGCACGAGCGACCGATCATCTCGCGGCTGGTGTCGCTGCAAAATCCAATGGAAATCAAGACCGGCATGGTGTTCGCGCTGGAAACCTATTGCCCGGCCAAAGACGGATTTTCAGCGGCCCGCATCGAAGAGGAAGTCGTGGTCACGGACAAGGGTTGTCAGGTCATCACGCTGTTTCCGGCGGAAGAACTGCCGATCGCCAATCGCTACTGAGGCCAAAGGAGAAGAAGAAAATGACAAATCATTCCCTCGGTTGGATCGGCATGGGACGCATGGGCTATCCGATGGCCGAGCGGTTGCTCAATGCCGGCAACTCGGTCGCGATCTGGAATCGGACCCGCGCCAAGGCCGAGCCACTGGCCAAGAAGGGCGGCCGGATCGTCGATCATCCCAGCGAACTGGCCGGCGCCGACATCGTATTCACCATGGTGTCGACGGGTAAGGATCTCGAACAGGTCTATTTCGGCGACAACGGCCTGCTCGCCGGCGCTTCCGGGCCGCGGCCTAAGATTCTGGTCGACTGCTCCTCGATCGGTGTCGAGCAGTCCGAAGCGATCCGCGCGCGGCTGATGCAACTGGGCTGCGAATTCGTAAGCTCCCCGGTCAGCGGCAACGGCAAGACCATCAAGGCCGGCAAGCTCTCGACCGTGGTCTCGGGCCCGAAGGCTGCCTTCGATCAGGTGCAGCCTTATCTGTCGACCATCGCAGCCTCCGGCGTCTCCTATGTCGGTGAGGGCGAACTGGCCCGCATCTGCAAGATCGCGCACAACGTCTTTCTCGGCGTCGTGATCCAGAATCTCGCCGAGATCACCATCCTGGCACAAAAGGCAGGCGTGCCGCGCCACGCCTTCCTGAATTTCATGAACGCCAGCGTGATGGGCTCGACGTTCACGAAGTACAAGAGCAATGCGCTGGTCAATCTGGACTGGACCACGACGTTCACACCGTCACTGTTGCGCAAGGATCTCGATCTCGGTCTGCAGGCCGGGCGCGACCTCGGTGTCCCGATGCCGGTGACGGCGGCGACCCGCGAGGCGCTGCAGGGCCATTTTGGCGCGGCAACGCTGAAGCCCAACCCGGCCGCCTATCTGGAAGGGGACTTTGCCGCGCTGCTGGAAACCGTGGCGCTCGCCGCCGGCATCAAACTCTCGTCCGAGAATGTGCCGATGCCTAGCGGGCTCGAGACCGAGGGCTGAGAGGGGCGCCTTAAGGGGCACCGTCTCCCTCCACCGGGACCGCGCCGGTACAATCGCCGCGCGGGCGGGATCGATCACGCGAGGGGCGACAAAATCCTCGCCAAGGGTTGAACTTTTGTCTGCGCCACTCACTTCTATGGGGCATCCTTCAGGAGGCTCCCATGCGCAAGCTCGCCCTTCTCGTTGCCGTTTCGTTTGCCATGCTGCCCTTGGCAGGCTTCGCCCAGCAGGCCGCACCGGGGATGGCGGGGACCAGCCCACCGACGGCGACCGGCGCGGCTGCGCCGACGGCGCCGGGGACGGGGGGAATTCCGCGCGATGTCGCTCCGCAGGCCGGCGGCCCTCTGTATCCCGATTCGGAGACCGGTCTGGACAAGGTGGCCAGTGATGGTGTTTCCACCAAAACGGTGAAAGCCGCCCCCTGCAGCGCAGCCGCGAGGGAAACGGATGGATTTACCACCTGCGTGGGCATCCCGAGCGGTCCCGGTGCCAAGCAAAAATAACGACCGATGTCTGAGCCCTTCCAGGTCCGCGCCCTCCCTGGAGGGCCGGCGTGGGAAGCTCACCCCGCGGTCCGTGCCCGCCGGCCCTCGATCGGATAGGCCGGATCGTTGAAGCCCGGCGTCGAAGGATGGCCCGGCGCGACCAGTCGGTCGATCAAGGCTTCGTCCTCGGCGGTGAAGCGATAATCCAGTGCGCGCAGATAATCGTCCCATTGCTCCTCGGTGCGGGGACCCGCGATCACGGCAGACACGAACGAGGAGTTCAGCACCCATGACACGGCGAACTGCCCTGCGGTGATTCCTCGCGCCTCGGCATGGGCGCGAATCTCCTGCGCCAGCTTCAGCGATTCCGGCCGCCATTCGGTCTGCATCATCCTGACGTCCTTGCGGCCGGCACGCGTGTCCTTGTCGGGCGGCGCGTCGGCGCGATACTTGCCGGTCAGCACGCCGCGCGCCAGGGGACTGTAGGGCACGATGCCGAGGCCGTAATAGCCGCAGGCCGGAAAATGCTCGACTTCGGGCATGCGGTTCATCGCGTTATAATAGGGCTGGCTGACGACCGGGCGGTCGATGCCGAGGTTGTCGCAGATGTTGCAGATCTCGGCGACCCGCCAGGCCCGGTAATTCGAGACCCCGAAATAGCGTACCTTGCCCTTCGAAATGAGGTCGCCCATCGCCCGCACGGTTTCCTCCAGCGGCGTCGAATGGTCTTCCTTATGCAGATAATAGATGTCGATATAGTCCGTGCCGAGCCGCTTCAGGCTTTCGTCGGCAGCCTGCAGCACCCAGCGCCGCGACAGTCCGCCGCGGTTGGGATCGTCGCCCATCGAATTGGCGAGCTTGGTGGCCAAGATCCAGGCCTGCCGGCTGTTGGAAATAGCCCGGCCGACCACCTGCTCGGAATTGCCCTTCGAATAGGCATCTGCGGTGTCGATGAAGTTGACGCCGGCCTCGCGCGCCTTGGCAACGATCCGTGCCGACGTCGCCTCATCGGTCGGGCCGCCGAACATCATGGTGCCCAGGCAGATCGGCGAGATTTTCAGGCCGCTGCGGCCAAGTTGACGATAGTGCATGGTTACTTCTCCCGTTTTATCGTCGTTGCAAGGAGCGACGAAACAATCCAGATGTCGATTGCGGCGCTGCATTGCTTCGTTCCGCTCGCAACGACGGCCTCCGCATCGCGGAGGTGAAGAACAGCGTCACTCACTCGCTCTTCAATATCTTGAATACGCCATTGGCCATGGCGATACAGCGTTTGTCCACGGTCACCTCCGTACTCACAAAGATCAGGCTGCGGGTCGAGCGCAGGACGCGCGGCTTCGAGATCAGGATCTCGCCGATCTTGCCAGCTTCGACAAAGTGGGTGTCCATCTGTACCGTCGCCAGCATGGGACGGCCAGAGACGAAACGCGCGGTCATGCCGCAGGTGCGGTCCGCGAAGGTCATCAGCACGCCGCCCTGTACCAGGCCGCGACGGTTGTGATGCTTGTCCTGCGCCACCAGCGCATATTCATGCTCGTCACCCACGACCCGTTGCCACAGCGGCCCAACCAGCGCAACGAAGCCCGTGGCCTCGACCACGGTCCAGCCGGAAGCCCGCAGTTTCGTCGTGGCCTTGTCGGTCATGCCTGTCGTTCCAATCCGGTCCTGAATTCGCCTTCCTCATCATTTCATCAGGGGTCGAGGTGTTGTAGTCAAGCAGCCATGGACAGGCCGTTCGACGATGCCACCCGGCGGGATATCGCTGCGCGATGCGCTGATTTTGAGCGCCTGCCAGCCGGCGAGCCGGCGCCTTCGCTGAAACGCGCAGCCGTCGTCATCGCGCTGGTCGCGGCTGCGGCAGGCCCTGATGCAACGGCATGGCTGTTGACACTGCGCGCGAGAGGCCTGCGCGCCCACGGCGGTCAGTGGGCGCTGCCGGGCGGACGCTGCGACGAGGTCGAAACGCCCGTTGCGGCGGCGCTGCGCGAACTGCATGAGGAGCTGGGACTTGAACTTGGCGCCGGCGATGTGCTGGGCATGCTCGACGATTACCCCACGCGCTCCGGCTATTTGATTACACCGGTCGTGGTCTGGGCGGCCGCGAGTGCCGGCATCTCGCCCAATCCGGACGAGGTCGCGTCGGTCCATCGCATGGCGCTGGCCGATATCGAACGGCCCGATGCCTTTGACTTCGTCGCCATTCCCGAGAGCGATCGCCGCGTCATCCGGTTTCGTCATGTGGGCCAGTTCATTCACGCGCCGACGGCGGCGCTGATCTATCAGTTCCGCGAGATGCTCGCTGGCCGCGCCACCCGCGTTGCCGAGCTGGAACAACCGGTCTTTGCCTGGAAGTAGCGCCGTCAAGCGTCATGTCGGTGCCGCTTTCGGGGCTGACTTGCGCCGCGTACGCTTGCTACAACAGCCCCATGCTCGCTCATGTGATTCGCTTCCTCGCCCGAAGCCTTGCGCTCGTGCTCTGTATCGCGCCGGCAGGTGCCGCGGAGCCAGCGCCCGCCGCTGCGATGGCCCAGATGGCCTCGCCCCAGGCGATCGCGGACTATCGCCGCAAACTCGCGGAATACCAGCAAGCCCGCGCCGACTTCGAAGCACAGGCCAGCGCCTATTGGAACTCGATTGCCGAGAAGCGGCGGGGCCGCAACGCCAAGCGGCGCGAACATGTGCCGATAGGGCTCGATGACTATGTACTGACGCAGCCGCCGGTCTATACCGGGCCGAAGCGTCCGGCCAATCCGGAGCCGTCCGCGCCGGAGCAAGTGCCGCCCGAGCGCAAATATATTCCCGTCGTCGCCGATCTCCTGAAGGCGGCGGAGGAGCATTTCCAGTTCGTGCCGCAGCAGCCGGCCAAGGAGATCGAATTCAAGCTTGCCTATGCCCGCGTGGCGCAGGCCGCGGGGTTGACGCGCGAACAGGCGGTGCGCGTCTATTCGTTCGAAACCGGCGGCAACGGCAATCACGACATGCAAGCGGGACTGGAGTTCTCGCGGCGGGCGCGCGCGATCTCGACCGCGATCGGCTACAATCAGCTCCTCACCACCAACAGCGTCGAACTGCTCGCCGAGCAGGGCCCCGAATTCATCCATGCGCTTTCGGAAAAGGCAGCAGCTCTGTCCGGCGCGCCGCGAGCGGCCATGGAGCACAAGATCGTGGTACTGAAGCGGATGGTGGCGCTGGCGCGGTCGGTGCCGGACGAATGGTCGGCGCACGAAAAGCTCGGCGATACGCCGCAGGGCTGGGCCATGCATGCCATGGTGCTGGATATCGACGTCGGTCCCTTGCTGCAGACCCACAAGCTCCTGACCTCGGTGATCTTCGCGCGTGCCAAGGGCTATGGCCGCCCGCTTACTGCCGCCGAACTGGAGATGATGAACCTGACCGGCGATGGCACCGGCCTCGACATGGTGACGATGCCGCAGGCCATGCGCGAGCAGGTGCCGACTTCGAATTTCTTTCAGCGCTCGGGCTATGAGCGCAATCCGGTGGCGATCCGCCACAACACGGTGGCGAAGCTGCTTGAAATCACCGACAGCCGGATGGACAGCAACAGCAACCTGCCCGGCGCCAAGGAACTCGCGGCGGCATTCTAGCGGCGCTGCAAAACATCTCCGGGCATTTTCAATTTGGCCCGAACATGAACTTGCCGTCACCTTCCAGGTATGGCGCGGTCCGCATATAGAGCTGTCCGTTTTCGCCGATGAAGAATAGCGTTCCCTTTGGCACTTTCTTCGCACCTTTCAATAACAGGCCCGCATTGTTGGTGCCCATCTTGTAGGAAAAGGTCTTGCCGTCCTTGCCGTAGCCATAGCCCATGTCCGGAGCCAGTACCCACGGCGTCGCCTCGGGGCTTTGCGCGAATGCGGAGGTTGAAAGCGTGGCAGGGGCTGCGGCTGTCACGATCGCGGCCGCCATCCAAAGGGCTTTTGTCGAAATTCTTGTCATCCTGCATTCTCCCAGCACCGGTTAAAAAACGGCTCGCTTGGCCGCCTGCCAACGGCTTGAACAAATCACGAACGCCATTGTCCCGTCAATACGAAGACGCCGTTTACAAAAGTTCAGCGTCCAAAGACTTTGTGATTTCCCGCTTCGCGACTATCGTCGGGTTTCAGTCTAGAAGCGATGTTTACAATAATACTCGTAGGGATGATTCGGATGAAACTGAGCCTGAAAATCTGTTGCGGCGTCGCGTTGTCGTTGGTGATGGTTTCCGTGGCCCGGGCGGACGAGTTTGCGCTCAGCCACAACCAGCGAATATCCTGCAGCCGGGGATTGGCCGCCGGAAAGCTCTCTACCGCGACCTGCAAATCCTACGCTTATCTTTTCAACGTCAAGACCTCGGAATATTTCCGGTGTCAGGTCAGCCTGGCGCTGACCAGGGACAACAAGGAAGTGATCAGCGTCCAGACCGATGGCGGTTGTGCCAAAAGGCCCCGCATCTTCGAAACCGATTCCAAGTATGAGTTCGACGCCACCGAGACCGAGCCGCCCAATACCAACTCCTTTTTTGGCCCCGGCGGCTATTCGGTGTGGGCGGCCGACACCACCGCGCAAAAGGTGCGCGGCTGCATTACCATCTCATCCGGCCTCGGCTCGGATATTTCGAAATGCCTGGATATGACGTTTCAGTGACGGGTCAGGCGGTTTTGCTGTCACGGCGTGAAGCGCGGCAACGAAGCAATCCAAAAGTCCCAAGCACTGGCTTGCTTCGCTGCACTCAAAAAAGATGCTAGCGGCTGATGCGTGCGGAAGCCGGATGGCCCGGCACCTTGAAGCGCTTGCCGGTGTCGGTGACTTCGGTGCCGTTGACCTTCAGGATCGAGAAATCCTCGGTCAGGAAATTGCCGGCCAAAATGTAATTGCCGTCCGGAGTGAACAGCACTGCCTCCGGCAGGCCGCCGAGCTCGATATCCTGGGTTTTGGTCACTTTCTTACCGTCGATCTTGAGCACCGCGAGGCTGCCGGTCCGGTGGTAGAAGAAAGCCTTCTTCATATTGGAACCCCGCAGGATGGCGGCGACCGCGAGATCACCCTTCGGCGACATCGCGAGCCCCTCCGGCCCGTCGCCGACCACCACCCGGTCGATGATGCGCGGTGGATCGGCTTCAAGATCGATCACGCTTGACGTGTCGACGCTGCCGTCCGACGAACCGGCGCCGCCATTGTCGGAGGTGAGCGCCAGTTTGCCGTTCGGCGTGACCACGACATTGTAGGGCCACTGGCCGGTCGGCAGGTCGACCTTGCCGTAAGTCACCTTGCCATCGACGATGTTGAGCACCGACAGCTTGTGGGCCGGGAAGCGCACCGTCAGCGCCCGCTTGCCGTCCGGCGCGAACACCACGTGGGCGACGCTGTCCGGCATCGCTACGGTGTCGGTGACCTTGACGTCGGTGCCGTTGAGCGAGAGTACGCTGATCGAGTTGTCGCCGCGGTTGGCGACCAGCGCCATCTTGCCGTCCGGGCTGATGCTCAGCCCCGATGGCTGCTTGCCGACGGCGATGGTGGCCGCCAGTTTGGGTGGGCTCGATTTGAGATCGATGACGTAGACCTTATTGTCCGGCACCTGCTTCAGGCTGTCGCCGTCCTTGACGACATCGACGGAATCCGCCACCAGCGCCACCGCGCCAGTGGGGTCGATGTCAAGGTTGACCGGCGGCCCGACGATTGAATTCTTCAAGCCAAGGCCGGCGATGATCGTCGGATTTTCGGGATTGGCAAGATCGACGATCAGAATCTGATCCTTGCCAGGCGGCGACAGGATGGTCTTTCCATCTTCGTCCCAGGAGACTTTCTCGTCGATACCGACGATCATGAACGGTTTGGCGTCAGTGGGATGCAGACTGGAGCAGCAGAGCAGGATGGCCGCTCCCAAGGAATATCCAACAGCACGACTGGCAGGCATGATGGCGTTCTCCCGAACAAGCCCGGCCTCGGATGGGCCGGTTTCGTGGCTGCTAGCGTAGGGGGCCAAGCGCAGGGTTGCCAGCGCAAAAAGGGGTCCGTGTTTGGCCCGATATCATAAGCCCGATTGCCCCGGCCGTGATGTCTGGCATGGACCGTTCTGGTGGCGTCGGCCTCGGATTTCGCAATTGCGTTATCCGGGCTACATTCATCCCAAGAATGTCAAATGGGGAGAAAATCGATGGAACGGCTCAAGGGCAAGACAGCGATGGTGGTCGGCGCCGGGTCGATCGGTCCGGGCTGGGGCAATGGCAAGGCGACCGCGGTGACTTTTGCACGCGAGGGCGCCCGGGTGTTTTGCGTCGATCGCCATCGTGCCGCCGCCGAGGAGACTGCCAGGATCATCGAATCCGAGGGTGGCGAGGCGATCGCTTTCACCGCCGATGTATCCCGCGCCGGCGATGTCGAGGCGATGGTGGGAGCCTGCGTCCGCGCTTATGGCTGCATCGATGTGCTCGACAACAACGTCGGCATCGCCGAAATGGGCGGGGTGGTCGAAGTGTCGGAGGCGGACTGGGACCGCGTTTTCGCGGTCAATCTCAAAAGCGCCTTCCTAGCCATGAAGCATGTCCTGCCCGTGATGGTGCGGCAGGGCGGCGGCTCGGTCATCAATATCTCGTCGGTCGCCTCGATTCGCCATACTGGCGTATCCTACGTCACCTATGCCGCCAGCAAGGCGGCGATGAACCAGATGACACGCACCACGGCGGTTGAATTCGCCTCGCGACATATCCGGGTGAACGCGATCCTGCCGGGCCTGATGAAAACACCCATGGTTGAGCATTCCGCAGGGCTCGCCGAAAGTTATGCCAAGGGCGATGTCCAGGCGATGTGGCGTGCGCGCGACGCCCAGGTCCCGATGGGGCATATGGGAGAAGCCTGGGACGTCGCCAACGCCGCGCTGTTTCTTGCCTCAGAGGAATCGAGATATGTCACCGGCATCGAACTGGTGGTCGACGGCGGGCTGACCTTGAAGGTGAGTTGACAGGGAAGTGGGATGGTCGATGCGACGTATGGTGGGAGCGTTGATCCAGTTCACGGCGTTTGTCATTTTGTTGTCCGCCGCCGTGTGGCCCGCGGCGCGCGCGACCGGCACCGATCCCGCCACGATCCCGCAGCCGGACTCCGCGCCTTGCATTGCGGCGGCGACGACCGACGATGCCGAAAGGATTATCGGCCTGTGCAGCGCACTCGTCGACAACGAAAATACCGCAAGAGCTGACCGCATCAAGGCGCTGATTGCGCGGGGCTCGGCCTACGACCGCAAGGACCAGATCGACCGCGCCATCGGCGACTATGACGCCGCGCTGCGCATCGACCCGACCTTGGCGGATATTTTCAACGCCCGAGGCGAACTGTTCCGCCGCAAGGGCGACCGCCCCCGCGCGCTGGCCGATTTCGGCGCGGCCCTCAAGCTCAATCCGCGGCACGAGGCCGCGCGGGCCAATTACCGGTCATTGGCAAGGGAGCTGGAGCGCCTCGGCGCAGAAATGGCGATTGGGAAAAAGCCGGCAGCTCCCTTGAAATGACGGCATTTCCGGTAAAAATGCCGGAATCTGCTTGGAATTGATCCTGGTCATGGCGGGGCCTGTCGGCACCATCCACGCTTTTCGCCAAAACAGACAGAGTCCAAACGCCGGGAGCGACGCCATGAACATCCAGAACAGCCGGTACCACGAAGTCCACGCCCGCTCGCTCCAGGATCCCCAGGGGTTCTGGGGTGAGGCGGCGCGCGAGATCGACTGGATCGAGCCCGCGAGCAAGGTCTTCGACCCTGCCATGGGGCTTTATGGCCGCTGGTTCGCCGGTGCCGTCGTCAACACCTGCTACAACGCGCTCGATCGACATGTCGCTCGCGGCCGCGCTGACCAGCTGGCATTGATCCACGATTCGCCGCTGGCGGGCGCCGTCACCAAATTGACCTATGCCGAGATGCTGCACGAAGTGAAAACGCTGGCGGCCGTTATGGCCGATTTCGGCGTCGTCAAGGGCGATCGCGTCATTCTTTACATGCCGATGGTGCCGGAGGCCATGATCGCGATGCTGGCCTGCGCGCGGATCGGCGCCGTGCACTCGGTGGTGTTCGGCGGCTTCGCCGCCAACGAGCTGGCCACCCGGATCGAGGACGCCAGACCGAAACTGATCTTCTCGGCGAGCTGCGGGCTCGAGCCCGGCCGCATCGTGCAGTACAAGCCGCTGCTCGACGAGGCCATCCGGCTTTCCAGCGTCAAGCCCGAAGCCTGCATCATTCTGCAGCGGCCGCAGCAATCCTGCGACCTCTTAGGCGGCCGCGACCACGACTGGGCGACGCTGCGAGCGGCCGCGATGGCGGCAAAGAAATCGGCCGAATGCGTGCCGGTACTGGCCACCGATCCGCTCTACATCCTCTATACCTCGGGCACCACCGGCAAGCCCAAGGGCGTGGTACGCGACAATGGCGGGCATCTGGTGGCGCTGAAATGGTCGATGTTCAACCTCTATGGCGTCAAGCCCGGCGAGGTCTGGTGGTGCGGTTCCGATATCGGCTGGGTGGTCGGCCATAGCTACATCATCTACGGGCCGCTGTTCCATGGCGCGACCTCGGTGATGTATGAGGGCAAGCCGATCGGCACGCCCGACGCCGGCGCGTTCTGGCGGGTGATCGCGGAGCACAAGGCCGTGGCCCTGTTCACCGCGCCGACCGCCTTCCGTGCCATCCGCAAGGAAGATCCGGACGGCACTTTTTTCAGGAAGTACGATCTGTCGAAATTCCGCACGCTGTTTCTGGCCGGCGAGCGCGCCGATCCGCCGACGGTGGAATGGGCGGAGCAGCAGTTGAAGGTGCCGGTGATCGATCACTGGTGGCAGACCGAAACCGGCTGGTGCATTGCCGGCAATCCGGTCGGGCTTGGCCTGCTGCCGGTCAAGCATGGCTCGCCGACGGTGCCGATGCCGGGCTATCAGGTCGATGTCGTCGACGAGGCGGCAAGGCCCCTGCCGGCCGATACCATGGGCTCGATCGTCATCAAGCTGCCCCTGCCGCCGGGCTGCCTGCCGACCCTGTGGGAACAGGACGAGCGTTGCAAGGAAGCTTATTTCAACGAATTTCCCGGCTACTACAAGACCTCCGACGCCGGCTTCAAGGATGGGGACGGCTACGTGTTCGTGATGGGGCGCACCGACGATATCATCAACGTCGCCGGGCACCGGCTGTCCACCGGCGGCATGGAAGAGATCCTCGCCGGCCATCCCGATGTCGCCGAATGCGCAGTGCTCGGCATCAAGGACGCCATCAAGGGCGAGGTGCCCTGTGGCTTCCTGGTGCTGAAGGCAGGCGTCTCCAGAAGCCCGGCCGAGATCGAAAAGGAGATCGTGGCGCTGGTGCGTGACAAGCTCGGCCCGGTCGCGGCGTTCAAGCTCGCAATCACCGTCGGCAGGCTGCCGAAGACCCGCTCCGGCAAGATCCTGCGCGGCACCATCAAGAAGATCGCCGATGGCGACCAGTGGTCGATGCCCGCCACCATCGAAGACCCCAAGGCACTGGATGAGATCGGCGCCGCGCTCAAGGGAAGGGTGTAGCCTTGCCGCTCGCTCCGGGCCCGGCCTGGCGGCCCGTCAGCACCTCGAAAATCTCGGCAGACTTACAATCCCCGCATTCATCTGAGAGAGGCCCGGTGAACGGGAATTCGTAAATCATCCAATGCGACTGAAGACTTCAACCCATCTCCTGATGCTCTTGCTGGTCGCACCCCTGCTTTCAGGCTGCCTCGAGCGCGGGCAGCCCACCATGGTTGACTCCAGCGCGGATGATGACGCGTTCTGCCGTGCCAACAATGTCGCAGTCGGCTCGCCGCAATATGTCGCCTGCCGCAGGGATCGCGACGCTCAACGCAACACTGCCAGCACGCGCGCCGACCGCCAGCAGCGCGACCTCGGCGAATACATGCTGAATCACCCGGAGCACCCTTGAACAATGCATAGCCGTCAGCGGCGCGATACCGGGCTATTGGCCGCCCTAATTCGCCAGGCTGCCGAGTTTAACCCCGACCGCGATGACCAGCATGACGCCGCCGGCATAGGCGAGATATTCAGGATGATGGCAGAACATCGGTGAGGTCGAGCAGACTTCTCCGGCCCAGTCTGTCCCGACTGAAATCTGATCAGCCGCCTGACTGAACAGCAACGCAGCGCCGCCAAGCAACAGGGCGATCAGAAAGGAGATGCCGGCCATTTGTCGAATCGGTCCCAGTCACTTTGTCAGCAATATGGTACGCCACTTTCGCGAAACTTAACTCCCCGGTGGATTACGGTAGTTTTGCGGGCTTTTGGGCATGCCCTTGGGCGTCCTTCAGACCGGCGTGTGGCGCCGTCCGGGGAACGACCGCGAAGCGCGGACCGTTTTGGCGATTGAGCTTCCGGCCTACTCCTGGTCCGGCTTCTTGCCGCCGATGGTCTTCAGTTTGGCGAATACGGCGTCGACGTTGAGGTCGTCGTGCTGCTTCTCGCCGGATGCGAATTCCGGCTCCTTGCGGGTAGTTTCGGAGGCCGGCAGCAGGGTGGCGCCGCCATAGGCGGTATCGATCGGCTTTTCCTTGGCGGCGCGCTGCACCTCGAAGTCGAGTTCGATCTGCGAGCACAGGCCGAGCGTCACCGGATCCATCGGGGTCAGGGTCGAGGCATTCCAGTGCGTGCGGTCGCGGACGCTGGCAATGGTGGTTTTGGTGGTGCCGACCAGCCGCATGATCTGCGCGTCCTTCAATTCCGGGTGGTTGCGCACCAGCCACAAGATCGCGCTCGGCCGCTCGTGACGGCGCGACACGGGCGTGTAGCGCGGGCCTTTCTTCTTGGCTTGCGGCGGCAATGCCACCTTGCTCTCGCCGAGTTTGAGGCGATAGTTCGGGTCCTTTTCGCCTTTTTCGATTTCGTCGCGGGTCAGTTGGCCGGTCGAAATCGGGTCCATGCCCTTGATGCCCTGGGCAGCGTCGCCGTCGGCGATGGCGCGGACCTCGAGCGGGTGCATTTTGGTGAAATCCGCCACCTGGTCGAAGGTCAGCGCGGTATTGTCGACAAGCCACACGGCGGTCGCCTTCGGCATCAGCGGTGCATTGCTCATGGCAAATCTCCTTAGCGCTTCGCCCACCTCTTCTGGAGGCGAAGCCGTCTGGTCATCATGACGGGAATTAGCCCCTATATAAGCCGTCCGGGTGGTGCCGCGCAATGGCTTGCTAAACGGTCTTGACAGCGCCCGAAACCGGCCCCAAGTCCCTATGCACACCCACATTTCCTGCCCGTCAGGGAGGGGTGATTCGGTTGCGAGATCGTGTTCATGCAGGCCAAACCTCCCCTGAAGATCGTGCTTTGCTCGCCGCGGGGCTTCTGTGCCGGCGTGGTTCGGGCGATCGACACCGTGGAGCGGGCGCTGACGATCTATGGCGCCCCGGTCTATGTCCGCCATGAGATCGTCCACAACCGCTACGTCGTCGACAGCCTGAAGACCAAGGGCGCGATTTTCGTCGAGGAGCTGGCTGAAATCCCCGATAATACCAACGCGCCGGTGGTGTTTTCGGCCCACGGGGTTCCCAAATCAGTGCCGGCCGACGCGCAAGCGCGCAATTTCTTCTCGTTGGATGCCACCTGTCCGCTGGTCACCAAGGTCCACCGCGAGGCGGCGATCCATTTCAAGCGCGGCCGCGAGATCCTTCTGATCGGGCATTCCCATCATCCGGAAGTGGTCGGCACGCTGGGACAACTGCCGCCCGGCGCAGTGACGCTGATCGAGACCGCCCACGACGCGGCGACCTTCACGCCGAAGGATCCCAATAATCTGGCTTTCGTCACCCAGACCACGCTGTCGATCGATGACACCGCCGAGATCGTCGCGATGCTGAAGGAGCGCTTTCCGAACATCGCCGGCCCGCACAAGGAAGATATCTGCTACGCCACCACCAACCGCCAGCTTGCGGTCAAGAAGGTAGCGCCGGTGGTCGACGCGCTGATCGTGGTCGGGGCGCCGAATTCGTCGAATTCGCAACGCCTGCGCGAAGTCGCCGAACGCGAGGGCTGTCCGATCGCGGTACTGGCGCAACGCGCCAGCGACCTTGACTGGTCACGCTTTGCCGGCATCAAGAGCCTCGGCATCACCGCCGGCGCCTCGGCGCCGGAAGTGATTGTCGAAGAGATCATGGGAGCCTTCGCCGAGCGCTACGACCTGCATGTGGAGACGGTATCGGCCGCGGAAGAGAACGAGTTCTTCCCGTTGCCGCGATCGTTGCGTCCCGACGCCGCAGAGTAATCGAACATGGCGGTCTACACCGACGTCGCCGCCGACGAACTTGCGGAATTTCTGGTCCATTACGACATCGGCGACTTGTTGTCATACAAGGGTATCGCCGAGGGCGTCGAGAACTCCAACTTCCTGCTGCATACCACGAGCGGCTCTTTCATCCTGACGCTGTATGAGAAGCGCGTCGCCAGAAGTGATCTGCCGTTCTTTCTTGGCCTGATGTCGCATCTCGCCTCGCGCGGCATCAATTGCCCGCAGCCGGTGAAAAACAGAAGCGGCGAAGCGCTGGTTTCGCTGGCCGGCCGTCCGGCGGCGATCATCACGTTTCTGGAGGGCGTCTGGCCGCGCAAACCAAATGTGGCGCACTGCGCCGGGGTCGGTCAGGCGTTGGCAAGGATGCACCTCGCCGGCCGGGATTTCGGCATCTCCCGTGCGAATGCGCTGTCGGTATCGGGCTGGCGCCCGTTGTTCGACGCCGCCGCGTCTCGCGCGGATGACTTGCAGCACGGATTGTGTGACTTCATTCGTGCCGAGCTGGATCACCTCGAGGGCAATGTGTGGCCGAAGAACCTGCCGCGGGGCGTGATTCACGCCGATCTGTTTCCTGACAATGTCTTCTTTCTCGGCGAGCGGGTATCCGGCATCATCGATTTCACCTTTGCCTGCAACGATTTATTGGCCTACGACGTCGCGATCTGCCTCAACGCCTGGTGTTTCGAAAGCGATTGTTCGTTCAACGTCACCAAGGCGCGCGCATTTCTGGGCGCCTATGGGCGTGAGCGGCAGCTGTCGGTCGCCGAACAGGATGCATTGCCGGTGCTGGCGCGCGGCGCGGCGCTGCGCTTTCTGCTGACGCGGCTGGTCGATTCGCTCAATGTACCGCCGGGTGCCCTGGTGCGGCCGAAGGATCCGCTCGAATATGTCCGCAAGCTGCGGTTTCAGCAAAGCGTGGCCAGCATGCGCGATTACGGCCTCACTGCCTCGGGGCTTCCGGCGTGAGTTCACTGCCCACGGTCATGATTCACACCGACGGGGCATGCTCGGGCAATCCAGGGCCGGGCGGCTGGGGGGCTATTCTGAAATTCCGCGATATCGAGAAGGAATTGCACGGCGGCGAAGCCCATACCACCAACAACCGCATGGAACTGATGGCGGCGATCTCAGCGCTGGAGGCGCTGAAAAAGCCCTGCAGCGTCGACCTCTACACCGATAGCCAATATGTGCGCCAAGGCATCACCGGCTGGATCCATGGCTGGAAGAGGAACGGCTGGCGCACCGCGGACAAGAAGCCGGTCAAGAATGCCGAGCTGTGGCAGCGGCTGGATGCCGCGCTAAAGCCGCACGAGGTGCGCTGGCATTGGGTCCGGGGTCACGCCGGCCACCGCGAGAACGAGCGCGCCGATCAACTGGCGCGCGACGGTGTGGCCATGGCAAGGCTGAAAACGGCACGGTAAGCAGGCGGGCGGCTGCCGACGCCGACGCCAAACAGCTGCTGTCGTCACCCGCGAAAGCGGGTGACCCAGCATTCAGAGGCCTCGCGGTAGACTGGAGAGGCCGCGGCGTACTGGGTCGCCCGGTCAAGCCAGGTCAAGCCGGGCGATGACAATCGTCGTTGCCGATAGATTGGTTGCCGCGAAACATTCGGTCCTCAGAGCTGTCCGAGCAGCGTGTCGCCGCCGGACACCTCGACCTTGCCGGGCGCCGGCTCGAGATTGAGCTGCTTGACCACGCCGTTGTCGACCAGCATGGAGTAGCGGTGGGAGCGGATGCCCAGCCCATTGCCGGAAGCGTCGAGCTCCATACCGATCGCCTTAGTGAATTCGGCGTTGCCGTCGGCGAGGAACAAGGCTTCGTCGCGCTGGTCGGTATCGCGCTTCCAGGCATTCATGACGAAGGCGTCATTGACCGAAACGATGGCGATGGTGTCGACGCCCTTGTCCTTGATCGCGTAGGCGTTGAGGAAAATGCTCGGCAGATGCATCTTGTGGCAAGTGCCGGTGTAGGCACCGGGCACCGCGAACAGCGCGACCTTCTTGCCCTTGAATATATCGTCCGTGGTCTTGACCTGCAGTCCCTCCGCCGTCAGCACGCGAAACTTGGCTTCGGGCAATTTGTCGCCAACTTTGATGGCCATCGTCAATTCTCCATGAATGAGCAAGTCATACTTAAACCGGCCGGGTCGCCTGCACAATATTTCCTGTCATGAAAACGGCAATGGGTTCGTGCCTTCACCGTTCTGTCATCACCGCGCCCATCGAGGATCCGGATCCAAAGCCCGGCGTCAGGCGGCTGCCGCCTTCTTCTCGTCGCGCAGTTCGCGGCGAAGAATCTTGCCGACATTGGTCTTGGGCAGTTCGGTCCTGAACTCGATCAGCTTTGGAATCTTGTAGTTGGTCAACTGCTCATGGCAGAACTTGATGATGTCCTCGGCGGTGACATTGGGGTCTTTTTTCACGATAAACGCCTTGACCGCCTCACCCGACCGCGCGTCCTGGACGCCGACCACCGCGCATTCCAGTACGCCGGGGTGGCTCGCGACGACTTCCTCGATCTCGTTGGGATAGACGTTGAAGCCGGACACCAGAATCATATCCTTCTTGCGATCGACGATCTTGGTGTAGCCGTCCGGGGTCATCACGCCGATGTCGCCGGTGCGGAAGTAACCGTCCGGGGTCATCACCTTCGCTGTCTCTTCGGGTCGGTTCCAGTAACCGGCCATCACCTGCGGGCCTTTGGCGCAGATTTCGCCGGGCTGGCCGAGCGGGACTTCATTGCCGTCATCGTCGCGGATCGAGAGATAGGTTGACGGAACGGGAAGGCCGATGGAGCCTGAGAATTTGTCGATATCGGCGGGGTTGCAGGTCAGGGTCGGCGATGTCTCCGACAGGCCATAGCCCTCGGACAACGGGCAGCCCGTGGTCCTCAGCCAGGCTTCCGCGACGGCCCTCTGCGTGGCCATGCCGCCACCGAACGAGGTCTTCAGCTTGGAGAAATCGACCTTGTCGAAGCCCGGCGTATGCAAGAGCCCATTATAGAGGGTGTTGACGGCCGGGAAACTGTTGACCTGGTATTTCATCAGCTCCTTGACGAAGCCTTGCATGTCGCGCGGGTTGGGGATCAGCAGATTGACGCCGCCGGCACGCATCGCCAGCAGGAAACACGCCGTCAGTGCGAAGATGTGGTAGAGCGGCAGCGCGCAGACGATGAACAGCTGGTCGATATGCGGCGGCTTTTTCAGCGCCGGCTGCAGCCAGGCATCGTTCTGCAGCACGTTGGCGAGAATGTTGCGATGGAGCAACGTGGCGCCCTTGGAGACGCCGGTGGTGCCGCCGGTATATTGCAGGAAAGCAACATCGTCGGGTGCGATCTTCGGCTTGTCGAATTTGAGGCTACGGCCGGCCGCGATGGCGTCGTTGAAGGTGACGGCACCGGGGATCGAATAGGCGGGCACCATTTTCTTGACCCGCCGCACCACCAGATTGACGATCATCCCCTTGAGACCGAGCAGGTCGCCCATGCTGCCGACGATGACGTGCTTGACCGCGGTCCGGGGGATCACCTGCTGAACGGTGGTGGCAAAGTTCTCAAGAACAATGACCGCCTCGGCGCCGGCATCCTTGAGCTGATGTTCAAGCTCGCGCGGGGTGTAGAGCGGGTTGACGTTGACGACCGCGTAGCCTGCGCGCAGCACGGCGGCGGTCGATATCGGGTACTGCAAGACGTTCGGCATCATTAGCGCGACGCGAGCACCCTTTTGCAGGCCCTTGCTCTGCAGATAGGCCGCCAACGCCAGCGATACCTCGTCGAGATCGCGATAGGTGATGGACTTATCCATGCAGATGAAAGCCTTGCGGTCGCGGAACTTGGCAAAGCTTTCTTCCAGCAATGCGACCAGAGATGTGTACTGGGTCACGTCGATGTCGGCGGGCACGCCGGCCGGGTATTGCTTCAGCCAGATGCGCTCCATGGTTTTTCCCCTTCCGTTGGCTTCCCCGCTTGCGGGACGGGCTCACTTGTTTTGGGCAGTATTGGCAATGCGGGTGCCCGTGGCAAGCGGCAGCCTGGGAGCGGCGGATCTTCAGTTGGCAGGTGAGCCTGGCCTGGCCGGCCGAATGGCCTCAACCACCACCGGGTGCCGGGGCCGTCTGATCCGCCGGCTTGGCCTCGCTGGTGCTCTTGGGCTTGGTTCTATCGGTATCTTTGGGTTTTGCCGCAGCCTTGGGCTTCCTGGTAGCGGGCTTCTCGGCCGTGGCCACAGGTTTTTCGGCCATCTTTGGGGCGGTATCAGGTTTGGCGTTCGCGTCCCGGCTGGCAGCCGGTCGGGCGGCGGATTTCGGCTCGGGCTTGGTTTCTGACTTGTCGTCGGACTTGTCGCTATCGGCGGGCTTGGCCTGCGCCGAAGCGGTCGGCTTCTTGGCCGCGACCCGCGCTTTCCGGCCGTGCCGGGTCTGGTTTTCGGTGTCCTCGGCCACCGCGGCGATCAAAGCCGGGCCGGTCCGTGTCGGGCCGGTATAGACAGGAATAGGCTCCGAGGGAGCGGGCGCTGCCGCCAGAAGTTCCGCTGGGTTCATCATCGGGGGCTGCAGACCGGCGCTGAAGAACGTGATGGCGGCGTCGCCGCTGCCGGCGTTGCCGGCGATGGTCTCCTCCTCCTCGTCGCTGGCCGGCTTATGGCGCTTGCCGCCGCACATCTCGTCGCGAAGGTTCGGCGGCGAGGCATCAATCGGCACCAGATTGTCGACGGTGCCCAGCGAGGGACGCAACCAGGACAGCTGGTCGTTGGCAAATCCGCGCTCAAGCAACTGCGCGGCTCGCACCGCCCGCATCTGTCCCGAGGAAGCGCCAAGCACCACCGCGATCAGCCGCTTGCCGTTGCGAGTTGCCGACGCCACCAGGTTATAGCCGGACGCACAGATGAAGCCGGTCTTGAAACCATCGGCGCCGGGGTAGCGACCGATCAGCTTGTTGAAGTTCTGCGTGACCTTGCGGCCGAAGCGGATCGAGGGGATGTGGACGAAATATTCGTATTCGGGCAGGTCGCGAATAATCGCCCTGGCCAGGATCGCCAGATCGCGCGCCGAAGTGATCTGGCCGTCCGCGGGCAGGCCATTGGGATTGACGTAGCCCGTTTGTGTCATGCCAAGCCGCTGCGCGGTCTCGTTCATCATCGCGGAGAATCCGTCGATCGAGCCTCCCACCCCCTCGGCCAGCACCACGGCCATGTCGTTGGCGGATTTCACCAGCATCATCTTGAGCGCGTTGTCGACGGTGACCTGCGTGCCCGGCCGGAAGCCCATCTTCGAGGGTGATTGCGAGGCCGCCACTGGCGACACCGTAAACACGGTGTCCAGCGTGATGCGCCCCTCCTTGACCGCCTTGAGCGTGACATAGGCCGTCATCAACTTGGTCACCGACGCGGGATACCAGGGATAGGTGGCGTTCTGGGCTTCCAGCACCTTTCCAGTATCGGCTTCGACGAGCAGCAGCGCTTCCGCATGCCCACCGCGGGGCGCAATGCTGACCAGAGCTGCCGCGACAACGAGCAAGTTCAACCATGACTTGCCAAACAAGGGACGAAGCAAATGCACAATCCGATTCCGGTTCGTTGAGACTTAACCCTCTAAGCTATGAGATCCTCAAGAGGGGAAGTCCCGCCATCTGAGTTCGGGGTTCTAGCCTGTCCGGCACCGTGGGGTCACGGCGGGCATGAACCTATACCGGCTCGCCAATCCAGAACAGAGGCTGCGGGATAATAATGGGGACGAAATGGGGCGGATTTCAGCAGCACTTAAAGCTTGACAGGTTCGCCGCTCGCCTCCGGCCCGGCCATGTTGCGCGGAGCGTGCTGGATCATGAATTGAGCTCTGGCGAGCTCCGCAAAACGGCCGCCTTTCGCCACCAGTTCATCGAAAGTTCCGCTTTCGATCACGTGTCCGCTATCAAACACCAGAATGCGCGTGGCATTGCGAATGGTCGAGAGGCGGTGGGCGATCACGAATGTCGTCCGCCCCTTCATCACCTCGTCGAGCGCGGCGTTGAGCTTGGCCTCGGTGACGGCATCGAGTGCGCTGGTGGCCTCATCGAGGATCAGGATCGGCGGGTCCTTCAGAAGTGCCCGCGCGATGGAGAGCCGCTGCCGCTCGCCACCGGACAGCATCCGACCGCGCTCGCCGGCATTGGTCTCGAAGCCGCGTTCGCTGCGCTCGATAAATTCCAGCGCCTGGGCACGGGCCGCCGCCGTGCGCATTTCCTGGTCGGTGGCGTCCGGCTTGCCGATGCGAAGGTTGTCTGCGATCGAGCGGTTGAACAGTAGCGCCTCCTGAAAAACCACACCGATGTTACGCCGCAGCGCCGTCAGCGTCAGGCCGCGAACGTCCATGCCGTCGATCTTGATGAAGCCCGCCTGCGGATCGAACGCGCGATGCAGCAGCGCAATGGCGGTCGATTTGCCGGCCCCGGTCGGGCCGACCAGCGCGATGGTTTGGCCGGGCAGCGCGGTAAACGAAAGGTCCTCGACCGCCGGCACCTTGCCGTCGTAGGAAAACGAAACATTGTTGAATTCGACCAGCCCCGAGAGCCGCCCGGCATCGATCGCATCGGGCCGGTCGCGTACCGCGGGCACGGCATCCAGCACCTCGAAAAACTCCCGCAGCCGCGGCGCTTCCATGAACACGTTGTTGACGAAGCCGACGACCTGTTCGAGCCGCTGGATCAGCATGGTGGCGAAACTGACGAACATCACGATCTCGCCGACGCTGGTGCGGCCTTGTTGATGCAGCCAAATCCCCACCGTGAAGATTGCGAGCACGGTGATGGTGGTGGAAGCCCTGGTGATGACGGTGACCAGCGCCCACCACGACAGCACCGGCATCTGAACCGCCAGCAGTCGGTCGGCGACGAGGCGCAAACCTTGCACCTCGCTCTCGATGCGCACGAAGCTTTGCACCAGCGCGACATTGCCCAGCGCATCGGAGGCGCGGGTGGAGAGATCGCTGTAATGCGCCTCGACCTCGCTCTGCATGCCGTAGGTCTTGCGCACCACAAGCGTGGTCAGCACCGTGAAGACCACGCACAGCGCGAACAGCAGGATGGCCAGTCGCCAGTTGATATAAAGCGCCAGCGGCAGCAGCACGACCAGCGACATGATCGCGGAAAAATACTCGCGGAAAAATCCAAGCCAGAGCCGCCACAGCGAGTCGGTGCCGTTCAGCATCACTTTCATCAGGCGTCCGGAATGGGTACCGGTGTGGAACGTCAGCGGCAACTGCATGATGTGATCGAAATAGTTGGCCAGCACCACCTGACGCTGGCGGTGCGCCAGCCGGTCGGCTTGCAGCGCTACGGCGGCGCCGCAGACAATGGTGAACAGGCCGAACGCCGCCCAGGCGCCCAGCAGCGTCCATGCCGAGGGGCCGGACGAGTCCGTCGCCGGCCTGCCGGAAAGAACATCGACGATGCGGCCGAACAACACCGGTTCGGCGAACTGGGCACCGGCCAGCAGCAGGTTTGCGGAGGCGAGGATCCAGCCCATCCGGGCCTCCTTGCCGAGAAGCTCGAGGACGCGCGTATAGAGACGAAGCAAGGCCATGTCGTTCGGGGACTCGAAAGGGCAGCGGTGGGGCGGACAATCGGCATTCTAGTCAGGGAACGCCTTCGGATATACAGCGGCAGTCGATGTTTTGATCAATTCATCAGACGTCCGCTCCGCGGCGGCAGAAAGCTGTCGTCGAAGATATCCGCCGCGGCCGGCCGTTTGCGAAACTTGAAATCCTCGGCGATCTGATCGATCGATCGTTCGAAGCGCGCGGGATCGATGGCGCCGATGCCGTTACGCTCCACTTCGCCGGTCAGCAGGTTTTCGGAAATCAGGGTCTGCAGCCGCGCCAGTTCAAGCTCGCGCGATCCGTCCTCCATCCGGCGGGCGACCTCTTCCGCCGCGCGCCCGGGCTGCTTGATGACAAGATGCGTGCCGGCGATCACGGCGCGCACGAAGCCCTTCACGGCTTCCGGTCTTGCGGCCGCAAAGGCCGGATTGACGATCACCGCAAAGCCGTAGGCTTCGCAGCCATAGTCGGCGTACCGAAGCACCGCCAGATCGTCGGCGGGAACGCCGCGATCCCGCAAATTGACCGCGGACCGGTAGGAAAACCCGGTCACGGCGTCGACCTGTCCCGCCGACAGCATCGGCTCGCGCACGGCGGCGCCGATCCGGCTCAATGCTACGGTCGCGACCTTGATGCCGTTCAGCCGCGCCAGCGCCGGCCACAACCGGATCGAAAGATCACCTTCGGCGACGCCGAGCGTTTTGCCCTCGATGTCGGACAGCGCAAGGATGCCCCGGCTTTTGCGCGCGATGATCGCGTAGGGCGCCTGGTTGAACAGCATGAATACCGCCTTGACGGGCGGCGTGTCCGGCTTGTCGCGAAAGCGGATCAGCGCGTTGACGTCAACCAGTGCGAAATCGCTGGCGCCTTCGGCGACCCGCGCAATGGCGTCGGGCGAGCCGTTGGCGACGCTGGTCGTGACCGCCAGACCCTCCAGGCCGAATAGGCCGCTGACCGACGCCATCACGACCGGGGCAGCGCCGGCGTCGAGCGGTCCCTCGAAGGAAAGCCGGATCGCAGCCAGTGGCCGAGCACCGCCCGCCGCCCCGGTCTCTGCCGCGCCCAGGCTGGCTACGCCCAGCAGGCTTAGCAGCGACGTTAAAATACAGCGGATCGCGACGATGTGACGAAGGTGCATGGGAAACTTACTTCTGGACCCGCCTCCAGCTGCCGCACGGTACATGTTGCTTTGATGACGCCGCGCGACGCCCACCCCCGGCATTCTGCCGGTTGGAATCTGAATGGTCGATGAGTATCACCGATTTTGCCGCCCTTTGACTCAGCTTTGCGGTGGAAACCCAATTTGGCCTTAATCGTTACCCAGCGTGACGGCCGATCCGGGGCCCCTTGCTTTAAGGATTTCCACGGGCCGGCTGATCAACGCCTCAGCGGCGGCCGTTAACGCGCTGGCCATAGCTTTCGGTTAGCCTGGACAGTATGAGTGATTCGCTCGAGCGGCTATATTTGGCGGTGATCGCGGCCAAGGATCTCGATCCGGCCGTTTCGCGAACTGCGCGGCTGTTTCGGCGTGGCCCGACCAAGATGGCCAAGAAACTGGCCGAAGAAGCCATCGAGGTCGTGATTGACGCGGTTAACGGCAACTCGGAGGCTGTGATCCGCGAGAGTGCGGATCTGCTCTACAACCTCACGGTTTTGTGGGCGTCGGCCGGGGTACGGCCCGCGGACGTCTGGCGCGAAATGCAGCGTCGCGAGCATCTGCTTGGGATCGCCGAGAAGCTGCCGAAATCAAACGTTAAGGTGAACAAGGCCACATCGCCCCGCGTCGACCGGCGACCAATTGTCGCGCTGGAGAGCCGCAGCCTGCGCAAGCGCCACTGAGGCCCGCAGCCGTTCCTCGATTACAACCGCCTTATCGACCCGAATTCCCGCCATGGACAAATCCGCTCCATGATGGTTCATGCCGCCATGCTGAGACGGATCTACGACTGGTGTATCGACGCCGCACACAAGCCCTATGCGCTCTGGATCATGGGGGCGGTGTCGTTCGCTGAGAGCTCGTTCTTCCCGGTGCCGCCGGATGTAATGCTGATCCCGATGTCGCTGGCGCGTCCGCAGCGGGCGTGGCTTTACGCCCTGGTCTGCACGGCGACTTCGGTGCTGGGCGGGATCCTGGGCTATACGATCGGTGCGCTGCTGTACGATTCGATCGGCCATTGGCTGATCCAGTTTTACGGCCTGGGCGGCAAGGTCGAGGCGTTCCGCGCGGGCTATGCCGAATACGGCGCCTGGATCATCCTGCTCAAAGGGCTGACCCCGATCCCCTATAAGCTCGTCACCATCACCTCCGGGTTCGCCAATTACAACATCTGGATGTTCATCGGGCTGTCGATGATCGCGCGTGGCGGGCGGTTCTTCGTGGTTGCAATCCTGCTCAACCGCTATGGCGAGTGGATTCGGGTGAGGATCGAGAAGCATCTGGGTCTTTGGGTGGCGCTCGGGGCCAGCGCGCTCGTGCTTGGTTTCATTGTCGCGTTTAAATTGCTCTGAAGGCTGGTTGCGAAAGCATTTGCAAATTCACGGCCCGAGGCTGGCTTGCAGGTCACGTTGGTCGGGATCCCCTGGATGCCAGTAGCGGCGAAGGATGGCTGGCCTGGCGCGATTGCCTTGCGGGTCCGATATCTGGCATCTTCGGCTCCACGCATCGTGTTTCGTCTCAAGACAGCCGAAGGAATTTCCGCAAATGTCAATGCCTGCCTTGTTCAAGGGCCGTCTGACGATTCCCGTGATCGGTGCTCCGCTATTCATCATTTCCGTGCCTGATCTGGTGATCGCCCAGTGCAAGGCAGGGGTCGTCGGGTCATTTCCGGCGCTGAACGCACGCCCCCCGGCGCTGCTCGACGAATGGCTGGCGCGAATCAAGCAGGAACTCGCCGCGCACGACGAGGCGCATCCTGAGCGGCCCTCGGCGCCGTTCGCCGTCAATCAGATCGTGCATCGATCGAACAACCGGCTCGAAGCGGATCTGGCGCTGTGCGAGAAGCACAAGGTGCCGATGATCATCACCTCGCTCGGTGCGCGCGAGGAACTCAATCAGGCCGCGCATCGCTGGGGTGGCATTGTATTTCACGATGTGATCAATCAGAAATTCGCGCACAAGGCGATCGAGAAGGGCGCCGACGGTCTGATCCTGGTATCCGCCGGAGCAGGCGGTCACGCCGGGCAGATTTCGCCGTTCGCCTTCGTGGCGGAGACCCGGCTATGGTTCGACGGGCCGCTGGCGCTGTCGGGCGCCATCGGCCACGGCAGCGCGATCCGCGCGGCACGCATGCTGGGCGCCGACTTTGCCTATATCGGCTCGGCCTTCATCGCCACGCAGGAGGCCAATGCGATCGAGGCCTACAAGCAGATGATCACCGCCTCCGGCGCGGAAGACATCGTCTATTCGAACCTGTTCACCGGCGTACATGGCAACTACCTGAAACCCTCGATCGTGGCGGCCGGCATGGATCCGGACAACCTTCCGGAGTCGGACGCCTCGAAAATGAACTTCGGCACCGACGCCTCGGGTGAGCGCGCCAAGCCGAAGGCCTGGAAGGAAATCTGGGGCAGCGGCCAGGGGGTCGGCAGCATCAGCAAGGTCGTGTCCGCGGCCGAATTGATCGCGCGGTTCAAACGCGAATATGAAGAGGCCGTCGATGCCCCGCTGTGATCGCGGCGAGAACGGCCGCCGCGGTGGGCGTCATTCGAGTTCGAGTGGCTGGTACTGCCCGTTATCGTCAAGCACCGTGCCCCATATCTTGTGCGAAGCCTGGTGCTCGGCGCGGTCAAAATTGAGCTTGATGCCGAGACCGAGATCGAGATCGTGCAAGCTCTCTAGCGCATCGACGAGCTTCTCGGTGTCCAATTCCGGGCCGGCGCGCTTTAGCGCCTGGATCAGAATGTCGGCCGCGACATAGCCTTCCAGCGACACGTAGTCCGGTGCCTCGCCGGGGAAATATTTGGCAAGGGCATTCTTGTATTCGAGCACCACGCTTGAATAACCGGCCACCGCCGGCGCCACCTGGGTGACGATGACCCCCTTGGAATAATGCGTTCCCAACAGCTTCAATTCCTCGGCGAGAGCGGTGCCGTCCACAAAGGAGACATTGGCGAAGATCATCCCGGGAAAAAGATTGCGCGTCTTCTCGATGAACTTCGCGGCAACCCGATAGGTTGCGATCATGACGATCGCTTTGACCTGGCGCTTGATCGTCCGCAGTTGATTGACGGCCTCATCGACCTCCAGCGAGTTGCGCCTGTAGTCCAGGCGCAAAATGCCGTTGTCGCTGGCACCGAGCGCCCGAATCGCCTTGGAGACGCCGGCGAATCCCGAGTCGCCATAGGCATCCTTCTGGGCGAAAACGGCGATCTGCTGGGGTTGCAGCCCGCGCAATTTCACCAGATAGCGCACCACCGCCTCGGTTTCTTCGGCATAGCTTGCGCGATAATTGAACACATAGCGATCCGGAGGATCGTGGCGCAGCACATTGGCGCCGGTCAAAGCACCAAAGAACAGCATTCGCCGCTGTAGAGCGTAAGGCAGCGCCGCGACAGCGGTGGCTGTTCCGACATTACCGATGATGCCGAATACCTGGTCTTGCTCCGCCAGCTGCTTCATGGTCTCGACGGTCCGCGACGGCTCATAGCCGTCATCGGCCGCGATCAGGCGCAGCATTCGGCCCTCGACGCCGCCCGCGTCGTTGGCCTGGTTGAAGGCGGCATCGATCCCGAGCTTCATCTGGCGCCCGAGTTCCTTCGATGGTCCCGAAAAGGGTGCCGAGATCCCGAACCGGATTTCGTGATCGCTGACGCCGCGCACCCCGGTCGGGCTTACGGCCGCCGGATCGGTCGCGACGACAGCCGCGGTGGAACTGGGCGCGGCAGCTTCCTGCAGGTTTGGTCCGGCGAGCGAACGCTCGAGATCGCCTAGCTGGCGCTCGGCCAGGGTGCAATCGATGCGTCCCGATGTCACGGCAATGCGGCCGTCGGCGACACTGGTATCGAGCAAACGGCCAAGGTCGGCGCGCTCGGCCACGTTGGACGCGGCCTCCTTGATCACCGCCGCGAATTTCTCGACGATCGCTTTGATACGCGTGCGCGCGACATCCTTGCAGGCCAGCGCGGAGCCGACAACCGGTCCGACGCGCGCGGTCAGGTCGCGTACTACAGCGATCTTGTCGTCGGGGGTGGCAAGCGCCGGTCCTGCGAGCAACGCTCCGATGATGACGGTCGACCAGATGATCCTGCGAGGCGTCATCGCACGCTCCGCCGGGCCAAGATCAGCGTGAACAAGCCACCAGACATCATCACTTCTCCTCCAGTCAGAACACGTCGCGGCCGGATCTTGCGGAAATTTCGGGTTGCGAGCGCTCCGCCCGCTTTAACAATACCGTTGGGTCGTTCAGGTTAGCGTTAACTCCATCCTCGTATTAGTACGGACCGGAGCGAATATTCGCTGGCCAGGGCTGAATGGCCGCGCTGAATGCGCGCTGGCATCGGAGCGGGTTGGTGCGATCGCTTGGTTGTCGGTCGATGCATGGATCAGGCACCGCGGCTTGAATGCGTGCAGTCGGGAATGGCAAGGCAGGATGGTTATGCGCTGGCCAGGCGTCGCGGGCCGCGTCGCCGGCGCGGGCGTTGCCGCCAACCGAGAGGCGCCGTCACAAGCGCGGGGCGTTTCGGCATGACAGTGGGGCCGTCATCGTCCTGATTCTGGTTGTCTGAATGTCGCTGCATCAGGGAGCCTCGGTAACCATCGGCTTTTCGCGCCATTGCAGAAACTGCCGAAGCAACGTTTCGGACTCCTGGCGCGTCACGGTGGGCTGGCTTTGGGGCGGCCCCAGGATTGTCTGCAACTCGCATAAAGCGGGCTTCGCATCCTCATTGCCAGGCGGTTGGTGGTTCTGCGCGGCCCTGGTCGGCTGGACCGAGCCCACGGATGTCCCATCCGACTGCGGCGTGTCATCGCGTGAGCCGGGACCGATCAAGACAATGACCAGCGCCACGGTGGCCGAGGCACCGATGGCCGCGGCGAGGCGGCCGGCAATGCCGATCAACCTGATTCGCCGATCCAGTTCGCTGAGGAGGCCGGGAGGCTCGGCGATGACCGCCGGGTCGCGCGGCCGTCGGAGCGATTCGTAGACCGCATGCTCGAGTTCGGCGTCCAATGGATCGGGCGGGACTGCCGTCTCGTTGAGGGGCTCAGGTGCTTTTTCGTCGGCGGAGGCGGCGGAAGAAGAAGTCGGCAAGGAAGAAGATGGTGGCGGCTGCAATCGTTCGAGCCACGAACTCGGTGCGTAATACAATGGCTCGTGTGGGAGAAAACCTCTCGATGTTGGATCATCTCCCTGACCGCTCGAGCTACTCATCTGCTACCCTCATCAATCTGCGATGGCGCCGTGGTCGCGCGTTGGTGCCTCATTAAGCAAGCCGCTGAATATTGCCCCGGCTCCACGGAATAGGAGTTCCAGGTGTTGCGGCCTCGGACAGTTTCTGCGAGTTGTGAACTGTGCCTAAATACCTAAGCACCCTCCCTCCAAAATTTCAATCTTCGGTGGGCATCCCTCGCTTCCAGATTGAGTGCGCCATTAATCAATGTTTAACCCAGGCCGCTAAGTCTTAACTATTCAATAAGCAACGCGCCTCGAACCGCCATGTATCGGATCGCGGAGCCAACTCCGCTTCACGGCGCCCAAGCGCCAACGAAAATGTTTGTGCTGGCGCGCTAGCCTTCTCGGAAAAAACCAGGCGACATTTCTGCCGCGCTAGCCGGAATCTTTTCGATGCCCCGGCCAAAGGAAATTGGACTTTCCTAACTAGCTGAATTATCAGCATAATTTATTCAAACCGACATCCGCGCCTCGGGGCTGGCTTCGGCCTGTTAGGCCCAGAGCTGGATGAAGCCGCGCTCACGCCGCGATGAAGGATCTGACCAAGGGGCTCAAGCAGCTTGACGGACAAAGCTCTTCCCGCCGACTCTTTTGGGGACCGCTTGGCTCTGACCCCTGCGCGCCAAACAGCCCTTGATCGCGAGCGGGCGCGCCGGTTCGGGCTCTCCGCGCATTACAATTATAAACTGTATGATACTATCTGATTTAACCGATGCTACCTCTGCTTGAAGGTGGGGCGATTATCGAGACCATCGAACAGCGGGCGCGTAGCCGCGTCGGCCTCGAGGCACAAGAGCGGCCGTCCGCGCTGCTAGTGTTCTGGTTCTGACGCTTCGTCTCTCATCGGCGTCATTCCGGGGCGCGCCCTTGCGCCAGCCCGGAATCCATAACACCCAATCGTGGTTATGGATTCCGGGCTCCCGAGCTGCGCTCGGGCCCCGGAATGACGGAAACAATGGTTAGAGGCAGAACACTAGGGATTTTTGGCGAGCGTCGGCTTCTCGCGCCATTGCATGAACTGTTGAAGCAGCGTTTCGGATTGCGCGTGCGTGATGACGGGCTGGGATTGGGGGGCTCCCAGGATCGTTTGCAGCTCACAAAGGCCCGGCTTGGCGTCTTCGCTGCCTGAGGGTTGCTCGTTCAAAGCGGCTTTCATCGATTGGATCATTCCGGATGGCGCTCCGTCCGGTTGCCCCGCATGGTCGCGCGAGGCAGGGACCAACACCACAAAGAACAGCGCCACGACCGCGGAAACGCCGATCGCCGCGGCGAAGCGGCCGGCGACGCTGACGAGCGCGATGCGGCGATCCAACTCGTGAAAGAAGCCCGCCGGTTCCGAAATGACCGCCATTTCGCGCGGACGTCGTAGCGCGGCGTGTACCGCTTCCTCAAGTTCGGATTCCAGATGAGCGGCGGAGGAATGACCCTCCCTGGCACGCCGGGATGCCGCGCCGGAGAAGCGGGATTGAGAAAATGAAAGCAGTCTCTGGCGCCATGGTTGCCATGTTTCAAGCCACGAGCGCGGGGCGTCGCTTGACGGCTCGTAGGGACGATCCTCCCATTCCATGTCTTCGTCCTGGATACTCAAGCTGCTCATTTCCTACTCCTCATGACACTCGGCGGATCTAGCCGTGGTCGGGCGGCGCTTCATTCTCCGCACCCACGGCTGCAGCTTTCCGGCGACGCGGCCGCGCGAGCAGGATTCGGGATCTGGCCAGGCCGGGAAGCGAAGCGCCTTGAATATTGCGGCAGCCTCCGCGGGTCAGGCGGAAGACCACAAAAACCGACGCAAGCGGGCAGGGAGATCACCAAGGCCAAACTCGACGATACTGAGTTAAAATCCACGTTGTCGACTTCGCGACGCCACACCGGCATCGATCGCGCAACGGACTTTCTGGCCATGCTGAGCAGCGCATCCTGCAATCGTTTTCTGAGATTGCGGCACTGCTTAGTGACGATCAAAGCACAACAGGCGGAAAACTTCAATGCCTCGGGGCGTGGGCGGCATCGAATGTGCAAGAAGGCTTAATCAATCACCGAGAAATCGCCGTTTCGTTGTGGCTGCCGATTGCCGGGGGCCCGAGACCGCGCAGCGGCACCGACCATCCCCCGCGATCGCATCCGGCTCCCGCCGGAGCCGATTGGAGCCGGCCATTAATAAACTGTTAACCAAGACCGCCCATTCTTAACCATTCGATAAGAAAGGCGAGTCGTAGCACCATGGAAGCAACAGCGGAGCCAATACGCGAACTGGTTCGGCTTCGCGGCCGCTCCTACGTTGCGTTTGTATTTTGTCCCGTCGTTCCGATCGCGGGCTGGCTCGAAGACATCGACGCGACCCTGGCGCGCTCGCCTGGCTTCTTTGACAGGCGGCCGGTGGTGCTCGATCTATCTGCCGTCGACCTCAGCGCTTCGGCGATCACGCATCTCATCGCCAATCTCGAGCAACGCAACATCCGGGTTCTCGGTCTTGAGGGCGTTGATGCGGGGCGCCTCACCACCGGCATGCCGCCGCTCCTGCAGGGGGGCCGCAATTGCGCGATCAGGCCAACTGAACCGGAAAAGCCTGAGCCCAAGCCGCAACCGACATCACTGCTGCTGGAAAGCCCGGTGCGCTCCGGCCAGTCGGTCATTTTTCCCGAAGGCGACGTGACCGTCCTGGGTTCGGTCGGCTCCGGTGCAGAGATCGTCGCCGGCGGCTCGATTCACATCTATGGAACGCTACGCGGTCGGGCGATGGCGGGCGTCAATGGCAATCCGGCCGCGCGCATCTACTGCCAGAAGATCGAGGCGGAACTTCTGGCAATCGACGGTTACTACCAGACGGCCGAAGAACTGGACGTCGCGCTACGCAATCGACCGGCGCAGGCCTGGCTCGATGGCGGCATCATGAGAGTAGCAGCACTGAATTAGCAGTGAGGGAGGTAAGAATGGCCAAAGTACTGGTCGTGACATCGGGCAAGGGTGGCGTCGGAAAGACCACGTCGACCGCCGCGCTCGGCGCCGCGCTCGCGCAAGACGGAGCCAAAGTCGTAGTCGTCGACTTCGACATCGGTCTGCGCAACCTCGATCTGGTGATGGGGGCAGAGCGGCGGGTCGTGTTCGATCTCATCAATGTCGTGCAGGGCGTGGCGAAGCTCTCGCAGGCCTTGATCCGGGACAAGCGTCTGGAGAACCTATGGCTGCTGCCGGCATCCCAGACCAGGGACAAGGACGCCCTGACGGACGATGGCGTCCGCGGGATCATCTCTGATCTGCGCGAACGGTTCGATTGGATTCTCTGCGACAGCCCGGCCGGGATCGAGCGCGGTGCGACGTTGGCGATGCGTTACGCCGACGAGGCGGTCATCGTCACCAACCCTGAGGTCTCTTCGGTTCGGGACTCCGACCGCATCATCGGCATGCTCGACTCGAAAACCCTGAAGGCGGAAAACGGGGAGAGGCTCGAAAAGCACGTGCTGATCACCCGGTATGACCAGGCTCGGGCATCGCGGGGCGAAATGCTGAGCATCGCCGATATTCTTGAAATCCTCGCCGTCCCGTTGCTCGGCATTGTTCCCGAAAGCCCGGACGTGCTGCGGGCGTCGAATGTGGGTTGCCCGGTCACGCTGTGCAACTCCGCCAGCGCGCCGGCACGCGCCTATGCCGACGCAGCCCGCCGCCTGATCGGCGAGACCGTCGCCATGATGGTGCCGACCGAACGGGTAGGCCTGATGAACCGATTGCTCGGACGGAGGGCCGCATGAGCATGAGTCTGTTGCGGTTCTTCACGAGCCGTACTGCTTCCGCGCCGGTCGCACGGGAACGGCTGCAGATTCTGCTGGCGCACGAACGCGGCCTGCGCGGCCTGCCCGACCTGCTCGCGATCTTGCGGGAAGAGATCCTGGCCGTGGTCGCGCGGCACGTCGAACTCGACCCCGAAAAAGTCATGGTGCGGATGGACCGGAACGACGATGTATCGACGCTCGAAGTCGATATTGAGCTACCCAATGGCTTCGAACGATCGATGGCGGCTGCCGGCTGACCGGCTATCAGCGGCGCGCTTTCCGCGATTGCTGGAATTCCTGTTGTTTGAGTACTTTTCGGTTAAGCGTTGCGAAAGCAGCGGTTGCGCGGGCCGTGCAGCGGGCACAAGGCCAAATCGATCGGATCGAAGCCATCGATCATGTTGACGGCATTCATGTCGTTGCCCGTCCGGAAGCTGCCGGGCTCTGCGATCTCGCTGCGGAACCTGGAATTGTCCTGAAGTCGCGGGCATCGCTGCTGCCCGGCATGCGGACGAACGCGGCTATTTCGACCGCGCTATCCAGAGCGTCGTCATCGAAAAGCGATCACAGGGGGCGGCCGCGTTCGCTGGCTGGATAGGCTTTGTCGCGCGGCCCTATTTCGCGATCATATTTGGCAGCCGGCTTCGATCGGTGGAAGCCGGCCCTTAGGATTTCAAGCTGGCCGCCGTAGCCTGGCGCGCGAAGTGGCCTGTTTTTTCCGCCAAAAAAAGTTCCTGCTTCTTCGGAACCTGTGGATGCCATGGAGGTTTTAGCTTGGTTTGAGGGGTCGTATGAGTTCAGCTGAACTGAACGCCAACAAGGCAAAAACCGGGATCTGGGGGCTGGACGATATTCTGTCCGGCGGATTTTCGCGCGGTCACGTATTCCTGGTGGAAGGCGCGCCCGGCACGGGCAAAACCACGGTGGCATTGCAATTCCTGCTGGAAGGCGCCAAGGCGGGGGAGAGATGTCTCTACATCACCCTGTCCGAGACCGAGCGCGAGTTGCGCGATGGTGCGGCTTCGCACGGCTGGTCGCTGGACGATGGCATCGAAATCTTCGAATTGCTGCCGCCCGAAAGCCTGCTGGATTCCGAGCAGCAGCAAAGCCTGCTTTATTCGTCCGACCTCGAACTCGGCGAAACCACCAAGCAGATTTTCGAAGCCGTCGATCGCGCTCGCCCAAACCGGGTGGTGCTCGACAGCCTGTCCGAAATCCGGTTGCTGGCGCAGAGCTCGCTGCGCTATCGGCGCCAGATTCTGGCCATCAAGCACTATTTCGCCAAATTCGATACGACGGTGATGTTGCTCGACGACCTCACCGCCGATGTCGCCGACAAGACCGTGCACAGCGTCGCCCATGGCGTACTGCGGCTTGAAGAGCTGGCACCGGCCTACGGCGCGGAGCGGCGCCGCGCCCGCATCGTCAAATATCGTGGCGTCAAGTTTCGGGGTGGTTATCACGATGTAACTCTCACCACCGGCGGCTTGAATGTCTTTCCGAGGCTGGTGGCATCGGAATATCGCAACAGCATTGCGCGCCATACGATGTCCAGCGGCATCGCGGAATTCGACCGCTTGCTGGGCGGCGGCATCGAGACCGGTTCCAGCACCCTGGTGCTCGGTCCGGCCGGCACCGGCAAATCCCTGGTCGCGATTATTCTTGCAACCGCCGCGATCGCGCGAGACGAAAAGGCGGCGCTGTTCGTGTTCGACGAAGAACTCGGCCTGCTGTTGTCGCGCATGAATGGTCTCGGCCTCGACCTCGAGGCAATGCGGCACGGCAGCGAGCTTTTCGTCGAACAAGTCGACGCCGCCGAACTGTCGCCGGGCGAATTCGCGCACCGCGTCCGCAAGCGGGTCGATGAAGATCACATCAGCACCGTGGTGATCGACAGCCTCAACGGGTACCAAGCCGCGATGCCGGAGGAAAATTCGCTGATCCTGCACATGCACGAATTGCTGCAATACCTGAACCGCCGGGGGGTAACGACATTCATGACCGTGGCGCAACATGGGCTGGTCGGGGACATGAATACCCCAATCGATGTGACGTATCTCGCCGATACCGTGATCCTGCTGCGCTATTTCGAGGCCCTGGGTTCGGTGCGCCGAGCGATGTCGGTCATCAAGAAGCGCACCGGCGCCCATGAATTGACCATTCGGGAGTTCCGGATCGATCGCCGGGGATTGACGATCGGCGAACCGCTGCAGGGCTTTCAGGGAGTACTGGGCGGCGTTCCGCTCTATGTCAGCGAATCCCGGCCGTTGTTGCAAGAGTTGGCGCAGTGAGACCGGGGGCGTTCTCCGAGCGTGCGGTCATTCTTGCGCCGACGGGACGGGACGCCTTGGTGGCTGCCGCCCTGATCAAGGAGGCGGGGTTCTTTGCCGATATCTGCGGCGATATTCTAGCGCTGTTGCATGAGATCGAACGTGGGGCGGGCCTGGCGGTAATCGCCGACGAGGCGATCAAGACGGCCGATCTGCGCGGCCTGAGGGGTTGGCTGAGCGCTCAGCCGTCATGGTCGGATTTTCCGATCGTATTGTTGACGCATCAGGGTGGCGGTCCGGAGCGCAATCCGGACGCGATGCGGCTTGGACAGGTGCTGGGTAACGTCACGTTCATCGAGCGTCCGTTCCATCCCACGACGTTGGTGAGCGTGGTCGGCTCCGCCGTCAGGGGCCGGCGCCGTCAATACCAGACGCGCGCAATCCTCGAGGACCTCACCGAAAGCGAAGGCCTGCTGCAGACCGCGCTGAATGCAGGCCATCTCGGCGCCCTGGAGTTGCAGCTTCCGGAGTTCGAACTTGAAGCCTCCAATACCTGCAAGAAATTTTTCGGACGCGGCCCCGGTGATTCGTTCACCTATCAGGATTTGCTGGCAGCGGTTCACCCCGAAGACCGGGCCGTGTATTTCGAGGCGCTGGATCGGGCCGTCAACACCGGCAGCGACTATCGCATCGAATATCGCAACATCTGGCCCGACGGATCGCCGCACTGGATTGACGTTCGCGCCCGCGCCGTGCGCTGGCCCGACGGCCGCATCAAGTCGCTGGTCGGGGTGCTGTCCGACATCACGGCGCGCAAGGTTGCCGAAATCGAACGCGAGAATTTGCTGGCGCAGCTGGCGGCCGAGCGAACGGCGCTGGCGGAACTGACGGCGACGCTGGAACAGCGGGTCGAGCAGCGCACCGCCGATCTGATGAAAGAAGTGGCCGCCCGCGAAAGGGCGCAGGAGCAACTGCGGCAAGCGCAGAAGATCGAGACGATCGGTCAGCTCACCGGCGGGGTCGCGCATGACTTCAACAATCTGTTGATGGCGGTGATGGGCAATCTGGATCTTTTGCGCAAGCGGGTCCCGGACGATCCGCGTCTGCACCGCTTGATCGACGGCGCCGTGCAGGGGGCGGAGCGCGGTGCGTCGTTGACGCAGCGCCTGCTGGCGTTTGCGCGACAGCAGGATCTGCGCTCGGTGTCGGTCGATCTGAGCGTCCTGGTCCAGGGCATGATCGATCTTCTGGAGCGCTCGCTCGGACCGCGCGTCCGGCTGCGGCTCGATCTCCCGCGGGGGTTGCCGCCGGCGCGGGTCGATGCCAACCAGCTCGAACTGGCGGTGCTCAATCTCGCCATCAACGCCCGCGATGCGATGCCAGACGGCGGCACGATCGACATCGGTATCTCCGAGTACCAGGCCGGCGGCGATCTGGCGCCGAGGGCCGGGCGTTACCTCAAGCTGTCGGTCATCGATACCGGGATGGGCATGACGCCCGAAATATTGAAGCGAGCGATCGAACCCTTCTTCTCGTCAAAGCCGCTCGGCAAAGGCACCGGACTCGGCCTGTCGATGGTGCACGGACTCGCGGTGCAGCTTGGCGGCGCGCTGCACCTCGCCAGCACCCTGGGAAAAGGCACCACCGCAGCATTGATACTGCCTGTCGCGTCCAACGCGCCCGAAGCCGACAGCCCGGCCCACGTGGCGCAGAGTGTCAATCGTTCGGCGGTGATCCTGTTCGTTGACGACGATCCGTTGATTGCGATGTCCACGACTGAAATGCTGGAAGATCTCGGCCACCATGTGATCGGCGCCAGCTCGGGCGTGCACGCGCTCGACATCATCAAGAGCGAGCAGCCGATCGACCTGATGCTGACCGATCACGTGATGCCTGGCATGACCGGTGTTGAATTGGCGGCCGCCTCACGCCAGCTGCGGCCGTCGCTGCCGATCCTGCTGGCGACCGGCTATGCTGAACTTCCCGAGGGCGCCCAACTCGATCTGCCGCGACTTGCAAAACCCTATCACCAGGACCAGCTGCGCGACCGGCTCAATCAGCTGCTGGCATGAGCCGGCGTGGGCCGCGTTGCCTCCGTCCGTTTGGGACGGTATCCCGGCCGCGACGGCGGTTGCGGTTTGCGGGCGCCGCAGCGGCGCAAGGGCGCTAGCCGGTCGGGAACCAAACAAACCCTGATGCATTTTGCACCGGTCAGGAACTTTGGACCGGAACGGAAATGGCCGGAATTCTCGCCGCTCCGCAGCAAAACAAGGGGGCTTTGCTCCTGTTGGTCGCCGCCGCTTTGGCTCTGGCGATCGCGATCTTCAATGATGTCTGGAGCGGCAATGGAATTCACGGCACCGCCGGCGCGCTGCTGGTCGTCATCTCTTCGGCGCTGATGCTTATTGCGGCATCCGCGCTGTTGTTCGCAACGCGGATGGGCCGCGGGCCCCGCGGCACGCTGCTTGTCCTGATCGGGCTCGACATCATCGGCACCGCGATGGCCGCCTATATGCTTGAGGCCACCGGCCTATTAGCGGCCATGGCCATCGCGCTGCTCGGCTGGCTTGCGCACCTGACCTTCGATCACGCGCCCGGTCCATCTGCGGGTAACACTTTGGTGCAGCGAGGAGCGGAATGAATTGCCTGCGGTTTCGCGCGCTGGGCGTCTCATGCCTGCTGTTAGTTTCGGGCGCAGCATGGTCGGAAGATACGCCCCCGGTAGGGACCAAGACCGCTGCGGTGTCCGTCGCCGCCGTCAATTCGACCAGCGCTGGCAACGCTCAATCCCACCAAAACCTGTCGCCGTCCTCCTCGCCGGAGCAGATCGTCGGGGCCATGCATTACGACGGCTGGTACACTTTCAACGGCAATCTCGAAGATCAAAAATATTCCCAAGTCGATCAAATCACCCCGCAGAATGTCGCCAGGCTGGAGAAAGTCTGGGAGGTGCATACCGGGGATGTTTCCAATGGCCGCGGCGAGATTCCGCTGTCGGACTGGTCGGCAACGCCGCTGTTCGTCAATGACACGGTTTATGTCTCGACGCCGTTCTATCGGATCTTCGCCATTGCGCCCGACACCGGCAAGGTCAAGTGGATATATGACACCCATGCGGCCCTGAAGGCCCTCACCCAGCCGGATTTGAAGACGCGCGGCGTCGCCTATTGGCAGGCCGCGTCGCCGCAGCCTGGCACGCCATGCCAGAAGATCGTCTACATCGGCACCATGGACGCCAAGCTGCATGCGGTCGATGCCGACAGCGGCAAGAAATGCGCGGGTTTCGCGGATGGCGGCGTGCTCGACATCAACAAGTGGAACACCACCAACAACAAATGGCCGCTTTCGATTCTGCAGCCGCCGACTGTTTACAAGGACATGGTGTTCATCGGCTGGGCGGGCAAGGACTGGGCCGACGCAGAGGCGCCTCCGGGTACCGTCTTCGCCGTCAACGCGCAGACCGGCCAGTTGAAATGGACCTTCGACGCGCTGCCGCCGGAGGCTGCCAAAAAGACCGGCACGTCGAATGTCTGGGCCAGCATGTCGGTCGACCCCGAACACGGCATCCTCTATCTGCCGGTCAGCTCGCCGAGCCCGAATTTCTTCGGCGGCGACCGCAAGGAAGAGCTGCCGCTGGCTACCTCGATTACCGCGCTTGACGCCGACACCGGCAAGCTATTGTGGAGCCGCCAGATCGTGCATCACGACATCTGGGACTATGACACCAACTCGGCGCCGGTGCTGGTCGATATCAAAAAGGACGGCCAGACGATTCCGGCGCTGGTGCAATCGAGCAAGATGGGCATCTTCTTCGTGCTCAATCGCCTGACCGGCGAGCCCATCTATCCGATCGAAGAAATAAAAGTGCCGCAGTCGGATGTCGCTGGCGAGCAGTCGTCGCCGACCCAGCCATATGCGGCGACGCCGGCGCCGACCATGCCCGATCGCTTCCCTGGGATCTCGAAGCTCGCCGATATCGCGAGCTTCGGCGAATGCAGCCGCACCCTCAAGGGTCTTCGCTACGATGGCCGCTACACGCCGCCCAGCCTGCGCGGCAGCCTCGCCTATCCTTCCACCGCCGGAGGCGTCGAATGGGGCGGCGGCGCGGTGGATCCGCGCAGCGGCACCTACGTCGTCAACTCGTCCTACGTGGCGCAGATCTACAAACTTCTCCAACGTAACGATTACGAGGAGAAGACAAAGAACGGCACCCCGAAGGGCTATTATCCTCAGGCTGGCGCACCCTACGGCTTCTACCTGCACAATTTTGTCAATTTCCTCGGCATGCCCTGCTGGAATCCACCCTATGGCACGCTGTCGGCTTACGATCTCAACAGCGGCAAACTGCTATGGAAGAAGCCGTTCGGCGAGATTCAGAAGTGGGGCTTCTACATGCCGAAATCCTGGGGCTCGGTGACGATCGGCGCGCCGCTGATCACCAGGTCCGGCCTCGTCTTCATCGGCGCCTCGATGGATGCGCGGGTCCGCGCCATCGATCTGAAGTCGGGCGAGGAGGTCTGGCAGGCGCTGGTCGACGCCCCCGCCGTCGCCAATCCGGCCACCTACGTGTACAGGGGCCGGCAATATGTCGTGTTCGTCGCCGGTGGAAACACGATCCTCAAGCCTCAGGCGTCCGATCAGGTGGCCGCCTTCGCGCTCAAATAAACGCGGCTTTTGGTTGCGCGTCCGAGCGCAGGCCCGAGGTGCCGCGTCGCCTCCGCGATGGCGTCTTTCCGCCCCCGGCCCCCCTATCCGACCATGCGGTCGCGGCCGGCCCAGAAGCCAGCCCTGAGCACCTTCTTGTCGACCTTGCCGACGCCGGTCATCGGCAGCTCGGTAACGAACTTGATCTGTTTGGGGGCGTGCGCGGAGCCTTTGCGGGCTTTGACGAGGTCGATCAGTTCCTGCTCATCCGGCCGGGCGCCCTGGCGCGCCACCACCACGGCGGTGACGGCCTCGCCCCATTTTTCGTCGGGCACTCCGACCACGGCGACCATGGCGACATCGGCGTGCTGCGACAGCACGTCCTCGACCTCGCGTGGGAAAATATTGAAGCCGCCGGAAACGATCATGTCCTTCTTGCGATCGAGAATGAACAAATAGCCACGCTCATCGGCACGCGCGATGTCGCCGGTATGCAGCCAGCCGTTCTTCAGGGTTTCCGCGCTCTGTTCGGGACGCTTCCAATACTCGGCCATGACGTGCGGCGCGCGCACGCAGATCTCGCCGGCGTCACCGGTTGCCACCTCGTGGTCGCCATCGTCGAGTATCTTGACGTCGCAGGCGGCGATCGGGAAGCCGCAGGACAGGAACAGTTCGGGCGTCTTCGGATCGTGGTCCGCCTTGCGCAGCACTGAAACCGGATAGCACTCGGTCTGCCCGTAGAGCTGCGAGAATACCGGGCCGATCCGTTCGATACCCTCAACCAGCCGGCTCGGCGACATCGCGGACGCGCCGTAGAGCAGAAGTTCGAGCGAGGACAGATCGGTCCTGCCGAGCGACGGATGGTCCAGCAACATATAGATCATGGTCGGCACGAACAGCGCGAAATTGATGCGCTCGCGTGCGATGGTCTGGAATACGGCGTCGGGGTCGAAACCCCTGAGCATGTGAACGGTACCGCCGCGCAGCAGCGACGGCAGCACCTTGGTGCCGGCGACGTGACTGATCGGCGCCACCGTCAGATAGCGCGGCTGATCCGGAATTTCGAAGTCGGCCAGTATGGCGCCGGCGAAGCCGCCATATTCGCGATGGGTGCGCAGGGCGCCCTTGGATTTCCCGGTGGTGCCACCGGTGTAGTTGAGCGTCGCGATATCGTCGGGGCCGGCCAGACAGATCGGGCTCGCCGTGCCCGCCGCCTCGATCGTGGCCAAAAGATCGACGCCGTAACTGGCTGGGCCGAGCGTGAATACGGCGCTCAGATTGGCCGCCTTGGTCGCGAGATCGCCGCCACGATCGAAAAACGCGGCCGTGTCGATCACCAGCAGGCGGCTGTCCGAATCGGCGATCTGAAAGAGTTGATCCTCGAGCGAGCCCAGCGGATGCAGCCAGGTAATCGCCAGCCGCGACAATTGCGCCGCGACACCCGCACACCAGCTGTCGCCCCGGTTGGCGGTGAGAAAGGCCACTCGAGAACCCGGCTCGATCCCCAATTGGACGAACGCCTTCTGCATGCGCCCGATCAGCTCGGTGGCACCCGCATAGCTGATCGATCCGCCCGGCCAACTAAAGGCGACCCGCGACGGGTAACGCGCCAGCGCCCGCAGGGTCAGTCCGCAGGCGGTCGGAAAGGCGTAGAGGGGATCGGACATTGTTTCCTCCGGTGCTTTGTCATTGGCCTTCGGTCGTGCCAATGTTGCCCGACGCTAGCACAGAGCGGTGCGGAGACAACGCAAACTCAATGGATCGGACAGGACACTTGAATGCCATCGACAAACTCGCGCGCATTCGCGACCGGCTGAGCCTGCCGCTGATCGCGGCGCCGATGTTCCTGGTCTCCGGCGTCGATCTCGTGGTGGCGGCCTGCCGCAACGGTGTGATCGGCGCCTTCCCGACGGTGAATTGCCGCGCTCCCGAAGAGTTGGATGACTGGCTTTCGGACATCGAGGGGCAATTACGGCGTTATTCGGAAATGACCGGCAAGCCTTCGGCGCCGGTCTGCCCGAACCTGATCGTGCACCGGTCCAACGCGCGGCTCGAAGCGGATTTGCAGGTGCTGCTGCGGCATAGACCCGAAATCGTCATCACCAGCGTCGGATCGCCGGAACCGGTGCTGGCGCCGCTGCACGAGCAGGGTGTGCTGGTGCTGGCCGACGTCGCCAGCCTTCGCCACGCCGAGCGCGCGGTGAAGGCCGGCGCCGACGGGCTGGTGCTGCTGACCGCCGGCGCCGGCGGTCAGACCGGATGGCTCAATCCATTCGCTTTCGTTCGTGCGGTGCGCGCGTTCTTCGACGGGCCAATCGTGCTGGCAGGAGGGATCAGCGACGGCCATGCGTTGCGCGCGGCGCGGGCGCTCGGCTGCGATCTCGCTTACATGGGAACACGGTTTATCGCCACGGCCGAGAGCATGGCTGAAGGCAGATACAAGGCGATGCTGGTCACCAGCAGCGCCGATGATATCCTGCTGACATCGGCCTTTACCGGCCTGCAGACCAATATGCTCAGGCCGTCGATTGTCGCCGCCGGACTCGACCCCGGTCACCTGCCGCCGCATGGCGCGATCGATATCGGCCGGGATATCGACGTCGGCGCGCGTGAGCGGCGCCCGGCGCGCTGGCGCGACATCTGGAGTGCCGGACATTCTGTCTCCGGTGTCGCCGACGTCTTGCCCGTCGATGAACTCGTCGCCCGCACCATCGCCGAATACCGCGCCGCGGAGCCCTTCGCACCGTAAACCCGCAGCTGGCCACTCCCGCATCGGTCGGCCTTAACGCGCTGTTAACCGTGCCAGCCCAACAATCCCCCCTCTCAAAAGCCGTTGTTCAAGGGGATGCGACATGGACTCCGATGCTTTTTCTGCAAAGACGCCTGCGACCCTCGACGAGATCAGGACCCGGGTCGGCTATGCGCTGGCGCGGCATCCGCTATGCCGAGGCGTGCAATTCGACATTGTCAGCACGCCCCGGACCAAAAAAGGCGGTAACTGGACCATCAGCCTGCGTTCGGTTGCTCCCGATGCGCTGTGGGAGGCGTCCGATATCGTCGCCGATATCCAACAGGCCTACGAACTCGCCTTTGCGGCCTGATTTTGGCCATCCGCGCAGCTCGGCGCCGCCGTGAAAATTAACCCAGCCGCGGAAGTGGCACGGTTAAGCCATAATTAATTCCTGATTTGTCGGGAATGGTGACCTTGAGTTGTTGACCGGACGGAGAATTTACCGCTTGACGAAAGCCGTTGCACTGATTGCGTTGGCCTGCATCCTGGTGGTCGGCGTCGCCGCCAATAGTATTCTTGGCCGCGACAGCGTGCCGGCGGCTCGGTCGGAGGTGGCTGCGTCCGTTGTCAAGAGCCCGGTCGCCAACCGGGCGAACAAACAGGACAGGCTGACGGTCGCGGCAGTGGCGCCGGCCCCGGTCGAAGTTCCGCAGACGAGCGATCTGAGCGAGACACTCAGGCAGGCGTTTGCCTCCAGCGCGCCAGTCGACGTCGAGCCGCCGAAGCTTGCGGCCCCGGAAACGGTGCCGGCGGAGCCGCTCAAGCCAAAGCTCGCGAACAAGCCGCCCCTGCAGAAGAACTATGCGCTGCTCAGTGACGTGCAGATCGCCGGCATCAAGGAGCGGCTGAGACTGTCTTCCGACCAGGAATATTACTGGCCGGCGGTGGAAAACGCGCTGCGTGCCGTGGCTCGCAAGATCCACGCGTCCCGCCAGGCCGACCCGCACGCAAGCGGCACCCCGATTGACCCCGATGCCGCCGAAGTCCAGCAGCTGAAATCAGCCGCGATGCCGCTGTTGGTCCAGCTGCGCGAGGACCAGAAGCAGGAAGTACGCAAGCTCGCCCGCATCATCGGCCTGGAGAAGGTCGCCGCGCAGATTTGAGCGGGCGGATCGGCTAGGGTGCGGGGGCGGGCTGACGATCAGCCAAGCGTCTGGTCATGCTCGTAGACCAGCCGGGCCCTGATGGTGCCGTCGAGCGTACGTATTTCCTTCAGAATTTCGTGGCTGAGAGGGCCGGACAGATCGGCATCGAGCACGACGTAACCAAGTTCACGGTCGGTTTCCAGGTATTGCGCGGCGATATTGATATCACGCTGCAGGAACACCTCGTTCAATCGCCGCAGCATGCCCGGCACGTTGCGGTGGACGTGACTGAAGCGCACGCCGAGCGGTCGCGCCGGCAGCTGGACCTGGGGGAAGTTGACCGCGCCCATCGTCGAACCATTGTCGAAATAGTCGATCATCTTGCGGGCCACCTCGGTTCCGATGCGGTCCTGCGCCTCCTCGGTCGAGCCGCCGATGTGAGGGGTCAGGATGACGTTGGTGAGGCCCTGCAGAGGGCTTTCAAAGCGCTCTGAGTTCGAGGACGGCTCGACCGGAAAGACGTCCACGGCTGCGCCGGCCAGGTGGCCGTCGCGTAGCGCCCGCGCCGTCGCCTCCAGGTCCACCACGGTGCCGCGGCTGTTGTTGATCAGGAAGGCGCCGCTCTTCATCGCGCGAACTTCCGCTTCCCCGATCATGCCGTACGTGGCAGGCGTCTCGGGCACGTGCAGGCTGACGATATCGCTCTGCGACAGCAGATCCCCAAGGCTGCCCACCGGCTCGGTGTTACCGTGACGAAGCTTGTCGGTCAGGTCGAAAAAGATCACCCGCATGCCCATGGCTTCGGCGAGCGTCGAGAGCTGCGATCCGATATTGCCGTAGCCGACGATGCCAAGGGTGCGGCCGCGCACCTCGTGGCTGCCGGTCGCTGATTTGTCCCAGCCGCCCGCGTGTGCCGCGATCGAGCGCGGGAAAATCCGCCGAAGCAGCATCACGATTTCGCCGATCACGAGCTCGGCGACACTGCGGGTGTTGGAGAAGGGAGCGTTGAAAACGGCAATGCCGTGCTGGCGCGCGGCGTCGAGATCGACCTGGTTGGTTCCGACGCTGAAGCATCCGACGGCGACCAGATCGTTGGCGGCTGCAAATATTTCGCGGGAAAGCTGGGTCCGGGATCGGATTCCCAACAGTTCGATAGCCTTGACCGCCTCGCGCAACGCGTCCGCATCCAGCGCCTTGGGAAGACGCCTGAAATTGGTATAGCCGGAATTGACCAATAGTTCGACGGCGCTGTCATGCACGCCCTCGAGCAGGAGTGTCCGTGTCGCGTGCTTGCTGGATAAATCATGGCCCGGCATTTGATTTCCATTTCGATCGAAACAGGGGGTGGATAAAGCCATCGGGAATATAGGCATGGACGATTGCCTTTATCAGCACCCTGTTGCCGACGGGTGGAAATTCCGGCCCGGTCCTCGATGGGATGAAGCGGGCGTCGGCTACGGCGTCTGGTCCACCGAACTGGCACGCAGCCGATAGAATTTCAGCGCCGTTTCCGCCGTGCTATGCTTGAGCCGCGTATAGCTGGCAAAGTATTCGTCCAACTCGGCGGCCGGCAAGGCCTGACCGGGCTGCTTGAGTCCAATCAGGGCCTTGACGGTCAGCCAGGTGAACTTGATCGCCCTGGCGACGATCAGCAGTTGGTCCGGCCGCTCGCTCAGCAATGCGCGTTCAATGGTGCCGGCCGGCAGAGCGGACAGCAGCGCGATCGCCGCGACCACGCGGGCGAAAGCGCCGGCGCTGGCAAAATCGAACACGGCCTTCTCGTCGAGTTCGCTGTTCGCTTGCAGGTCGGAGGCGACCGACGCCGCATCCTGGAACTCCTGTGAACTCTCCCGGGCCGCGGACTGAATGCTTTCCAGCGCGACATCCACCACCGTCCGGATCGAGCGCGCGTCCTGCGGCCGGGAAAATTCGAGCTCCTTTCTCAGTTCTTCGGAAGCCGACTGGAACAGCCGGACCAGCTCGCGCCGGGGCACGTCTCGCCGGGCCCAGACGAATCGCGTGATCCGCGGATCGCCGACGGATTTGTCGACCAGTGTCGTCATGCCGCTGTCCGAGAAGCGGCATCCGGTATTCTCGGCCAGGCTTTCGATGACCAGATCGTTGCCGCGATCGACCAGCACGTCGGTGACGCCCTCCGAAACCTCCTGGCGCCTGGCGATCGCGAGCAGATGTGGCTGGCTCATGGTCGAGGCATTCTCGATCAGCGCGGTATCGTCCAGACATTTCGAATGGGTCAGCACTGGACCCGCGACCTCGGCGGTGGCATCGAACGCCAGCGTCCGGATCAGGTTCGGCGGGGCGTCCGGGCTGAAGGCCAGCCTTTCGCCGAGCCGCGCCCGTTCCTGCTGTTCGACGGTCTCCATCAGTCGGCCCATGACATCACCAAAGACCTCGATCTGGTCTTTGGTAAAATTGCCCGATCCGACCAGGAACAAGTCCGTGACCCGGCGCAGGATAGCGGCGCGCCGCGCCACGCTTTTGCTGGATAAAGCCTCTTCCAGTTGGTTGATCAGGCCGGTTGTCATGCGGGTCTTTCGCTCTCGCTCAGGCGGTCTGGCGAAGCGGCAGCGCCGCAAAATCGGCGGGAAGGCCGGGCGCGGGACGCCCGAAATAATAACCCTGGCCGTAAGTCACTCCTGCCGCCCGCAGCATCTCCATTTGTTCCGAAGTCTCCACTCCCTCGGCCGTGGTCTCGACCCCGAGCCCCTTGGCGAGCGCGAGTATGGAAGCCACCACCGCCGCGCACTCCCTGCGGGTGGCCATGCCCTGCACGAACGACTTGTCGAGCTTGATCTTGCCGAACGCGAAGTTTGTCAGTGTGCTGGCGGACGAATAGCCGGTGCCGAAATCGTCCATCACCAGGGTGATGCCGACGTTCCGGAGCTGGCGAATGGTCTGGGCGTGGTTGCTGCCCTCATCCAGCAGCGCGGTTTCGGTCAGCTCCAGTTCGAGCCTTGAAGGCGAAAGTCCGGTCTCCACCAGGGTGCACAGCACAACGTCGAGCATATCGCCCTTGGTGAATTGGATCGCCGAGATATTGACGGCGACCTTGATCGGCGGCTGCCAGGATGCGGCGTCGCTGCAGGCCTTTTGCAGGATCCACTCGCCGAGCGGGATGATCAGGCCGCTGCTCTCCGCGAGCGGAATAAAGCGATCGGGCGGGATCAGCCCCCGTGTCGGATGGCGCCACCGCACCAGGGCTTCCGCGCCGCGAATCGTCCCCGTCGCCAATTCCACCACGGGCTGATAGTGAAGTTCGAACTCGTCGCGTTGCAGTGCTTCACGCAGCTCCTGATCGAGCTCTTTCTGCTCATGATCTGAAACCGACATGCCGACATCGTACATGCGGAAGTCGTTCTTTCCCGCGGCCTTGGCCGCATACAGGGCCAGATCAGCGTTTCGCATCAGATCCGCCGGAAGACGACCGTGTTCGGGGCAGAGCGCGATACCGACACTGGTACCAATATTGGCGAGCTGTCCGTCGAGCTCGAACGGTTCGGCGATCGCGTCGATGATTCGCAGCGCGAGCGCGATCGCGGCCTCACGGCCGTTGCCCAGGGTGAATTGAATGATGGCAAACTCGTCGCCGCCGAGCCGGGCCACGAAATCGTTTGCGCGCCCGCAGGCCTTGAGCCGGTCTGCGACCATCGAGAGCAGCTGGTCTCCGGCAGCGTGGCCGAGGGTATCGTTGACGGCCTTGAAGCGGTCGAGGTCGAGCATGAAAACGGCGATCCTGTCGCTCGCCCGGTTGCCCTTCGCGGCGGCGTCGGTGAGGAATCTCGAGAAATGATGCCGGTTGGGCAGGCCCGTCAGTTGGTCATGCTCGGCCAGGTAGGCGATCTTGCGCTCGTTATTGGCGCGGACCGTGATGTCTTCATGGATCGATAGTATCCCGCCGTCCGGCATGATGTGCCGGACGATGGCGAGAATGCGTCCATCGGCCAGATCCTTGATTTCGTGCACGTCTTCGGAATTGGACGAGTTGAACAGATCGGGGCCGGGCTGGAACGAGGTGCCGCGTTCGATACGATACCGGAAGATGTCGTCGACATGGGTGCCAGGCCTGACCTGGTCCGGCGACAGCCGATAGATCTCGGCGTATTTTGCGTTGGCGACGATAACCCTCTTGTTGGATCCATACAGGCAGAAGCCTTGCGACATGCTGTTGATGGCGGCCTCGAAGCGATCATTCGTCGCGTGAAGGTTTGCGGCGTTGCCCGCCAGTCTCTTGGTGGTCCACCAGGCAAAGCCACCCACCAGCGAAATCAGGAGCGCGATTCCGGCGGTTTCACCGAGCTGGCGGACGGCGAGCCGGTGCCACTCCGCGAGCAGCTCGGCCTTGTCCTTGCCGACCGCAATGAACAGCGGATACGATTGCCCCTGCTTATAACTGTTGAGGCGCGTGATGCCGTCCGTCGTCGAGACGAGTTCGGCGCTTCCGGCCGGCGACTGCTTCAACAGACTGAAGATCCTGTTTTGCGACACGTCGCGGCCAAAATCGGCTTCGGCATATGGCCGCCGTATCAGCAGCTTTCCGCTCATGGACGCCAGCCGGATCGTACCGTTATTGCCGATTTCCAGCCGGTCATAGAAATCCTGGAAATACTTCGTGCGGATGGCAGCAATCGCGACGCCGCCGAACGAGCCGTCCGGCCGGTCGAATCGGCGCGTGACCGGGATCTGCCATTCCGCGTTGGCTCGGCCCTTTATTGGGGCGCCGATGCGCAGCTCGCGATCGGCATGGGTCTGGTGGTAGATGAAATATTCGCGGTCGGAGTAGTTTGGCTTGGTTTCACCGTTGTGCGAGCCGACGAGCAACTCGCCGTCGGAGCCGATAACCGCAAAACCGTAAAACTGCGTTGAGCGGCTGGCCTCAAGCTGAAACCAGGTGCTCAGGCGCGCGCGATTTTCCGGGCCGAGCCCATCAAGTTCAATCCTTTCCACGGCCCCGACCATCAGCGCATCGGCGACGCGAACGGTCAGTTCCGCATGCTGAATCAGCGAGTCCGCGAGATTGGCATTATCGTTGGTGGCTTCGGCGAGAATTTGCTGGCGCTGGCCGATCACGCGCGTGGTCTCCAGCGCGATCAGTGCGGCGCAGCTGGCTGCGATCAGAGCCAGGATAACCCAGGCCGCCGAGGTTCGACCCCACCGCCTCCCGCTGTTCTCCGTGTTTTTACCTAGGCGCATCTTTGCCGTTATCACCGGTGCGTGCTGGATGCCAAGTCATGCGGCAAAATTCTTTCATTCAAGTTTAGGATTGTCGCCGGGCGGGGGGTAAGGGAGCCTCGCGGCGGTCGTCGAGATCCGCAGACCTGATCGCTCCGATCGCGGCAAGGCTTGGAAAAGCCGCGGCTTCCTGATCTGATCCTGTATATCACCAACCCCCAGCGGGAGGACCAGATGACGACGCGACGCGAACACGATCTGCTCGGCGACCGCGATGTGCCGGCGACGGCCTATTACGGCGTCCACACCTTGCGCGCGGTGGAAAATTTCCCGATCAGCGGCACCCCGATTTCGATCTACCCCGATCTGATCTCGGCGCTCGCCTCGATCAAGCTTGCAGCGGCGAAAAGCAACGCCGAGCTTGGCCTGCTCGATCAGACCCGCGCCGAGGCCATCGTCGCCGCTGCCGAGGAAGTGCGGACCGGCGCCCTGCACGGCGAATTCGTGGTCGATGTCATCCAGGGCGGCGCCGGCACTTCGACCAACATGAATGCCAACGAAGTCATCGCCAACCGCGCGCTCGAACTGCTCGGCCACGCCAAGGGCGACTACGCCTTTCTGCATCCCAACGAGCACGTCAATATGAGCCAGAGCACCAATGACGTCTATCCGACGGCGCTCAAGCTCGCGGGCTACACCGGCATCATGCGGCTGGTCGAGGCCATGGCGGTATTGCGACGCGCCTTCGAGGCCAAATCCGAGGAATTTCGCGACATCATCAAGATGGGCCGCACCCAGTTGCAGGACGCCGTCCCGATGACGCTCGGGCAGGAATTTTCCACCTATGCGGTGATGCTGGCCGAAGACCAGCAAAGGCTTCGGGAAGCGGTGGCGCTGATCTGCGAAATCAACATGGGCGCCACTGCGATCGGCACCGGCATCAATTCCCATCCCGATTATGCTGCGCTGGTCTGTCAGCACCTGCGGACCATCACCGGCATTCCGGTTGTCACCGCCTCTAACCTGATCGAGGCGACGCAGGACTGCGGCAGTTTTGTCCAGCTCTCCGGTGTGCTCAAGCGCGTCGCCGTCAAGCTTTCGAAAACCTGCAACGACCTGCGCCTGTTGTCGTCGGGGCCGCGTGTGGGGCTCGGCGAGATCAACCTGCCGCCGATGCAGGCCGGCTCCAGCATCATGCCGGGCAAGGTCAACCCGGTCATTCCCGAGGTCGTCAACCAGATTGCCTTCGAGGTGATCGGCAACGACGTCACCGTTAGTTTCGCGGCCGAGGCCGGGCAATTGCAGCTCAATGCCTTCGAGCCGATCATCGCCCATAGCCTGTTCAAGAGCGTCAATCATCTGCGCGCCGGCTGCCTGACGCTGGCCACGCGCTGCGTCAGCGGTATCACCGCCAACCGCGAGCACATGCGCCGCGGTGTCGAGCGCTCGATCGGCATCGTCACCGCGCTCAACCCCTATATCGGCTACGCCAACGCCACCGAGATCGCCCGAGAGGCCCTGCTCACGGGCCGGAGCGTCTATGATCTGGTGCTGGAGAAGAAGCTCTTGACGCCCGAGCAACTCGACCAGATCCTGCAGCCGGAGGTGCTGACCAAACCGCGGTCGTTCGGTACGGGCTTCGCTTCCGCGAAGTCGGAAGCCGCGGGCCCGGCGGCGGGGAGGGTGGAGTGACGACCGTGAGCCTTGGCGAATTCGCCAGGATAGTTCGCGGTCAGGCGCTGACAAATACTGACGGAACGATGCACGGTCGGGCCTGTCGGTAGGGCTTTGTTTACTATTAGGCGACATGGTTAACCGATTCTTGCCGAGGGTGGGACGGTGACCAGAAGCGCGCTCGTCGTCCAACCTGCCGAGCCCATTACTTCGGCCGCAGCCCGGCATCTTAAGCTTGGGCAGGACCATCTGGCTGCCGGAGCAATCGACGAGGCCATTGCCGCGCTTCAGGCTGGGCTCGATGCCGCCGGCAGGGATTCGGCCGCTTCTCCGAAGGAGATGATGGCTGGCCTGCACGCCGAGCTTGGCAACGCCTATTTGAAGCGCAGCGAACTTGACCTGGCATCGGGCCACTACAAGGCGGCGCTAGGGCTGGCGCCTCATCTCACCTCCTCTTGGTGCGGCCTCGGCAATGTGGCGCTGCAGGCTCGCAAGGCAAAGGATGCGATCCCGCTTTTTCTTCAGGCGCTGAAGCTGGAGCCTGGGCATTGGCTAGCGCGCACCCATCTGGTCGAGGCCACGATGGCGACCAAGCAATATCTGGTGGCCAAGGTGCTACTGCGCGAATTGGCCGAGCAACGTCCGCAAGACGGCCAGCTAGAGCATCAGCTCGGTAAGGTCTGCTTCGAGCTGAACGAGACCGAGGCAGCCATCCGGCATTTCGAGCGAGCGATCGCGCTGGACCCGAATGATGCCGACAGCCGCTACTGGATCGGCGGGATCAAGCAGAGGCTGGGCTACATCGATGCCGCCCAGGCCGCCTATGCCGCGGCCGCGAGGATCCGGCCGCTGATCCGGAAACCGGCCATCAAGAGCCCGCCGGATTTTCGGTTGCTGGCGCTATACGCACCCTTTAGCGGCAACACGCCGACCCAATACCTTTTCAGGGATGCGACCTACGATATCGATACGCTGGCGCTGTTCGGTCCTGTCGAGCCCGATATTTCTGCGCTCGGGGACATCGATGTCGTCGTCAATCTGATTTCGGATGCCGATCGGGCCGAGGCGATGCTGCCCGTCGCCGCGGCCGTGGCCGAGAGGTTCGCCAAGCCAGTCGTCAACGATCCCGGCAAGATCATGCGCACGACGCGTGATGCGGTGGCTGATCTGCTGCCTGGTATTCCAGCCTGCCGCATTCCCAGGATCCTGCGCCTCGATGCCGGCAGCGACGTCACCGCCGCCGCCCTTGCGGCGCTGCTGTCGTTTCCGTTCCCGGTTCTGGGCCGGCCGGTTGGTACTCATGGCGGCGACGACTTCAGGAAAGTCGAGGGCCTCGATGAACTGGCGCGCTTTCTCGCCCAGCGTCCAGAGACCGACCACTACGTCATCGAGTATGTCGACTATGCTTCGAGCGACGGCCACTTCCGCAAATACCGCTTCATCTTCGTCGGCGAAGAGATCCTGCCCTACCATCTCGCCATCGGAGACAACTGGATGGTGCACCACATCTCGACCGACATGGCCAACCAGCCCTGGATGCAGCAGGAGGAAGCCGCCTTTCTCGCCAATCCGGCTGCAGTCTTCAATGCCGCGCATTATCAGGCGCTACACGTGATGCGCCAGCGTATCGGGCTTGATTATTTCGGCATTGACTGCGGGCTCGATCGGGATGGGAATCTCATCGTGTTCGAGGTCAATGCCTCGATGCTGGTGCACGACGAGAATGCGGGATTTTCCTACAAGGATCCCTATGTCGGTGTGATCAAGGCGGCCTTCAACACCATGCTGCGAAGCCGCGCCGGCTGCGCCGGGCTTGTGGACGCGCCGCCGCTGTCGCCGTAGCGCTTGATCGACGGCGCGCCGATCGACCGGAGCGGGCGAGGGCTCCAATAATCGCGGCGCGGCCCCGAAGGGGTCCGCCGGTTCGATACCTGGTGTTCTGACTCTAACAGAACACCAGCGACGCATGCGTAGCCTAGGGCAGCGTTTGGAGGGAAACCGTTCGGCCAGGCTTTGGCGCTTTTCGTGGCGCGGGACGCTGTGGTTGCGTTTGCAGGAAATGAGCGAACGCTTTCAGCGTCACTTCGGAGACGTGATGCTCGATGCCTTCGGCGTCGGCCTCGGCGATCTCGCTGGGGACACCCAACGCGACAAGGACATTGACGACGACCCGGTGACGGGCGCGGGTTCTTCCGGCCAGCGCCTGTCCTTGATCGGTGAGAAAAACGCCGCGATAGGGCAGTCCCTTGGCCAGTCCCTCGCGCTTCAACCGGGAGATGGTCTTGATCGCGGTGGCGTGGGAGACGCCGAGGCGGCGCGCCACATCGGTTGGCCGCGCCTCGCCCGCGGTGGCCAACAGATCGGCGATCAGCTCGACATAGTCTTCGAGCAGCGCCCTCGACTGCGCCGACCTGGTCTTGCCGAATCGACGCGCCTGGGTCAGTTCAGGCGGAAGCTCGGTGGTCTCGGGCTTTTCCCTGGCGTTTCGCAGCATCGTCCTACCCCTCAAACCCGGTCGCAACTGCGAATGCAGCTTGCGCCAAATCCGCGGCAATTTCAATCCTCATCCGAACTTGTTACCAAGTCTACAATGTGTACATTGACATTGCAGAGGACGTCACTATCTTCAAATGTAGCCTCGACTACAAACTGGCGTAGGTGCTTGATGCCGCCGGCGACTTCCGACGTTCTGCCAAAGCCGAAGAGGGCGACCGTGACCGAGCGGACGGTGTTCGCGGCCCGCCAGATGCTGGCAGGGCGGCGGGGCGGCCTGCGCGGTTATCTGGCCTTCATCGGTCCGGCGGTGACGGTCTCGATCGCCTATATGGACCCCGGCAATTTCGCGACCAATATCCAGGCCGGAGCGAAGTACGGCTATGGGCTGCTCTGGGTGGTGCTGCTCGCCAACCTGATTGCGATGCTGTTCCAGGCGCTGTCGGCCAAGCTCGGCGTTGTCACCGGACAGAACCTGGCGGAGATGTGCCGCGAGCAGTTTCCCCAGCCGGTGGTCTGGTGCATGTGGGCGATCTCTGAAGTTGCCGCCATGGCAACCGATCTGGCCGAGTTTCTCGGCGGCGCCATCGGGCTGTCGCTGCTGTTGCATATGCCGCTGCTCGCAGGCATGGCGGTCACGGCTGTCATAACCTATGGCATCCTGATGTTCGAAGGCTCCGGGTTTCGGCCGATCGAGCTGATCATCGGCGGCCTGGTCGGCGTGATCGGGCTCTGCTACCTGATCGAGATGTTCATCGCACCGGTCGATTGGAGCGCGGCATCGCTGCACACGGTGCTGCCGCAGCTCGCCGATGGCGGTGCGCTGCTGCTCGCCGTCGGCATCATCGGCGCAACCGTCATGCCGCACGCCATCTATCTGCATTCGAGCCTGACCCAGACCCGCACGCCGGTCCATAATGATAGCGAGCGACGGGGTGTTTTGCGCTTTTCAAACCGGGAGGTCGTCGCGGCGCTGGTGGTTGCGAGCCTGGTCAACATGGCGATGGTGATGATGGCCTCGAGCGCCTTCCATGCCGGGCACCGCGATGTCGCCGAAATCGAAACCGCCTATCACACCTTGGCGCCCTTGTTCGGCGTCGGCGCAGCGGGCGTGTTCCTGGCCTCCCTCATCGCATCTGGGATTTCGAGTTCGGTGGTCGGAACCATGGCCGGCCAGATCATCATGCAGGGCTTCATCAGGATGCGGATCCCGATCCTGGTTCGGCGGCTGGTGACGATGATACCGGCGTTCATTGTCGTGGCTCTCGGCGTCGATGCGACCAAGGCACTGGTCATCAGTCAGGTCGTGCTCAGTATTGCCCTGCCACTGCCGATGATCGCGCTTCTGATCTTCACCCGTCGAGCCGACATCATGGGGCCATTCGTCAACAGCCGGCTGACCGATCTGACGGCAATGGCTGCGACCGCGGTGGTGCTGCTGCTCAACACGATCCTGATTCTGGCGACCCTGGGCGTGCCGATCCCGGGTCTGGCGACGTCTTGAACGCGGGTCGTGCCGAAAGCCGCTGAAGTCTGCCTAATTGGCGGTGGTGCCGGTTTTGGTCCCCTTCGTCGGGGATTTCGCGACTTCCTTGGGCTTGTCCAGGCTCCGCGCGATGCCCCAGGGGTCGGCCGGCGGACGGTCGGGAATGTTGCTGAGCGACTTCTTGTAGGCATTTTCCGCGGCGCGTTCCGCCTCGATCTCCTGCTGTGACTTAGCAGCCGGAGGAGTTGGGCTTGGTGCGGCTCTATTTTGGCCATATGCCGGCGCGGCCAGTAACGCGATCATCACTGCGGCGCAAAACGTTTTCATGCGTGAAATTCCTCTATCTGGAACAGCTCGCGCCGCCATGTCTGCCCCGCAGGCCGCCGCGGCTGTTGCGGGCCTGCGTGCGACAATGAATCTCCACCGACAACGTATTGACCACCGCATGAGACGGCATGTCCAGCCCCATTCGCAGGGAAATCGCCATGGTTCGCTGACCGGCCGTCGGCTGGGTCGGGAGCCTACTGGGGAGTTTCACGGAGCGGGAACTTAGGTTGACATTAACCCAACTCATTGACCGTATTTCCTGAAATAGCGGTGGCGTGCGAGTTGTGATGTCAGTTGTTTACTCAATTTTATCTTCCGGGCGTGGGCGCATTGGCAGACCTCGTCCTGCGGTCCCGTCGCAGTGTCGCCGACGAGCTGTGCTGAGCGCCTCGGTGGCTCTGATGGTCGGGCTGGCGAGCGCGGCCTGCGCCGAAACGATCGATGACGCGATGGGCTGGGCACTGCGTTCCAGCATCACGACCCAGTCCGATAACGCCAGGCAGGATGCCGCGGTCGCGCGACTGCACGGAAGCTTTGATGCATTCCTTCCCACGGTCAGCTGGGTCCAGGAAAAGATCCTGTCCAGCAAGATCAGCTATTCGCCGGACTTTACCGTGCTCGATGCCAATGGAGCGAATACGACCCCCATCCACGAGCCCGATGCCTATGGGATCCAGGCCTCGCTTCCCCTGTTCGACGGCTTCAAACGCTATAACAACCTTCGAGCGGCGGAGATCAGCGTCGATGCCGGCAGGCATCTGCAACTCGAAACACGACAGCAGGTTCTGCTCGAAGCCGCTTCCGCCTATCTCGCCGTGATTCGTGACCGCAGGATTGTCGAACTTCGCAAGAAGCAGCTGCAGGATATCAAAGTCATCGCGACCCGGACGGAGACCCGCCTGGCGACACATGACACCACGTTGACCGATCTCTATATTGCCAAATCGCGGGTTGTCGCGGCGCAAACCGCGATCGAGCAAAGCGAGAGCGACCTCAGGTCAAGCAAGATCGAGTACCAGCGGATGACCGGCGTCGAGCCCGGCGCTCTTCCCGAACCGCACGTTCCGGACGCCAAGATCCCACTGGGCATCGAGGAATTCAAGCGATGCCTGGTTGAGAACAATCCAAAACTCATCGCCGCGCAACTCGATGCCAGGGCGGCAGGCTACAGCGCCAAGTCCGCGCTGTCCGAGGTCCTGCCCAAGGTCAATCTCGTCGCCTCCTACATGCGCCAGAGCAACATTTCCGACGCCGTGAACAACGCGACCGATTCCACCGTGAAGGTCCAGTTGCGCGTGCCGCTATACGAGCCCGGCGCGCTGCCCGGCATCAGCGAGACCGCCGCGATCGCCCGGCAGAAGAACTGGGAAGCCGCCGACTACCAGCGGCAGGGGGTCGCCTCGGCCAGCGCGCTGTATTTCAGGCGGCTGTCGATCATGACCCAGATCAAGAGTGCCGGCGACCGGATCAAGTCGATGCAGCAGGCCGTCGACGCCATCGCGACCGAGCAATCCACGGGATCGAAGACGGTCATCGACACCTTGAATGCGCGCAGCGAATTGGCCGAGGCGCAGATTGCGAAGGTCAACATGGAATTTGTGCGCGACAGCGAGACCTTTACGCTCGCGGCTTCGCTGGGTCGTCTCGGGCCGCCGGCGGTTGTCGCCAGCGGCGGTACCTCGCTGCTGCAACTCGCTGGATTTACGCGCTGATCCGGGGCCGCAGATGTGGAATTTCGATCAGTCGGCCACCGATGGCGCGATAGGAACGGTCCACTTGGCGGAGCAGGCGGTCGCTGTGGGTCACGAATATCTTGGCCGCGGGGATCAGCTTTAGCGCGCCAACGATCTTTTCCTCGGTCTGCGGATCGAGGTTGGCGGTCACCTCGTCCAACAGCAGCAGTCGCGGCTTGCGGCAGATGGCACGGGCCAGCAGCAGGCGGCGGCGCTGGCCGGTGGACATCACCGGACTCTCGTCAGACAGCAGCGTGGCGAAGCCCTGCGGCAGGCGATAGATCTCTTCCAACAGATCGACCGCCAGCAGCGCCTGTTCGATCTGCTGCCGACTCACGTCGGGAGCAAACATCGTGAGGTTGTCGGTGACGGATCCGGCGAACAGGGCGTCCTCCGGAAATACCGCGCTGATATTGGCCCGGTACTCATGCAGCCCGAAGGCATCCAGCGGCTGACCATCGACCATAACCGTCCCCGAGGACGGCTTGTGCAGACTGGCAATCACCTTCAACAACGACGACTTGCCCGACCCCGATTCGCCCTGGATGGCGATCGACTCGCAGTTCTGGACGTCGATCTGCAGGTTGACCCTTTCGAGCAGAGGACTTGCGCTGCGATCGAACTGGATGGTCACGTTCTCCAGTTTCAGGGAATGGCGGATTGCCCGGTCGATGCCGATCCGCCCCTCGCTCTGTTCGGGAATCTCGTCGAGCACATCGTCGAGCCGTTCGAGGTGCGCCCGCATGATCGAGAGCTGCAGCAGGTTCAGGATCAGCGAATTCATGTTGGCAAAGAATGAATTCCGGAGAGCAAAGAATGCATAAAGGATGCCGATCGAGGCGACGCTTTTCATCACGTCGGTGACCCCGATATAGAGCGTGGCAACCGTGCCGAAGGTGAAGATCACATGCAGCAGCAGATCGGTGTCGATGGTGAGCTTGCGGGTGCGAAACCCGGCATTGGCGAACTTGGTGAAGCTGTCGAACCATTTCAGGCAGAAATACTCGCCGGTGTTGTGGACCTTCAGCGTCGCGATATTGATCAGGCCGTCGATCAACCTGGTCTGCTCCTCCGATCGGGCCTCCAGCACCTCGGTGGTATATTGCGCGATCCTGGGGTAGGTCAGCAGCCGTATGATGATCGCGACCGCCAGCGTCAGGATCGAGGCCCAGGCCATGACCGGCGAATAATAGAACATCAAGGCGACCATCAGTACCGACATGCTACCGTCGGCAACCGATGCCACGAACCCGCTGACGAGGAAGGTCTTGATGTGATCCACCGACGACAATCGTGTGACGAAGTCGCCGGGATGCCTGAGCTCGAAGAACTTCAACGGCAGGCGGAAGGCGTGGCCGACGATGTTGCGGGTGAAGAAGATTTCGAAGATGGTCGCTGAACGCAGCGTCACGACATCCCGGAGCCAACGCGAAGACGCTTCGAAAATCGCAAACAGCATCATGCCCACCGCGATCACCGTCAGCAGGTCGAGATCGTATTGCGGGATTACGCTGTCGAGCGCGACCTCCATGAAAACCGGCGTGGTCAGTGCGAACAGATTCGAGGCGAACGACAGGGTTGCAACGACGGCGATGGTATGCTCGATGCCGCGGCAGGATTTGAAGACCGACCAGAACCGCGATTTCTTCTGCGCCTTGATGGCCTCGAACTTGACGCGCGGCTCGAACTCCAGTGCCACGCCGCTGAAGTGGCGCTCGATGTCCTCGGCCGAATAGGTCCGCAGGCCGAACGCCGGATCGTGGACATGGAACGTGCCTGCAACGATCTTCTCCAGGACCACGAAGTGGTTGCCGTTCCAGTGCAGCAAAGCCGGACATTTGAGATTGGCCAGTTCCGCGACATTGCTGATCGCCAGGCCCTGGGTATCGAGATCGAGCTGTCCGGCAAGCGTGACGATCTCGGCCAGGGTCATGCCGCGCTGCGACAGCTGATACAGCGACCGCAGATAGGACAGGCTGATGTCGTGGCGATGGAAGTTGGCCAGCATGGTGAGGCAGGCGAGGCCGCATTCGTTGGCCTCGCTCTGCAGGACCGTCTTGATCCTCGGCTTGAACGTCAATAATCCCTTCATGTCCGCCCCCGCATGGCGCGGATCGGATCGAGGATCCAGTCGATCAGACGGCGCTTCTCAATGATGATGTCGGCCGACAGCGTCGAGCCCATGGTGATCTTCTTCTTTTCTCCGTAGGCCTCGATCTCATCGCTGTCCGGCCGCACTTCGATGCGGTACAGCGACTGCCGGCTGACCGGCCGGGGATCGAGGCCGCGGTCGCCCTCGGTGGCGGGCGCGCGAACCGCGGATGACGATATCGAGGTGATGGTTCCGTGCTGGATGCCAAAGGTCTTGAACGGGAACGCATCGTACTTCAGCACCACCTTCTGGCCGACCTTGATCAGCCCGGTGGCGCGCGCCGGCGCGTCGAGCACGATCAGCGGCTGCGCATCGGCGTCACCGATCGCCGCGACGAACTGCCCGGCTTCGACGGAGTCGCCGACCTTGCCGGTGACCGCTAGCACCTGCCCGGGCGATTGCGCCTGAACCTCCAGGGCCGATTCGGTCTTCAGGCGTCCGATGCGGGCATCGATCGAGTTGATCGCATTCTTGACGTTGGAGATCTGGCTTTCCTTATCGGCAAGCAGGGTCAAGAGATCGCGCTGCTTCTCGGCGGCCAGCCGCTTGTATTCCACGCGTTTGACCTTGATGTCGGTAAGCTGCCGCGCATATTCGAAGTAGTTCCGCTCGTAGGAATCCTCGACATCGCGGGTGGCGTAGCCTTGCCTGACCAATTGCCTGATGCGCTGCAGCTTCTGGCCGGCCTGCGTCGAGGCTCCCTGCAGGCTCTTTTCCTCATTGTCGATCGCGGCATCGAGCTCCTTCTGGTCCTTGGCCATCGCATCCTGCTGCTCCCGCGCCTTGGCGATGAAGGCCGTCGACCGCTGGATTTCGGACTGCTGATTGGCGCGCGACTGCACCAGGGTCTTTATCTCCGATGCGGCGGCCGAATCGCCGCCGGAATTGGCCTCCCCGAGACCGAGCAGATAGACCGGCATTCCGGCCTCGACGTGGTCGCCCTGGCTGACATAGATCTGCTTGATGAATCCGGCTTTGGGGGCATCGAGCCGTGAAAAGCCGTGCGAGGATGCAACGATCCCGCGGGCTGTTTCCGTCTTCGAAAACTGGCCGAGCCAAAGGGCCGCGATCAGCGCGCAGACGACGGCTGCCGACAACACGGCGGTGAACTGAACGATGCGGTTTTGCCTGAGGTCGATGGTGTGGGCGAGCCGCGACGCGTTTGCCGGCAACTGGTCGCGGTTCGGCTGCGGTTCAACCACCGTCATGTCGCGTCCGTACGGGTCTGATGCCGCCAGCATGGATCGATCGAATTCAGTGTCGCTCATGAGGCGGCCTCGTATTCAGACTGATAATCGAGAAACTCGTCGAACCGTGGCCACAAATGCCAATGCTCGGGGGCGTCGCGAATCGAGTCCTCGATGTGGCGGCGCACCAGTGTGGCGATACGGTATTTTTCCTCCGGTCCTTTGGCGTAGGATTCAAAGGGATCGCCTACCCGCACGACGTCGCCGCTGACCGAGGAGTGGACGGCGATCGGAACCACGGTTGCCTCGGTCAGACGCGCCAGCGAGCCGATGCCCATCGCCAGCTGGATCGGCTTGCCGAACAGCTTGACGGGCATCGGGCCGCCGTAACTGGCGGGCAGATCGACAAACATCACGATGACCGAGCCGGCTTTTGCGAATTTGACGGCGTCGACATAGTTCTGCTTCTCGGCAACATTGAGAAAGCGCATGTCGATGCCGATCTCACTGACGCGCCGCATCGCCTGCGTTTCCTCGTGGCGATCCTCGCGCGCGCGCAAGATCAGCATGCGGCGGCGCGCGAAATGGTCATGCATGATCCGGGCAAAGGGCAGCGCATAACATCCCATGTGGATGGGCGCCAGGATCACGGGACGACCGCCTCGCGCGACGCGCGCCAGCACCGAGGCTCCGTCGAACACGATGGACTCAGAATCCCGCCTGATGGCGGCGACGCTGCGCCGGGTCAGTGCGGCCCATTCGGCGATGGCGATCCAGTCCTGGTAAATGATTTCCCGTGCCAGGCGCGCCGCCTCGCCGCGGGAAACTCGCAGGACATCCCTTAGGGTACGATCGACTTCCAGCCGCGGCAACCGACCTGACAAAACAGCGAGCCGCCAAACCGCGCGCAACGAGCGCCGCCGCGCCCATAGCGGCAGATGTGCGATGAGCGGCAGGATGTGAGCTTCAAGTCGCATCGGTGACAGCAAATTCCGGTGTGGGATTGACCGATCGTGTGAAATCGCCCGGAGAGTAATCTCCGGGCGAAGGTGGCCTACAGCCGCAAGACGACGGCAGGCCCTCGTGGCGAGACGTCGCTTTAAGAACCGTGACTGCTCGAAGTGGTATTCACCGTCGCGGTAGCGGTCGCGGTATTGGTGTTGGTGTTGGTCGACGTCGCAGTCGTTGTCGTGGTGGTGCCCTTACCCCTAGCACCGCCAGAAACAGTGCGGAGGGCAGCGAAATCGAGTTTCTTCATTTAGATACTCCAAGGTTAATTCCCATGGCTAACCATTAACCACAAGAGAGGCTAATGCCCCGATCTCACTGTTCAAAGGTTTCAGGGTTAAGATCAAACAAATTCGCATCAACCGGACGGTTAACATTAACTCTTCACCGATGTGTCCTGTTGCGCCAATCAATCGCCGCCTCAGCGCCATATCGCCGCCTCAACGCCATAAAGGTTACCGCTTAAGATTATTCATTAATCGCTAATCACGTTGCGTCTGCGCCGAATAGAACAAATGTTGGGTCGGCAAACGTAGAGGTTTTCATGGCCGACATAGAATGTGATCCGACGCCGAGCGCGAATTCGCGCGCTACCGCGACCGAAGGTGGCGCACCGCAGTTGGACGTCATCGTCGCCGATCTGATCGCAATCATCCGCTCTCAGACCAAGGATACCGGCACCGAGTGGAGCGCGGCGACGACGATTCAGGAGACCGGCATCGACTCCTTCGATTTCGTCGAACTGGTATTCGAAGTCGAGGACAAGTACGGAATTGATCTGAACTTCAACGCCAACACCGCCGAGAGCCTCAAGACGGTTGCCGACGTGGCTCAGCTGATCCACAAGCGGGTGCTGGCAAAAGGCCTCGCCCAGTGAGGCGTGTCATCGTCTCGGGGATCGGGATCACCAGTCCCAACGGCCTGACGCTGGCAGGTTTCTGGCGCAGCCTGCTTGATGGAAGCGACGTCTTCTCGGAGACGACAACCTTGCCGGCTTCGGGGATACGGGTCGGCGCGATCAATCCATCGGTGTCGTTTCAGGATATCCCGCTGCCGTCTCTGTCGCCTTGCGATCGCAACGCCATCCTCGCACTATCGGCCACGCGCAGTGCGCTGAAGGACGCCGGCCTCGATAGCCCGTTCCCGCATCCCGAGCGGGTGGCGGTCGTGATCGGCAACGGCGCCGGCGGCCTGTGCAGCATCGAGGAGCAGTACGAGCGGCTCTTCAAGCAGAATAGAAAAACCCATCCCTTCACCATCGTCCGCGCGATGCTCAGTTCATCCGCGAGCTGGATCTCGCTGGCGTATGGCGCCAAGGGACCCTGCTTCGTGATGGCGAGCGCCTGCGCCTCGGCGACGCAGGCGATCGGCACGGCGACCCATCTGGTTCGCTCCGGACTGGTTGATATTGCGATCACCGGCGGCACCGAGGCGCCGCTCTCGATGGGCACTATCCTCGCCTGGGATTCCATGAAGGTGATGAGCCGTGGCAAATGCCGGCCTTTCTCGAAGAATCGCGAGGGCATGATGATATCGGAAGGATCGGGAATTCTCATTCTCGAAGCCGAGGCCCACGCGCGCGCCCGCGGCGTCACCCCCAGCATCGAGGTCGCGGGATTCGCTTCGAACGCAGATGCGACCGACATCGTCGCCCCTTCCGTCGATGGAATGGCGCGGGCCATGCAATCTGCATTGATCGACGCCGGGCTCGCCCCTGGCGAGATCTCCTACATCAATGCGCACGGCACCGGCACATTGGCCAACGACGTCACCGAAGCCGAAGCCTTGCGCCAGGTCTTCGGAGCGGGAAAAGTGCCGCCATTATCCTCCACCAAGGGCGCCACCGGACATGCCCTGGGAGCCGCGGGCGCGATCGAGGCGGTCGCGACCGTGATGGCCATGCGCGAGGGTGTTGCTCCGCCAACTGCCAATTTCGATGAGGTCGACCCCGAATGCGATATCGATGTCATTCCCAACCTGGCGCGATCGATGCCGATCGAAACGGCGCTGTCGAATTCGTTCGCCTTCGGCGGATTGAACGCTTCGCTTGCATTGCGCAGGTTTGCCTGAGGGGTCATGACCGGTTGATCGAGGCCGGAAGGGTGCGCGATGCTGAAATCGGGTAATTTGGAGTTTCGGCCTGGCGACAGGATCGGGCTTTCCGGCTGGAAGCAGGTTACGCAGGACCGTATCGACCGTTTCGCCGAGGCGACCGATGATTTCCAATTCGTTCACGTCGACGCGGCGCGCGCGGCCGCCGAAACCCCGTTCGGCGGCACCATTGCGCATGGCTTCCTGACGCTGTCGCTGGTGAGCGTTCTTGCGGAAGATTTGTTCCCGGCGGCTTCGGAGCCGAGAACGGTGATCCTGGTGGCGGTCGACCGGGTCAAGTTTATTTCCCCGGTCAGGGCCGGAGAGCGGGTGCGCGGCGACTTCGTGCTGGACAAGATGGTCTGGCTCCAGGAGACCAAGGCAATCGTGAAGATCCGCGTCGCCGTCGAGATCGAGCATCAGAAAGAGCTGGCACTCACCTGTGACGTATCCTGGCTGTTCATGTATGAAGATAGCGGCGGCGATCCTGCTTTGGCGTCGGCCGGTCGCCTCGCCGATCTGGATCGCGCGTGACCATGCCGGTTCCACCGGGCAGGCGTCTACCGACTATGCGAGCGATGGCCATCGTCACCGGGATTGTGCTTCTGCTCTACGTCGCGGCCGGAGTGGTCCTGTTCGGGTTCCAGAGGTCGCTGATCTATTCCAGCGACAAGACAGCCCTCGATCCCGCACAAGTGGGTTTGCCGCGGGCCACGGTGCATGAGGTGCGGACCCAGGACGGCGTCCGGCTGGTCGCATGGTCGTTACGCGGCACTGGAAAATATCTTGCGATCTATTTCCACGGCAATGGCGCGGCCCTGGCCGGACGAGCCGCGCGCATCGCGGAATTGAACAACCTCGGCTTTTCCGTGCTTGCGATCGACTACAGGGGATTTGGCGGATCGGGAGGCAGCCCGAGCGAGCAGGGTTTGCGGAAAGACGCGGATGCGGCCTACGAACTGGCCGGCGACCTCGGTTTTGCGCCTGGGCAGATCATTCTGTATGGCGAAAGCCTCGGCAGCGGCGTTGCCGCCGAGCTTGCATCCAGGAGGCCCGTCGCCGGCGTTATTCTGGACGCGCCTTTTTCGTCAATAGCCGATGTTGCCGCGGACCGTTATTGGATGTTTCCGGTCCGGTTCTTGTTGCGGGATCAGTTTCGCTCTGACCTGGCCATTGCCCATATCAAGGCCCCCGTTCTCATCGTTCATGGAACGGCCGACCGCGTGGTGCCGATCCGTTACGGCGAACGCCTGAGCCGGCTCGGTGGCGACGGAGTTACATTTTTTCCGGTCGAGGGAGCCGGGCACGTCGTCTTCGGCCTCAAACCTGTTCAAGCCCGGGTCATGGACTGGGTCGCAAGAACATTGCAGGGGCCGCCTAGGACGGGTTGATGCGCTCCGGTGCGATCAGAACTGAGTGATCTTGCCGAGTACCGCGCCGGGCTCGACGGATTCCCCGTCCCTTACGAGGGTCACTGACAGCACACCTGTGACTGGCGCGCAGACTTCAGAGGCCACGGTGTCGGTGTTGATTTCAACCAACGGCTCCCCGAGGCTGACGGCATCGCCGGTGCGTTTGAACCACCGGCCAACCGACAACCTGGTTCCGGCAGCTGCTGCTCCTGGCACAATGATGTCCGTGATCATCGGCATCACGCGTTCAGCGGGGTGTCTATTGCAACCGGTCCAGCGCTGACGCCATTGGTCCCCAGCGGCTTGGCGGGCTTCTCGATCAAATCGAGGAACGGCTTGATGATGTCGATGGGCATCGGAAAGACCACCGTTGAATTCTGCTCCGCGCCGATCTCGGCCAGGGTCTGCAGGTAGCGCAGCTGCATGGCGGCTGGAATGCTCGAAAGGATCTTGGCGGCGTTGACGAGGGTCTGCGAAGCCTGAAACTCGGCTTCGGCATGAATGATCTTGGCGCGGCGATCGCGTTCCGCCTCCGCCTGCTTGGCAATGGCACGCACCATGTTGTCCGTCAGCTCCACGGTCCTGATCTCGACGTTGCTGACCTTGATCCCCCAGTTCTCGGTTTGGCTGTCGATAATACTCTGAACGTCGGTGCTGAGCTTCTTCCGCTCCGACAACATCTCGTCGAGTTCATGCTGCCCGAGCACGGCGCGCAGCGTCGTCTGCGCCAGCATGTTGGTGGCCGGCAGGTAGTTCTGAACTTGAATGATGGCACGCTCGGGATTGACGACGTTGAAGTAGAGCACCGCGTCAACCTTCATGGAGACATTGTCGTGAGAAATCACGTCCTGGGTCGGGATTTCGATGACCTGGATGCGCAGATCCACCTTCACCATTTCCTGAATGAATGGGATCAGCAGCACCAGCCCCGGTCCCTTGACCCTCTGAAAGCGGCCCAGCGTAAAGACGACCGCTCGCTCGTATTCGCGCAGGATCCTCACGCTCGCGCCGAGCAGGATAAAGGCGATGATCAGTAGCGCCGGCGTAAGATACAGAAGATAGGAATCCGAGAACATGACTTACGCCTTTCAGAGATGGAGAACGAGCAAACGCCCCGCAGCCGACGCGTGGGCGTCAAAGCGGTGGCGCTGGCGCTTGGTACGGAGAATCAGCTTACGCACGAAACTCGGTGCCGCGGCAGGTTCGGAAAGTACCTAGCTCAGCGATTCCTTGAAGCTCATCATATCGAGCCTTGCTCCGACCTCATCCTAAAGGAGCGCGCTCTTCGTGCGCGTCTCGATGGATGGCCGCTTGCACCGCCTTTGCGGCCATCCTTCGAGACGCATCGCGCTTGCGCGATGCTCCCTGGGGATGAGGACCGGGGAGACCTGACGATATGATCAGAACTTCAGAATCGCTCGTCTACTTGCCGACGCCGCTCCGGACAAATGGCATTCGGCCGTGGCGCCAGCCACGTCAGCGCTCCGTGCGGGTGCCCTGTTGATCGGTCAGCGGGCTTCCGATGTTGAATGGCTCGGCCTGCTCGGCTTTCGCTGCACAGGGTATGAACAGGCTGGCCACCGATCGGGCGTACCAGTTGCGGCAGTCATTGCGGCCGCCTTGCGAATTCGATGACACAGCGATCAGTATGGCGGCGACGGTGAAACAACAGCCGGCAACGACATATCTCAGATAAGATCGTCTCATTTCAATCCTGTCCGTCCTCGACAGAGAATGAAGCAGGCCGAGCCGTAGCAGAAGCTTCGGAATCTACCTACTCACGAAGCTCGCGTAGCAAGACGAACTTGCTGACGTCGTGCCGCGCTCTCCGGCTGGCGCCCTTCGGTGAGAGGTCGCCGTCGTCCATCGCGTCGGCGGGCGCGTTGGGCTTAGGTAGTTTCCGATCCTGACCGACGCCTCGTTCGTTCGTTAGCATGCCGCCGACGCCGCGCGAGGGCAACGAACGCTGCGTCCCCTGACAAGGAGAAAATCCACGTGGCTGTGACGATCCGTAGCGTACCAGGTTCTGTGCTGAGACCGGAATTCGACAGTTTTCTATTCGCCTCGCTCGGCGAGGACGGCAATGGCATGCAGGTCAGTGTCCTTTCCGGCCTGGCGCGGTCCGACCTGGATCCGTGGCAGGAGGCCGCCAAGCTGGCCGAGTTGCCCGGGAAAACCGCGGTCGAGAGATTAAGCGCGCTGATTGAAACGCTGCCCGGCAAGGCCTGGGTGCAGGCGGACGCGCGGGCAGTTGCGACGCGCTTGATTGCTCTGCTGCCGCGGACGCTCGCCGGCAGTCCCGGATCGGGCCGGACGCCGGATAGCGTCGGTGCGATGATGCAATCGCAGTCCTGGTGGGTCTACGTTCTGTTGCTGGTTCTGGTGTTCGGTTCGCAGATTCTTATTGCCAGTCAGCAAAGTCAGTCAGTCGCGCACCGGGCCGATGTCAAATCCAACGGCGAGGTGACACCGCCAAAGCCCCCGCCCCAATCCGGCCAGTAACCGTCTGAGCTGTTTTGATCATAGCCATGGGCCAACGTGGCCACGACCGAAGGAACTCACGCCATCTCGGCACGTTGCATTCAAGCTACCAAACCGAGTTCTCCAACCAACCAGGGAGTTTGAGATGGACAACGTCGAGCAGCTACAGCACAACGTCAATCAGCAGAGCGATGCAGCCATGGCGTCGGGAAAAACCGTTGCCGCAGGGCTTCAGGCGATTGCGACCGCGCATGCTGATTATAGCAAAAGGGCGCTGCAGGAGGGCTCGGAGTTTATGACCAAGCTGACCAGCCTCAAGTCGCCAGCCGACATGATGGCGCTTCAGAGCGAGTATGCCAAGAAATCCTATGAAGAGTTTGTGGCAGAGACAAAGAAAATCTCGGAGCTCTATGTCGATCTTGCCAAGCAGGCGTACCAGCCAATTGAGGGCTGGGCCGCAAAGATGACGCCTTCCACTTGACATTATAGGCAGATATTTACATTGGAAGTTTAATCAGTACTGCCAAGGCTTGGCTTCAACCGCGGCGCCTAAGCTGGCGCCGCGGTTCATTGCGATGGCGGCTTGACCGATAATCATCCGTTTCGAACTGGTATCCACAGGAGGTCGCGATGTTCTTTCCATTTTATTCATCCATGATGCTGGGTCTGGAGTCCGGCAACGTGATCGGACTTCGAATGTTCAAGGTCGCATGCGGCGGCGGGGACGCTCTGAAGGAGATACATTTGATGATCGGAGAGAAGGTCGACGCGGCGTTTGAATCGGGCGCCAATTTGATGGCGGGCGCTTCGGCTCACAGCGTCGTTGATTGCTATCGGCAGCATGTCGCGGCGAACGCGGAGCGCCTTTCGATCCGCGAGGTGGTGTCACCAGACAACATCCGGCTGGAACCGCCGGCTGCAGCAGCCTGACCGAAGTCTCGCCCATTAGGCTTGCAGTCAGCACCTTGGCTTCGCGAGTCGCGCCGTCGTCATGCCTTGCAGCGGAAAAGTGTCAGTCCGGCGCGCGCAACGGGCTGGACCGCCACAATGCCGATACCGTCTTCAACGTGACGTTCTCCGTGTTTTCGCACTTGATGCATTCGAAGGTGCAGCGATCAAAACCCAGGCCGGCGGGTTTGATCCTTACCAGAACCATGGGCGCCTTGCAGTTGGGGCAGGCACGCGACTCAATTGTCGAGGCCGGCGGGAGTTTGCCGAGTTGAAATCTGGGCATGCGCTTCCCCTCACGAAACGGCGGGAGCTCGCTCGCAATCACCGAGCGCGCGGGCGGCGATAAGACCGACCTAATCATTCGATGTCCTGTGCCGCTGATCAATATTGCTCAGTTTACGAAAATATCATGAATTGTCGCCGTGCCACCCCGCATTCGTCGCGCATTGGTCGCGCTGAATGTCTGAAGTCATCCACGCGCTCTTAGGATGTGTGGAATGCGAATGCTCGTGCCGGAACATTAGAGAGCTCAGACTGTTCACTCCTCGACTCATCAGGAGATACAGTCATGATCAAGGTTGGAATGATAGGTGCTGCCTGTCTGGCAGTGGCACTTGCGGCCACGTCGCCCGTACTAGCCAGGGGCGGTGGTGGGCATGGCGGCGGCGGAGGTCACGGCGGTGGTGGAGGCTTCCACGGCGGCGGCGCCCACTTCGCCGGCGGCGGTAGAGGCGGTGGATTTCGTGGCGGCGGTATTGGCCCCGGCATCGCAGCGGGCATCATCGGTGGCGCAGCTATAGGCGCGGGAGGTTACTACGGCGGTTACGGCCCCGGCTACTACGACGATTCCTATGCCTACGATAACGGCTACGACAGCGGTTATGACAACGGCTATGCCACTCCCTACGGCTACGCCGCTCCCAATGGCTACGCCTGTACGCCCGGAAGATGGTTCCGCGGCGAGGATGGCCGGCGGCATCTCTGCCAATAAACCTCGTCGGCAGATCGTCGCCGATGCGCGAGATGAAAAGGCCCGGGGATCACCCGGGCCTTTTCGCGTCGCTTTGATTTCTGCTGATCTTTTTCTGAGTAGTTTCCGAGTCTGCCCAAGCTCTTTGGCAATCCCTATTCGTGAATTCATATGCGCATGCGGATTCCGAAAGGCTGCAGATCATGACAGCGACGACGATGCTAGATAAAGCAGACGGTGCCCGGTTTGCCAAGGCAATGACGATGAAGGCTCTGGTCTATCGGGGTCCAGGCAAAAAGGCTCTTGAAGATCATGCCAGGCCGGAGATCGCCGCGCCGACGGACGCGATCGTCAGGCTCACCAAAACGACCATTTGCGGCACCGACCTGCACATCCTCGGGGGTGACGTACCGACCTGCCAGCCCGGCCGTATTCTCGGCCACGAGGGCGTCGGGATCGTCGATAAGGTCGGACCGGCCGTGATGGCGTTCAAGCCGACCGACCGGGTGCTGATCTCCTGCATCACGTCCTGCGGCAAATGCGACTATTGCCGACGGGCGATGTATTCGCATTGCACGACCGGCGGCTGGATTCTCGGCAACCGGATCGATGGCACCCAGGCGGAATATGTCCGCATCCCGCACGCCGACACCAGCCTGTACCCGATTTCTCCAGGCGCCGACGAAGAAGCACTGGTCATGCTGAGCGATATTCTTCCGACCGGCTTCGAATGCGGCGTTCTCAACGGCAAGGTGGCGCCGGGCACCACGGTCGCCATCGTCGGCTGCGGTCCCGTCGGCCTTGCCGCGCTGCTCACGGCCCAGCTCTACTCGCCCGCCGAGATCATCATGATCGACCTCGACGACAATCGTCTCGACGTCGCGCGCCAATTCGGGGCCACCCACACTGTCAACAGTTCCGGCGGCAACGCCGCCGATGCGGTGATGGCGCTGACCGCCGGGCGCGGCGTCGACACCGCCATCGAGGCGGTCGGCATTCCCGCGACCTTCGAGCTTTGCGAAGAGATTATCGCGCCGGGCGGCACCATCGCCAATATCGGCGTCCACGGCAAGAAAGTGGATCTCCATCTCGAAAGCCTGTGGGACCGCAACATCTCCATCACCATGCGGCTGGTCGACACCGTCACCATACCGATGCTGTTCAAAACCGTCGGCTCTCGCAGGATCGATCCCAAGCTCTTGATCACCCATCGCTTCAAACTCGACCATATCCTCGATGCCTACGAGACCTTTGCCGCCGCCGCCAAGACCAAGGCACTCAAGGTGATCATCGAGGCGTAACATAAATATGGTGAGTCAAGCAGAGCGTCCCTACCTCGATCCCGTAGGGGCGACCCTAGTGGTCGCCCTGCTTCCCGGCGAAATCAGGCAGTCTCGCGGCGGCATCTGAAATAGCCAGTCTGTGGTCGAGCAAAAGTCTCAATCGGCGCGGCATCCTATAAAGAAAATCACCGATGGAACCAGCGATATGACAAAACCAGCAATGAACCCTGCGGCCGTCAAGGCCCATTTTGTCGGCAGTGGCATCGGCTCGCTCGCGGCGGCGGCCTTCATGATCCGCGACGGCAAGGTGCCCGGCAGCAATATCACCATCTATGAGGCGATGAGCGTACTGGGCGGAGCCCTTGATGGGGCCGGCAACGCGATCGACGGCTACCGGCTCCGAGGCGGCCGCATGCTGACGACCGACAACTACGAATGTTTCTGGGATCTGTTCAAGACCATTCCGTCGCTTGAGAACCCGCAACAATCCGTTTTCGACGACACCATCGCATTCAACAAGCTGCATATCCCGCACGCCCAGGCACGGCTGGTCGATCGCAATGGCCATAGAACCGACGTGACGAAGATGGGATTTTCGATGGCCGACCGGCTGGAGCTGGTCCGAATCACCGAAGCCAGCGAGCAGGAACTGGGATCCGATCGCATCACCGACTGGCTGTCGCCGCCATTCTTCAGCACCAATTTCTGGTTCATGTGGCAAACCACCTTTGCCTTTCAGCCCTGGCACAGCGCGGTCGAATTCAAGCGCTACCTGCATCGCTTCATGCGGGAGTTTTCCCGCATCGAAACCCTCGCCGGCGTGAAGCGCACCAAATACAATCAGTACGATGCGCTGGTTCGGCCATTGCTGGCATGGCTTGAAGCAAAAGGCGTGAACTTCATCAGGGACTGTTTCGTTACCGACTTCGTGCTCGACACTGGGAGCGCTGACCTTGTCGTCACCGGTTTCAACTGCCTCCGCGGTGGCAAGGCCGAGAAGGTCGCGGTCGCCGGCGGCGAATTGGTCTTTCTGCAGAACGGCTCGATGGTTGACGCCTCGAGTTTTGGAACGATGTCGAGTGCGCCCAAGGCGTTGACCAAAGCCGACAGCGGCGGCTGGCAGCTGTGGGAAAAGCTCGCCGAGGGGCGCCCCGAATTTGGCAATCCGGCGGCGTTCAATTCCCACATCCCCGAATCCTACTGGCACTCCTTCACGGTGACCTTGAAAGATCCGGCCTTCTTCGACCACATGCAGCGGTTCAGCGGCAACGAGGCTGGGACCGGCGGATTGGTGACGTTATTCGAATCCAACTGGTTGATGTCGATCGTACTGTACCATCAGCCGCACTTCCCCGATCAGCCGGCGGATGTCGGGGTGTTCTGGGGTTACGCGCTGCATCCCGATCGCATCGGCAACTTTGTCGCCAAATCGATGGCGGAGTGTTCCGGCAAGGAGATCCTCGTCGAGCTGTGCGGACATCTCAATTGCGATCTGTCGGTGTTCAAATCCGCGATCTGCATTCCCTGCCGCATGCCCTACATCACCAGCATGTTCATGCCCCGCGCAGCCGGGGATCGCCCGATGCCGATCCCTGCCAACACCAGGAATTTCGCCATGATCAGCCAGTTCGTGGAAATCCCGGTCGATGTCGTCTTCACGGTCGAATATTCGGTCAGGGTTGCGCAAACCGTTGTCTATCAGCTGCTCGGCATCGATCGGCAGGTCACGCCGATCACGCCCAATGACAAATCCATCAAGGTCGAGATCGACGCGGTCATCAAGGCCTTTGCCTGATCGCTCCGCGGGCTGTGGCGGGGTGATCGCGGCTGGATGGCAGGGCGCAACGCTCTTTATCCGCCGCTTGGAGATGGGTTATTTTCAAACCCCTCTGTCCACCGCGACGTGGACCTCAGCCGTGAACAAGGACGCCGCCATGCAGGCAATGGTGCTCGGGAAACTCAGGACGGAGCTGGAATGGACCGATCTCGCCGACCGGCAGCCGGGACCGGGCGAAATTCGCGTCAAGGTCTCGGCCTGTGGCGTCTGTCGCACCGACCTTCATGTCGTCGACGGCGAATTGCCCGATCCGCAACTGCCGATCATCCCGGGCCACGAGATTGTCGGCCGGATCGATGCGATCGGCAGTGGCGTCGAAGGCCTGCGGATGGGTGAGCGGGTCGGCATTCCCTGGCTCGGCCACACCTGCGGCATCTGCCCCTATTGCGTCGAGCACCGCGAAAATCTCTGCGATCGCCCGCTGTTTACCGGCTTTACGCGCGATGGCGGTTTCGCAACCGCGACCATCGCCGACGCGCGATTTGCTTTTCCGCTGGGTGAGAGGGGCGACGATGTCGCGCTCGCCCCCTTGCTCTGTGCCGGCCTGATCGGCTGGCGCTCGCTGGTGATTGCCGGCGAGGGCAAGCGGCTCGGACTTTACGGCTTTGGAGCCGCGGCGCATATCCTGGCGCAGCTCGCGAACTGGCAGGGTCGGTCGGTCTTTGCCTTCACGCGACCGGGCGATATCGCCGGGCAGGATTTCGCGCACAGCCTCGGCGCCAAATGGGCCGGCGGATCCGACGAGATGCCACCCGAACCGCTCGACGCCGCGATTATCTTCGCCGTCGTTGGTGCGCTTGTGCCGCTGGCGCTGAAGGCCGTTCGCAAGGGCGGTCGTGTGGTCTGCGCCGGCATTCACATGAGCGACATCCCAAGCTTTCCCTACGGGCTGTTGTGGGAGGAGCGGCAACTGGTGTCGGTCGCCAACCTGACGCGTCAGGATGGCATCGATTTCCTGCGGCTAGCGCCCGGGATCGGCATCAAGACCAGGACCACGAGCTATCCGCTCCGGCAGGCCAACCAGGCTCTCGCCGATCTCCGTGCCGGCCGCTTCGAAGGCGCCGCGGTGCTTATTCCCTGAGGCAGATTGTATCGGCACCGTCATTGCGAGCGAAGCGAAGCAATCCATCCATCCGCGGGTGTTCCTGAAGCGGCGGATTGCTTCGCTTCGCTCGCAATGACGATTCTGCGTAGGGTGGGCTAAGGCGCTCTCGCGCCGTGCCCACCCTATCCGATACGAGAATGCGCGCCTTCGCGCGCCTCGCTCCTATTTGTCTTTCGGACTGACCTTCTGCCAGGCCACGCCAAGTCTGTGGGATGCATCCTGAAAAGAGGTTTTGGCGCTGGTCCAGTCGTTCTCCCCAGCCGTCTCAAGCTGGTTCCAGGCGGTCTTGGTCTCGGTCCAGGCGCCGTCCAGATCCTTGGAGGCGCTTGTTTGCGTGCCGGTGGCTTTGCTTTCGACCTTGGCGTTGAAGTCGTGCAGCCTCTGCTCCCAGAGGTGCATCTCCCCCTGGGCCTGCTGCGTGTAGCTCTTTCGATCGGCTTCGGAATCGTGGCTGGCGGCCATCCCGACCGACGCCCCCTTGTCAGGCACGGATTTCGACTGGGCCGCCGCGGGCGACGCGCCGGCGAGCGCGAGCATTCCGATCACGATCGGGGCGATAAGAATTCTCATGGTGTTCAATTCCTCCCGTTTCTCATCAGCTTGTTGTTGCCACTTCTGGACTATGCTGATCAGACGGCCGCAGCCTTGGCCGGCTCCGGCGTCTTGGCGCCCGTCACGATGTCGACGCGTGTCGGATTGACGGTGCCGAGGATGGTCTTGGCGCGGGCAATTTCCGCTGCGGGGCCGTGGGCCATCACCAGGAAGTTGTCGGTCTTCAGCGCGGTTTCGTATTGGATCACGCTATCCTTCGGCACCCCGATGCTATACAGCGCCGCGCCGAGCGCGCTTAGCCCGCCGACCACGACGGCCGTCTCGACGCCCGAGATCAGAACCATGGCGAGATAGCCAAGCACGACCACATGTCCGATGACGGGAACGGTGATGAACAGGGCCCCCATGAACAGACCCCAGAATCCTCCCCAGAAAGCGCCGTTCTTGCCCCAGAACTTGACCCGGTCGCCGGTCTTGTAGAACCCCACCACCTTTTCATCGGTGTGATAGCCCTTGCCGACAATGCTGAGATTCTTCATGTCGAAGCCGGCGGCGGTCAGCTTCTTGATCGCCGTTTCGGCGGCGGAGTGGTCGTGGAAGACGGCAATGAGGGTATCGATACTAACCATCGGAATTCTCCTTAAGACGTTAAGCTTGATGGCGACGCCGGGCACATCGCAAGGCCGCTGCCGGGACTCGTCAAGCGGACAACTTCAATCACGATAGTCGAATGAAGGTTCCGCGGTAGACTCGGAAACTACTCAGGCTTGACTTTGCAGTTCTCCGCGGCACACGCTTGCCGGCAGCGGCGTGCCCCAAGCATGGAGACGGATGGTTGGACAGCGAAGATCAGGATCGGGATGCTTGCGCTGCCGAACCACGCAGCTGGAGACGAATCCATCATTCGCCGGTCTTCTGGATCGGCCTTGTGATGTGTCTGGCAGCAATCACCCTTTATCTATGGTCCGACGATCTCTCCTGGCGCCCGCGCGTCCGATGAACGCGCAGGATCTTATTCCAACAATTGCCCCGTCATTCCGGGGCCCGAGCGTAGCGAGGGAGCCCGGAATCCATAACCACGATTGGGGGTTATGGATTCCGGGCTCGCCCCACGGGGCGCCCCGGAATGACGCCGAGATGAGACGACGTGTCAGAACGAAAACCTGGTGTACCGGCAATGACAATTGTCCCCGTCATTTCCTCTCGATTTATTTCGAGCATCGTGAGCACTATTGGACAGATTATGTTCGGCGCCAACGCCATGGTGGCGGCGTCGTCATGCGCCTGCGCGAACTTTCGGTGACGGATAGTTGAGGTAACGCTTCCAACCCGGAACTGAGAGATCAGCCATGGAACGCTACATTCACGAACAAAATGTTGCGCTGTACCTCAAGGTATTGTCAGAGACGACCGATCCAACGAAACGGCAAACGGTGTTGAAACTGCTGGCCGAAGAGCGGGCGCTGCGGCCGCCGGCGGAGATGCGGTTTCCACCACAACGACCTTGATATCAATCCGATGAGGGATCGCGGAAAACCCGCCCGGCGCCTGGTTTTACGGCGCTTCGCCGCGTTGCGCCTGGGCCGCCGGGGTGTTTCGACGCTCGGGAAGGATCGGCAGTTCGAACAGGAAACGGGCGCCCGTCGGTTCGTTGGATGTGATGGTCAGCTGGCCATGCAGTTGCCGAACCAACCCGGTGATGACCTTGAAGCCGAGACTGGTTCGGGGCTGGTCGATGTCGAACCCTTCGGGAAGGCCCACGCCCTGATCCGACACTTCCAGGTTCAGGCATCCCTCGATTTCACGCGCGGAGATGTCGATCGCGCCGCTACCTTCGGGATAGGCGTGTTTCACGGCGTTGGTAACGAGCTCGTTGACGAGGAGCCCCAGCGGAATCGCGTGATCCGCCGATAGCAGCATCGGATCGGCGCGGCAGGTGAGGACATGGGCTCCGGCCGCGCCCTGCAGCCTGCTGCAAAAGTCATTCATGAATTTGGCAAGATCGACAAAGCCGATGGTTGAACCGCGCCACAGATGGTCGTGGACCTCCGCGATGGTCGCGATGCGCGATCCTGCCTCTTCGAGGGCCACTCTTACTTCCTGCGAAGAGGTGCTGCGGGACTGGACGCGGATAATGGCGACAACGGAGCTGAGGCTGTTCTTGACGCGATGGCTCATTTCGCGCGTCAACAAGGCCTGGTAGTCGAGCGCCTGCTGCAGGCTGGCATCGCTGCGCTGCCGCTCGATCGCTATTCCCAGAAGCCCGGCGAAGCCCGACAGGAAGTCGGCGTCCGCCTGATCGAAGCGTCCGGGATGGGGACTATCGACTTCGAGCACGCCGAAAAATCGCTCGCCGTGCCCACCCCGTTCGATCAGGACGTTGATCGAGCGTTTGACACCATGATCCGCCAACACGCCAGGCATCTGGAATCGCGTTTCGGACAGCAGGTGGTTGGATATGACGGGTTGGCCGGTTCGATAGGCATGTCCGGCTGGAGAATCGTCCTCGGCCCCGAATGATACGTTCTCGATGGCATTCGCAGCCCAGCCAAAGCCCGCGCGCACCACCAGGCGCTTTTGCTCCGGAATGAATTCCATGGCCTTGGCGAACGGGGCGTCAAGGCCCCGGGCGCACAGTTCGGTGGCGCGTTGGAGGATTTGCTGGAAGTTGCGTGTCTGCAGGGCCGCGCGGCTGAATTCCGCAATCAGGGATTGTTGCCGCAGCCGATAGGAGAGCTCGTCCCGTACTCCTGGAGCGTCGAGAAAGATCGGGAATTCGGGGCTTTCGTCTGATGTCGTCAGCATGACGATCCCTTCGATGCCGGTTGTTCCCTGGCTCCGATTTCGCATCCCTTTGCGTCCTTTGGGAGCAACGCTGCCGCCATTCCAGCTTTGCGTCTGAGCAGAAGCGCTCACTTGAGGCAATTTTCCCTGGGGCTTGGTGGTGTGGACCACCGACAGCGCCCCCGGAAGTGTGCGACGACAGCCTCAGCCAAGGAGGCTTCTGGTGTCCGAAGCCGACGACGAACTGAAGCGTGATCTGGAGTGCCTGCGCCTGGCCTCAGACTTTATTGAGATGTCTCGCGGTACACTGGATCCGGAGCTGCGGGCGCATTGCCTACGGATGGCAGGCTATTGGTCCGACCAGGCGGATCGCAATGCGGAAAAAGACGACAGCCTGGATGATTTGGATAGATGACATGCTCGATCGTGTATCTGCCGCGGCTCCGGCCGTCGTTCTAGTCGTGGAGGACGAGCCGCTGCTGCGCGAGCTGGCCGTCGAGTTCATCGAGGACGCCGGCTTCCTGGCGCTGGAAGCTGGCGATGCCGAGGAGGCCGTTGCGCTGCTGGAGGCGCGCTCGGATATTGCCGTGGTGTTCACGGACATCAACATGCCCGGAAACATGGACGGACTGAAACTGGCTCACATGGTTCGTGACCGCTGGCCAACGAAAAAGATCGTGGTCGCTTCCGGCCGGGTTCGGCTGGCGCCGTCCGAAATGCCGTCGAACAGCTTTTTTCTCCAAAAGCCTTATCGCGGCGAGGCGGTGGTGGCACGCTTGCGTTCGTTGGTCGGTCCGACCGGACTTCAACTCCGACCCCTGACCTCCATCAGCCGCTAACGACTCTGAGCTCTTTTGCTCAGACTCGCCGATCATAACGGGTTCAACTGCCGCCGTTCGGCGCGATCATTCACCATGTCTTTCCCCCGGTACCCGTGAGGGGCTTGCGACCGAGAATGGACAATTGGCCCAAGGCAGATGTCCAAACCGCAAACGGATCAAGACCAGCGCAGCAATCAACTGCTCGACGCCCTGGAGCCCGCCAGCCGAAAACGGATTGATCCTCATCTCGAGCCGATCGAGTTCAAGCTCGGCGCGATGGTTTGCGACGCCGGCGGCCTGCTCAGGCATGCCTATTTTCCCAGGGGGTCGGTGCTGTCGCTCCTGACCGTCCTGGAGAACGGCGCCGCCATCGAGACCGCCAATATCGGTCGCGAAGGCGCTTTCGGCCTGTTTGCGGCGATGTACAGCCGGGTATCCTTCAACCGGTGCATTGTGCAGCTCGAAGGCCACACGGTCCGCTGCCCGATCGAACTGCTGCAGCATGAGTTCACCATCAGCGAACACGTCCGCAACCTCTTTGTCAGCTACTCGGAGACGCTGCTGTCGCAGGTTCAGCAGACGGTCGCCTGCAATTCGATGCATACGACCGAAGAGCGCATGTGCCGGTGGCTCCTGATGATGCACGACCGCGCCGAGGGCGAGGCACTTCCTTATACCCATGAGTTCCTGTCGCATATCCTCGGCGCCAACCGCAAATCGGTCACGCTTGCGGCGCAGTCGATGCAGGCGGCAGGCCTCATCAGCTACCACCGCGGCACGATCCAGGTGCTCGATCGTGCGGGCCTGGAAAAGGCGTCATGCGAGTGTTACGCCATCGTCAAGGAGCGGTTTGATGCTTTCCTGACGCCGCCTTCGACCGCCGTGCATAGTCACGGCTAGGTAGATCAGACGTTTTAAAGTCTTGTCATATCCGCATCCTCCCCGGTCCTCATCCTGAGGAGCATCGCGCAAGCGATGCGTCTCGAAGGATGGCCGCAAAGGCAGTGCAAGCGGCCATCCTTCGAGACGCGAACCCCGCCCTCCGGGTGGAGGCTCGCTCCTAATACGAAAGCGTCTTCAAACTTCCGGTCCTCATCCTGAGGAGCCTGGCGAAGCCGGGCGTCTCGAAGGATGGCGGCTCGAAAGGTCGTCGCCCGGGTCCATCCTTCGAGACGCATCGCTGGCGCGATGCTCCTCAGGATGAGGACAACTCGGCG
>Ga0182012_10000081_pt1 | contig 98119 bp, 86 predicted proteins | sample 612S2SmetaG_FD_120486 | JGI IMG/M metagenome (GOLD analysis project Ga0182012, IMG submission 120486) | Permafrost microbial communities from Stordalen Mire, Sweden - 612S2S metaG | ecosystem: Environmental > Terrestrial > Soil > Wetlands > Permafrost | place: Sweden: Stordalen | collected... | reverse complement strand
GTAGCCTGTAGCCTGTAGCCTGTAGCCTGTAGCCGGTAGCCAGGAGCTGGGATACCCAGTTTCACTGGGCTGGGCCGGCGAAGAGAATGAGATTTCCGTCGGGGTCTTTTACGATGAATGTTCTTGCGCCCCACGGCTCGGTCTTCAACTCCTGATGAAAGCGCACACCCGCGACCTGATAGATGCGAAAGAGATGTTCGATCTCTTCATTGCTCCTCACTGTGATTGAGGCCGACAGCAGATCTTCGCGTTCTCTTGCGCCTGGGATAAAGACCTGTTCATCGACATGCCGCAAAGCGAGCCGGGCGTTATCCCGACTGACTTCTCCATAGAACGGGGGATCTCCGTAGACGAAGTCGGCAACGAAGCCAAGCTTTCCGATGAAGAAATCGCACGACGAACGAATGTCTGCAACAAAGAGGTGCGCGGCTACGGAGGTCAGGGTCGGTTGGGCAGCAACTTCCAGCGATGGATCGGTCATGGAATGGGCTCGGTTGCAGGTTACAGGTTACAGGTTGCAGGTTGGAGGTTACAGGTTAGCGGCTGGGAAGCGGAAAACGAGCGGCGATACCGAATCAGCTAGCGGTGGAAGAAGAGGCTGTAGAGGAGGATCGCGAGAACCACGGAGCTGATGGCGACGTAGAGGCGATCGCGCTCGAAGAGAAAGCCGACTATGCACATCACGACGCGGGCTACCGGTGTTGCGATGAGGACCAGTAGACCGAGCATGATGATGCTTTCGGCGTTGAAAGTTGCTACGCCGTGAAGGATTCCCGAAAAGTGCGTGAGTTGTCGCGGCTCGGCATAGAAGTGGCTGTAATCGGGGCGAGGGCCGTGGTCCTGCGCTAAGTAGAGGATGCCTCCAGTTAGTACGATGGCGGCGGCGAGCATGACTCCGGTGCGGAGAAAGACTCCTACCCAGGTTTCGATGCGATGGTCATTCCAGACGGTGGGCGAATTCACAGCATTCCTCGCAGGCTGTTGACGATCATCTCGATGCCGAGGGCGACGATGACCAGGGCGAAAACGACTTTCAGGGTACGCACCTGGGCCTTGACGAGGAGGCGCGATCCGATGAGCGAGCCGAGAAGGACGCCGAGCATGACGGGCATGACGAGCGCCGGCGCGAGGTAGCCGCTGTGGAGATAGAGGCCGGCGCTGGCGGCGGCGGTGACGCCGATCATGAAGTTGCTGGTGGTGGTGGAGACTTTGAAGGGCAGGCGCATGGCCTGATCCATGGCGATGACTTTGACTGCGCCGGAACCGATACCGAGGAGGCCGGAGAGGGTACCGGCAACGGTCATGAGTCCGAAGCCGGCGGGGACACGCTGTGCGACGTAGCTCTGCTGGCTGCCCTGGCCGGAGGGAAAACTGCCCTGGAGCTTGAGGCGCAGGGCGAGCGGATCGGGCTTCTGCGTCAGCGCGTCGTTGCGCTGCTTGAGCGAGGCGTAAGCGGAGTAAAGGAGGACGAGGCCGAAGACGAATCCGATGGAGTGGGTGGGGACGCGAGTGGTGAGCCATGCTCCGAGCAGCGCGCCGAGGGTGGTGGCTATCTCGAGGAACATGCCGACGCGAATGTTGGAGAACCCTTCGCGGACGTAGGCTGCGGCTGCTCCGGATGACGTGGCGATGACGGAGACGAGAGAAGCGCCAATAGCGTAGTGGATGTCGACGTGAAAGAGGATGGTGAGGACAGGGACGATGACCACACCGCCGCCGAGTCCACTGAGCGCGCCGAGGAGGCCGGCAGCGAGGGAGCTGACGAGGAGGATGAGGGAGAACTCGAGGGCGGTCATGAGGGGTTAGGTCCCTCTCGGTTCCAGGGCGAAAAGATAGATTTGACGACGACCTCAAAATCCGACACGTCGCGCGTGACCAAAGTCAGTTCGTGACAGGCTGCTGTAGCCGCTATATATCCATCGGCAACTGCTATCGGACGTCCCTTGCTTTCGCTTTGAGCAATCAGCCGCCCGCAGGTGTCAGCCACTTCCGCAGTCACGGGAAGAATTCTGTCCTCGAAGCGCGGACGCAGACATTGTTGTAGCCAGTTTTCCAGTATTGTCCGCCTTCTTCCCGTTGTAAGGCGCTGGATTCCATAACGAAGCTCGGCGATTGTGATGGCGCTCACAAACATCCCATCCTCATCGGCATTCGCGAGCCACGCGAGAACGCCGGGATCCGGGCGAGGTCTGGCCGGTTCAGAAAGAACGTTCGTATCGAGCAGAAACGTCACAGGTCGACTTTTCGCATTTTCATGGGCAGCCGCTTGAATTCAATACCTGAGCCCCGAAGTGGAGAGTTCATGAGAAATTCCGCGAGATTCTCCTTGCGGCCATTTTTCTTATTCCATGCGGCCGGGGAAACGACGATCGCGGTGGTGCGGCCATGGCGGGTAATGCGCTGAGGACCCTCGGCCTGAGCGCGCTGCAGCAATTCGCTGAATCTGGCTTTGGCTTCAGCCACCGTCCAAACATGTGCGCTCATCGCATCTCCGGCCCTCCAGAACCAATTATAGTCATTATGGTCACAGCGGTGGATCAATATTGAACGGTGAGTACGACGACTGTGTCTGGCGGGAGAGTGAGGCTGTTCGTGTCGAGGTGTATGCCGGGCGAGGAGGCGAGGGTGATTGCCGAGCCCGGGCGGACTTCGATTTGGACTGGGTTTGACGCGAGGGAAAAGACGACGGTGACAGAGCCGCGTTCCATCGCGAGCCACTGTTCGGATTCGCTGAACCGGACGTGGACATGGCTGAGATCGGGATCGGTAAGGTCTGGGGTGGAGCGGCGCAAAGCGATCAGCTGGCGATACCAGTCGAGCATTGCGGCGTGGGGCGGTTGAGTGCGCTCATCCCAGTTGAGTTTGGAGTTCTGGAAAGTTTCGGGAGATTGAGGATCGGGAATCTCCGCGGGATCCCATCCAAAGGCGGCGAACTCTTTTTTGCGGCCCTCGGAGACTAGCTTGCCTAATTCTTCTTCGTGATTCGTGAAGTATTGAAAGGGGGCGGAGGCCGCCCATTCCTCGCCTTGGAAGAGCATGGGGACAAAGGGGGCCGTGAGGGTGAGGGCGGCGGCGATTTTGGCGCGGCCAACGCTGACTTCGTGCACGAGGCGCTCGCCTTTGGCCCGGTTGCCTACCTGGTCGTGGTCCTGGGAGTAGCCGATGAAGCGGGTGGCGGGCAGGCTGGGAACAGGGCGCCCGTGAACACGATTGCGGTAAGGGGAGAAGCGTCCGTCATAGACGAAGACGTTGCGGAGAGATTTGGCCAGGTCGGCGAGGGAGCCGAAGTCGGAGTAATAGCCGCTGCGATCCCCGGTTAGGACTGTGACGAGGGCGTGATGGAAGTCGTCGCTCCACTGCGCATCCATGCCGTAACCACCGGCTTCCGGAGCGGTGACTACCTGCGGATCGTTCAGGTCGCTCTCGGCGATGACGACGTAGTTGCGGCCGGTGTATCCCTTGAGCTCGTGGACTTCGCTGGCGATTTGCTCCATGAAGTTGATGGCGGAACGATCCATATAGGCGTGGACGGCGTCGAGGCGCAGGCCGTCGAAGTGGTAATCGCGGAGCCACATGAGCGCGTTGTCGCAGAAGAAGCGGCGGACTTCGTAGCTGTCGGAGTCTTCCAGATTGACCGCGTCGCCCCAGGGCGTATGGTGCAAATCTGTTAAGTAGGGAGCAAATTTGCCGAGGTAATTTCCATCGGGGCCGAAGTGGTTGTAAACGACGTCGAGAATTACGGCGAGGCCTTTCTCGTGGCAGGCGTTGACGAGGCGTTTGAGGGCCTCGGGTCCCCCGTAGGGTTCGTGCGGGGCGAAGAGGTCGACGCCGTCGTAGCCCCAGCCCTGAATGCCGGGGAAGGAATTGACCGGCATGATCTCGACGTGGGTGACGCCAAGTTCGCGGAGGGCGTCAAGTTTGGTTTGGGCGGCGTCAAAGGTGCCTTCCGGTGTGAAGGTGCCGATGTGAAGCTCGTAGACGATGGCGCTCGAAAGGGGAGGGGCTTGCCATTCAGCATCGTTCCAGTGGAACGCCTTGTGGTCGAAGACACGCGAGGTTCCGTGAATGCCGTTGGGCTGCCACAGGGAGCGGGGATCGGGCAGCGCGAGCTCTTCGTCGTTGAGGAAGTACGCGTAATCCGTCCCGGGGTTCGCAGCTTCAACATCGGCCTGCCACCAGCCTCCTGCCGTTTTTTGGAGGGGGTATTTTTGTCCGGCGATTTGGACGCTCGCTTTTCCCGCTTTCGGGGCCCAGAGGCGAAAACGATGCATCAGGGAAGTCCCTCTTTCATTCATTATTTGTGACAATCAGCGATAACGCGTCAGGCCAGGGGAGCCAGCTCCGCGGGGGCGTGCGAGTGAGCGCGGAGGTGGGTTTCTTCATTACGATCGAGTGCGAACGCCGCATTCACGAGGGCAATGTGAGAAAAGGCCTGGGGAAAATTGCCCACCAGGCGTCTGCGCTGTGGGTCGTATTCCTCCGAGAGGAGGCCGAGGTCGTTGGAGAGCGCGATCAGGCGCTCGAAGAGCTGACGCGCGTCGGCTTCGCGGCCGATGGCCTTCAGGCTGGCCACCATCCAGAAGCTGCATGCCAGAAAAACCCCCTCGCCCGGTGGAAGACCATCCTCGACCTTCTCCGTGTCATAGCGCATCACAAGGCCGTCCTTCATGAGGCCGCGCTCGATGGCTTCGATGGTCCCGCGGATGCGCGGGTCGTTCGCGGGCAGGAATCCGACGATGGGCAGCAGGAGGAGGGAGGCGTCGAGTTGCTGCGCACCGTAGAACTGGACGAAGCTGTTCAGCTCCTGATTGAAAGCCTTGCGGCAAATCTCCTCGTGGATGGTGTCGCGCAGCTTTTGCCATTTTTCAATGGGAGCATCGCAGCTGAGTTTATTCGCGATGAGGATGGCGCGATCGAACGCGACCCATGCCATGACTTTGGAGTAGGTGAACTGCTCGCGGCCGCCCCGGGTTTCCCAGATCCCCTCGTCGGGGAGCTGCCAGATATGTTCCAGATGTTCGAGCAGCAGCATCAGAACGCGAAAATCTTCGGCGGTGTGTTTCCCCAAGCCGTCAAGAGCCCGGTAAAACGTGCCGAGCAACTCTCCATAGATGTCGAGCTGGACCTGTGTGGCCGCACCGTTGCCGATGCGAACCGGGCGTGAATTTTCATAACCGGGTAGCCAATCGACTTCCCACTCGATGAGCTGGCGCTCGCCCTTGAGGCCGTACATGATCTGGACCTGGTCGGGACTGCCGGCAACGGCGCGGAGGAGCCAATCCTGCCATGCGCAGGCTTCTTCGAAATAGCCCGCAGTGGTCATCGCCAGCAGGGTTAATGTCGTATCGCGAAGCCAGCAGTAGCGGTAATCCCAGTTGCGCTTGCCACCGATGCATTCGGGCAAAGAGGTGGTGATGGCGGCGACCAGGCCACCGCTGGGCTGAAAGACCATGGCCTTGAGTGTGATGAGGGACCTTTCGACGATAGACCTGTACTGCCCGTCGTATTTGAGGCGTGAGGCCCACCCCGTCCAGAATTTTTCCGTGTCGTCCAGGGCTTGCTCCGTGTCGATCGGGCCGGGGTCGGGCTTGAAGGACTCGCCGTAGGTGAGAGTGAAGCAGACGCGTTCGCCTTCGCCGACGGTGAAATCGGCGACGGTACGAAGGTTTTCTCCGTGAACCGGGACGGAGGCGTGAAGGACGGAGACACCGGGGCCAGCGACAGCGCGAATGCCATTGTCGATCGAGGTGACCCAGGGAACGGTGCGGCCATAATCAAAGCGCAGCGACAGAGCCATGCGCAGATCCATTTTTCCGCGAACTCCCTCAATGATGCGGACGACGTCGGAGTTGCGGCCGCGGATGGGCATGAAGTCAATGAGGCAAACAGAGCCTTCGTCGTTCTCGAACGTGGTTTCGAGAATCAAGGTGTGGTTGCGATATTTGCGAGTGGTTTTCCAACCTTCGGCGGCGGGGCGGATTTGCCAGTAGCCGTTCTTTTCCGTGCCGAGCAGCGAGGCGAAGCAGGCTGGGGAGGAGAAGTCGGGCCAGCAGAGCCAGTCGATGGAGCCCTCGCGGCTGACCAGGGCCGCTGTTTGGCAATCGCCGATGAGGGCGTAGTCTTCGATTTTTGAGGCCATAGGCGGGAGAACTTTACTGCTCGTGATAGTTGCGCATCAGGCCGCCATCGACGAGGAAAGTGGCGCCGGTTACATAAGATGCTTCATCCGAGGCGAGAAAGGCGACCATAGCGGCGACGTCTTCGGGTTCGCCCAGCCGGCCGAGAGGAATTTTGGCGAGGAGAGCGTTGAGTTTGGGCTTGTCTTCAAGGAGCGCCGCGTTGATCGGAGTGTTGATGGCGCCGGGCGCGACGTTATTGACGGTGATGCCGAGCGGGCCCAGCTCGACGGTGAGGTCGCGCATGAGCATTCGCAGACCGCCCTTGCTGCAGCAGTAGGTTGCGAATCCGGGGAAGGCCATATCCTCGTGAACGGAGCTGATGTTGACGATGCGGCCGGGCTTTTTGGAGTCGCGCAGACGGCGGACGAAGGCCTGGGTAAGGAAAAAAGGGCCGCGCAGATTGACGGCCATGACTTTGTCGTAGTCTTCCTCTGGGGTGTCCCAGAAGTCGGAGCGCTTTTCCATGCCAGCATTGTTGATGAGGATGTCGGCAGAGCCAAAGCGGGTCCAAGCGGTGTCAACGAGGTTGCGGACGTCGTCGATTTTGGTGACGTCGGCCGCGACCACCTCGCCCTCGCCGCCGCAGGCTTCAATGGCGCGGCGGGTATCGTCGGCGCCGGTTTGGCTGCCGACGTAATCGATGAGGACTTTCGCGCCCTCGCAACCGAGACGTTTGGCGATGTTCTGGCCGATGCCGGAGCTGGCTCCGGTAACGATGGCGACTTTTCCCTGCAGACGCTGCATGGATCTTTCTCCCTCTTGAATCGCGTGCCTGTGCTTGGATGCGGCAAAGGCTCGGCGAACTGTTTTGGGGGCCGTGAGTTTGATAACGGACGCGGCAGCCGAGCCGTTAATGGGCCGTTTAGGTGCCGGGAGCGGGAACTTGGAGGGGTTTCTGCGCGTATTCACCAATGTACTCTGGCAGGATGGCTGGCAGGTTGGGCAGCAAGGGCTTGCCGAACCGGCCACAGTCGGCGTTATGCTGGGTTTTCGGATCGGAGCGAGAATCTGCCTCAGAAAAGGCTCCGAGGGAGGAATGGCCATGGCGGTCTATTGCAGGAATTGTGGAAGGAGTCTCGCCGACGATGCGCGATTCTGCGCGGGATGCGGCGCGTCGATGCCGCCGGTGGCGCCGCCTTATTATCCGACAACGACGGTGACGCGGCTGGTGCGGCCGCGAATGGGGCGCATGATTGCCGGCGTTTGCCAGGGCCTGGCGAATGCTTATGCATGGGATGTGGTGTGGGTGAGGGTGATCACGGTGCTACTGACGGTTTTTGGCGGCGGGTCGGGATTGCTGGCTTACATCATTTTTTGGATTGTGATGCCGGAGGAGCCGCTTTTGTTACCGCCAGTCATTCCTCCTGTGGCGCCTCCACAGCCGCCTTACCCGCCGTCGAGCTAGCGGCTGACTTCCAGCAGTCTGGCGGGCGGCGTATCCTCAACCGGTGTACTTCTACTCCGATGGTGCGAAGCTGTTCTACACCACGCTGGGCACGGGGACTGCGGTGGTGCTGCTGCATCCGACGCCGGTGGATCATCGATTCTGGCTGCCGGTCGCGGAGACTCTGGCGGCTGGATACCGCGTGATTCTGCCTGATCTGCGGGGACATGGGCATTCTGAGCTGGCGCAGTCAGATTCGGGGGCAGGACCGCTTACGGTCGAGAAGCTGGCAGCCGATACGGGGCGTCTGCTCGATCACCTCGATCTGAGCAAAGCCCTGTTCGGGGGCTGCTCGATCGGCGGGTACACACTGTACGAGATCTGGCGGACGATGGCGCCTCGCGTGGAGGCGCTGGCGTTCTGCTGTTCGAAGCCGCAGGCGGACACGGAAGCGGTACGGGTGAAGCGCGAAGAGACGATCGCGCAGGTGGGGGAGCGGGGGACCGCGGAGTTCATCGAAGGGAACCTGGAGGCGCTGATGGGACCGACGGCGCGGCGGCGCTGGCCTCAGAAGGTTGCCGAGGCGCGGGAGATGATGCGGGCGGTTCCGGTGGAGACGGTTGTGGCAGTGCAGGAGGGATTGGCGGCGAGGCCGGACTCTGTAGTAACCGCCCGGACCATGCGCGTGCCTTGCTGCGTAATTGCCGGCGGTGAGGATACGGGCAGCACGCCGGCGGACATGAAGATGTTGGCAGAGCAGATACGCAACGGTGGCTACGGCGCCGAATACCATGATATTCCTGATGCCGGACACTTCGCGCCGTTCGAGCAGCCGGAGCTGGTTGGCCGTATTCTGGGGCGGTTCTTCGATTCCGTGATATAGCGACGGCGGTTCTACACTGAAAGAGGCGCAACTTAAATCGGCACTTCGGTGTCCCAATAGGCTATGACGGCTCCAGGCACGTGACGGGGCGCTCCGAAAAATGAACAGCCCAGCCAAGGGCTGAGAGGAATCCTCCATGAAAGAATCTTTCGAGTTTCGATCCTTTGAGTTTCGACCCACGGCCGGCAGCGCACGGAAGTGGATGCGCCGGCTCGCAGCAACTTCCCTTGAAATTTCGCGCCGCGGCATTGCGCTGTTCCTGATGGGGCTGATGATCCCGATGGGCATTGCCCAGGTTTCAGCATTCGCGCAGGAAGCACCGCCTCCGCCGCCGGACCAGCAGGGTTCGCTGCTCGACCAGGGCGCGCCGCCGCCGGATCAGGGCCCGCCGCCGCAGCAGTGGAACACGCTGAGCCCGGACCAGCTGAACCAGCTGGTGGCGCCGATCGCGCTCTATCCGGATTCGCTGGTGGCTCAGGTGCTGGCGGCGGCAACTTATCCCACGCAGGTGGTCGAGGCGGATCGATTTGTGCAGTCGCAGGCTGGCGCGCCACCGGATCAGATCGCGCAGATGGTAAATGGGCAGTCGTGGGATCCCAGCGTGAAAGCCCTGGCGGCGTTTCCCTCGGTGCTGGCGAACATGGACAAAAACCTCGAATGGACGACGAGTCTGGGCAATGCCTATTACAACCAGCCTCAGGATGTAATGAACGCGGTGCAGGCTTTGCGCCAGCAGGCATATGCGGCAGGCCATCTGCAGCCGACTCCGCAGCTGGCAGTGACCTATGCGCCGGGTGACATTGTGATCGCCCCGGCGAACCCGGCGGTCGTATATGTGCCGTACTACGATCCGTGGGTGTACTGGGGGTTCCGGCCGTATTACGCGTGGTACGCGCCTCCGCCTCCGATTGGATGGAGAGTAGGACTCGGGTTTGGCTTTGGCGTGGGTATCGCCGTCGGCGTTTGGGGCGGGTTTGGATGGGGATGGGGACACTGGGGCATGGGCTGGGGTCCGCACCCGTATGTTGGTTACAACCACGTGACATACATCTCGCGCAGCGTGACGGTGGTGAACCACGGGTACTATGGCCACTTCGATCGCGCACCCGGCGCGCGTGAGTTTAACGCGCATGCAGCCGTGCAGGTGCGCAATGTCGACTACAACCACGTGACCGAGGTCAACAACAACCGGACGGTCATTAATAACCGGACGATGGTGAACAACAACAACAATTTCAACCGGACGGACAACAACTACAACCGTCCGGCCAACAATAATGCCTACCGGCCGGGCAACAACAATTACAACCGTCCGGCCACGCCAAATAACTACAATCGGCCGGCGGAGAATAACTACAATCGTCCCGCAACGCCGCAGAACAACACCTACAACCGGCCGTCGACGCCGCAGACCAACAACTACAATCGTCCGGCGACGAACAATAACTACAACCGTCCTGCGCAGAACACGAGCCGGCCAGCGCCGCAGGCTCCGAAGAACGAGAGCAAGCCGCAGAAGAGCGAAAAAACCCACGAGCACGGCGGCCGGTAAGCTGTTGGCGCGACCAAAAAAGAGGGATGGCGAACTGCCATCCCTTTTTTTGTGCTTCCGCAAAGTACGGCGTTCCGGTATGGCGAGTTTCGTCTGAAGGGAGCGAGGGTCCTACTCCCCTGGGGGGTGGGGGTCCGGCAAGTTGTTGCATCCGCGAGGCTTCTGGGAGGCCTGTTTTGGGGTCCGGCATGTTGCTGAAAATGGGATGGTTCGTCTCACGATTTGGTCACACCTGGTCCTGGTCCTGGCCCTGGCCGGGCGCCTGAAATGGAAAAGCTCCGTTCGCTGGGCCGTGCAGGCTTGGCTGAACAGAGCTTTCCCTGTTTTCAGGGTAGAAAATTTGGAGGGTTGGGGGCAAGGGGAATCGGAGGGTTGGACGGTACGAAGGTCATGAGTTGGAGTCCCGGGGAAGCGCCGTGATCGGAGGCAGGGATACAGGAAATTTCGCAATAGTGTAGAAGGGAGGGTCGCTTCCGCGAAGGGGAAAGAGATGAGAAAGTTCTTTGTCAAGATTTCTTTGATTGCGTTACTGACAGCTGGGGCCGCTGAGGGGGCATGGGGACAGGCTGCTCACTGGGTGGGGACATGGGCGGCTGCGCCGATGGGTTCGCGGGTGAACTATGCGCAGCCTGCGCCGGGGAACTCCACCTACCGCGATGTGGTGCGGATCAGCATGGGTGGGCCGGCGGTGCGAGTGGTGCTGACCAACGAATTTGGCGCGCGGCCGCTGACGGTGGGGGCCGCGCACATTGCGGTGAGCGCGGGGCCTGGGGGAGCTATCCAGCCGAGCAGCGACCATGCGCTTAGTTTTTCAGGGCAGGCGGTGGTGACGATTCCAGCAGGCGGGCTGGTGGTGAGCGATCCGGTGGCGATGCAGGTGGGGGCGCTCGCTAATCTCGCGGTCAGCGTTTATTTGCCCGAGCAGCGGATCGACGACACGACGTGCCACGAAGACGGGCAGTCGACAAATTTTATTACGCAGGGGAACACGGCGGCGGCGGAGACGCTGAGCGATACGCGGCCGATCTACTCCTGGTGTTTCGTGAAGGGCATCGACGTGAGCACGCGCGAGAGCAATGCCGCGGCGATCGTGTGCTTCGGCGATTCGATCACGGACGGCGCGCTATCGACACGCGATGCGAATCGGCGCTGGCCCGATGTTCTTGCTCGGCGTTTGCAGGAGAATTCGAAGACGGCGCACTTGTCGGTGCTGAACGAGGGCATCGGGGGTAATCGGCTGCTGCACGATGGGACGGGGCCGAACGCGATTGCGCGCTTCGATCGCGATGTGCTGGCGCAGAGCGGCGTGCGGTACGTGATCGTGCTGGAGGGGATCAACGACATCGGCCGCCTGAAAGAGCCGCGCGAGCCGGGTGACATTATCACGGCGCAGGATGAGATTTTCGTGCTGTCGCAGCTGGCGACGCGCGCGCACACGCATGGGCTAAAGGCGATCGGCGCCACGATTACGCCGTATATCGGCGCCGGCTACGCCTCGCCGGCCGGCGAGCAAATCCGCGAGGCGGTGAATGAATGGATCAGAAGCAGCGGGGTTTTCGATGGGGTGATCGACTTCGACAAGATCACGCGCGATCCGGCGAACCCGACGACGTTCGATACGGCGGTCGATTCCGGGGACCATCTTCATCCAGGGGACGCGGGGTATGAGCGGATGGGGAATGGGGTGGATCTGGGGCTGTTCCGGTGAGTGGCGCGCTCTTATTGATTGCGCCAACTGGTGAACGGTAAGAGCATCCCGTATTTTGCGCTGATGAAACAACTGCGGGTCATAGGGCCGTCCGGATCTTCAATTGGAACAACTCAGGATAGATAAGGGTAATGATAAGTCGGCATTCTCGGCAATGGGTTTCAACTTCCCGAAAGAGCGTCTAGCAGAGCTTGGGCGTATCATCGGCTACATGGCTAGATGCACGGCCCCGGTAAATGGTCATCGCTCTGCGGCCGCTGAAGCGGCCTGCCCTGCATGCCGTTACCGCTCTGGCGGCTACAGAGGCTACAGTAGCTACAGCTACGAGTCTTACTCGTCCCCGTCCTACTCCTCGTCGAGTAGCGGTGGGGCCAGCCGGAGCAGCGGTGGCGGTTCCGGTAGCAGCGGAAGGCCACGCTGGTCGCCAGCCAGTTCGTCGGTGTCTTACACGCCTGCTGAGGTGCGCGCACTCACGCCGGTCCGCGAAACCGTCGAGAAGCTGACGCCCCTGCCTGAACGTCGGGACTTCTTCCTCTGCCATGCGTGGGATGACCGGGCAGGAGCCGCTAAGGAACTGTACGATCAGCTCTAGTCACGCGGTGTCTCGGTCTGGTTCAGCGAGGTGGACGTCCGCCTAGGAACACAGTTGCTCCGCGAAATCGACAAAGGATTGGCGAAGTCGCGAGTCGGTATTGTGCTGGTCACCCCTGCGCTACTGCTCCGTTTACGAGGAGAGAGTATCGCCGACAAAGAGCTGTCGGTACTCCTGGCACGTGACCAGCTCGTCCCCATTGTGCACGGCACGACGTACGAGGCTCTCCGGGATGTCAGCCCCATGCTTGCCTCGCGAAGCGGGCTGAGTACCGTAGAAAACCCCATGACGGTGGTCGCATCGAAGCTCGCCGAACTAGTCGCCCCTTAGATTGCCGGGGGTGGCCGGATGAGATCGAATCGACGCTGGGACAGTCCAGCTTGGATCAGTTGTTTGCGGCTGCAACGGTCATTGTCGAGGCCGATTAGTGCCCACAAGTCCGCTTGTTTTGCCGATCCAGACCTCAACTGGCGATATCAGGCCAATGCGCTCATCGACGGGTTCAAGCGATATTGCCGGCTCTCCGGAAGTTACTGGTTATAAGCGTCTGGCCGCCTTCGGACCGTTTAGCTCCTCGGGTGTTCCTCGAACACGTTGGATTCGCATAGTTCCAGGACGAATGGCAGCATTTCACCGTTGCCAGTGGTTCGGCTGTAACGTCACTCGGACCGCGCAGTTTTGTTCCTTGCGATACAGTCGGATCAAATAGAGTCGGATCGAATACAGTCGGATCAAGGAGCTTTTGATGCCGGATACCAATGCCCCGTTTGCGTCGCCCGAAGTACTGGAGCGCGCGCGCAGGATCAAACTTTTTCTGATGGATGTGGACGGGACGCTGACCGATGGCGGCGTGTGCCTGATCTCGACGGTGACCGCGGATGGCGGCGGCGAGCGGAGCGTGTCGGAGATGAAGGTGTTCAACGCGCAGGATGGACAGGGGCTGAGCCTGGCGCACACGATGGGGATTCAGACGGGGTTCATTACCGGGCGGTCGTCGCCGGCTGTGGCGCGGCGCGCGCAGGAGCTGCGGGTGACGTTTGTTTATCTGGGGCAGGCGAAGAAGACGGAGGCGTTTGAGGAGTGCGTGCGGAAGGCGGGCGTGAGGGAAGAGGAGGTCGCGTATCTGGGGGACGACCTGCCGGATATTCCGCTGGCGCGGCGGGCGGGGCTGGCGGTTTGCGTGGCGGATGGGGCTCCGGAGCTGGCTGAGGTTTGCCATTTTGTGACGCGGAGGCGCGCGGGACGGGGCGCGGCGCGCGAGGTGGTGGAGCTGATTCTGAAGGCGCAGGGACGGTGGGAGGAGGCGGTGCCGAAGGCGCTGGCGTGAGGCTTGAAGACGGTGCTGACGAGGTCATCATGTACGAATTACCACTGTAATGATGGCCCTTTGGTGCGCACCGTACGGGAATGGGGACGCACGAGGTGGGCATCGTGTTGACGCCGGGGAGGGATTCCGAGGTGTTTGTGCGCGGACTACCTTCGTGGCATGAGTCAGGTCGCAGGCACTTATCAGTCGGAATGGCAGGCGAGCCAGGTGCACAGCCTGGCGGGGCAAACGGCCACGGTGATCCAACGGGACGGGACGCGCAAGGAGATCCGTTTCGGCGCGGACGTGCGACTGCGGCGTGGGGGCGGGCGGCCGCCGGGGACGACGACGATCCTGCAGCCGGTGGTTGAAGGGCATCTTGCGCCGAGCGAGCGGGGGTTCGAACCTGAGGATCAGCAGCTGGAGCTGAGGGACGGGAGCGTCTTCAGGATTTCATTCAGCTACCAGAGCTTCTTTTTTGCGATTGAACCGCTGACGGCGAAGAACCGGATGAGCCTGTAAGGCTTATTCTGCCGAACTGGCGCCGGTGAGTTTTGCGGGGCTGTGCTTTGCGGCCTGGCCGCTCCGAAGGCCCTATCAACTCTCGTCACACCGTGACACTTTCCTGATATTCCCCGAAAACTTCGCGCAGGGTTGAGGCGATTTCGCCGACGGTTGCGTAGCTCTCGACGGCTTCGAGAATCGCGGGCATGAGATTGGCGCCGGTGCGTGCATGGTCGCGGACGCCTGCGAGGGAAGCTTGGCACTTTGCAGGGTCGCGGCGGGCGCGGAGGGCGCGGACGCGGTCGATCTGCTTGCGCTCGAGGGCTTCGTCGATGCGCTGGGTGGGGATGGGAGGCTCGTCTTCGCGGGTGAAGCGGTTGACGCCGACGACGGTGGCGTTGCCGGTATCGACAGCGCGCTGGTATTCGTAGGCGGCGTTCTGAATCTCCTGCTGGACCCAGCCGCGCTCGATGGCGCGGCGCATGCCGCCGAGTTTTTCTATCTGAGCGAAGTAGGCCTCGACCTCGCGTTCGATCTGGGCGGTCAGCGATTCAATGCAGAAGGAGCCGGCGACGGGATCGATGGTGTTGGCGACTCCGGATTCGCAGGCGATGATTTGCTGGGTGCGGAGGGCGATGCGGGCGGCTTCTTCGGTGGGCAGGGCGAGGGCTTCGTCGTAGCCGTTGGTGTGGAGGGACTGAGTTCCGCCGAGGACGGCGGCCATGGCCTGGAGGGCGGTGCGGACGATGTTGTTCTCAGGCTGCTGCGCGGTGAGGGTGGAACCGGCGGTTTGGGTGTGGAAGCGGAGCATCCATGAGCGGGGATTTTTTGCGTGGAAACGGTCACGCATAATACCGGCCCAGATGCGGCGGGCGGCACGGAACTTGGCGATCTCCTCAAGAAAATTGTTGTGGGCGTTGAAGAAGAAGGAGAGGCGAGGGGCGAAGCGATCGATGTTGAGACCCGCGCCGATAGCGGCCTGGACGTAGGCGATGCCGTTGGCGAGGGTGAAGGCGACTTCCTGGGCAGCGGTCGAGCCGGCCTCGCGCATGTGGTAGCCGGAGATGGAGATGGTGTTCCAGTCGGGAAGATGCTCGCCGGCCCAGGCGAAGACGTCGGTGACGATGCGCATGGCGTGGCGGACGGGATAGATGTAGGTGCCGCGCGCGATGTATTCCTTGAGGATGTCGTTCTGGATGGTGCCGGAGAGCTTGTTGATTTGGGCGCCGGTGCGGCGGGCGACGGCCACGTAAAGGGCGAGCAGGATGCTTGCTGTGGCGTTGATGGTCATCGAGGTGGAGATGCGGTCGAGGGGGATGCCCTGGAAGAGGCGCTCCATGTCATCGATCGAGTCAATGGCAACGCCGACTTTGCCGACTTCGCCGAGGGCGATGGGCTCGTCGGAGTCGTAGCCGATTTGCGTGGGCAGGTCGAAGGCGACGGAGAGGCCTTTGGTTCCCTGCTCGAGGAGGAATTTGTAACGGTGGTTGCTCTCTTCCGCGTCGCCCATGCCGGCGTACTGGCGCATGGTCCAGAGGCGGCCACGGTACATGGTGGGCTGGATGCCGCGGGTGAAGGGAAATTCGCCGGGGAAGCCGAGGTGGCGGTCGGGGGAAAAGGCGGCGAGGTCTTCCGCGGTGTAGAGGGGCTTCGGCGTGGAGTTATCCGGCATCAGAACCGGCTATTGTAAGCCTGCATGGTGATCCCGGGCCCGTTCACGCGCGCTTCTGCTTGCGGCTGGCGCGCCAGAAGGAGCTGACGGCAAACCAGGCGAACAGGACAGCGAAGGCGGCGTAGAGGGGCAGATGGTGGTCGCGCCATCCTGCGACTTTGTAGAGCTTAAAGGAGTAGAAGGAGAATCCCACGGCGAAGAACGCGAAGAAGAGGCCTGTGATCTGGAGGATGAGGATGCCGGTGGCGTGCGCGAAGGGGCGAACGAGGGTCGAGGTGAAACGGCCCGCGCCCTGGGCGAAGCGGCGGGCGCCGTCGGCATGGGCGATGAGTTTGGGCGCGGGCCGGGATGGTTCGGGGGAGGGCGCGGTAGAAGTGGTGGAGCGGATGGGCGGCGGTTCAGCCCTTGGGATGGCGGACGGACCTTGCGAGCCAGGCATTGCCTGAGCGGCCTGCTGGGCGGCCGCGGATGCGTGGGCGGTTCGTTCGCGCAGTTTATCGGCGGCGACCCGCGTGCCAATGCCGATGATCCGGCCGAGACGATTCGGCTCCATGAAAAAAGTCTAGCAGCGCGGCGGCAGCGTGCGCGTGGGGCCGAATTGCCCGGTGGCGACATCAGAAGATAAGGTAGGAGAAGCGGTGGCCGTGGCCGGGAACGGCGTCGCCGGGAAATCGAGGTTCCGAATTGAATCAAAAACTTCGCAAACTGGTTCAGCAGCTGGGTGAGGCCATTCACGAGAGCGTGTCCGAGTCGCCGCAAATTGCCGGGGTGGTGGCCGATATCCGCCGCCAGGGATTCGAAGTGATGTTGATGCTGGAAGCGACGATTGGGCTCAACGAGGTTGAGGAACAGCCGGATGGGGCAAGGGAGGTCTCAAGGGCAGGCCAGCAACGTGGGGAAACCGATGCGCATGGCACATTCACGACGCAGGATCTGCACTTTCTGAAGTCGCTGCGGATCTCGATCACCGGTGATCAGGGTGAAGCGGAAGACGGCTGAAGGCTTGGGCGTCGATGCCTGGCGCGCAATTCGGTCCTGTTGTGATATATCTGACCTTCGCCGCAGACGCTGTAGCTGGGAACGCGGTTGATGTAGACCGGTCGTAGCGCCGGTCGCGGCGAGAGAGCGAGTTGGGGCAAGGAGTTCCAAGAGGCGATGCCGATGAGAGATACTCTGGGCGTACTTTTGGCGGGTGGAGCGGGGGAGAGATTGTTCCCGCTGACGCGCGATCGCGCCAAACCGGCGGTTCCGTTCGGCGGGCAGTACCGCATCATCGACATCACCCTTTCGAACTGCATCAACTCCGATCTGCGGCGGGTCTACATCCTGACCCAGTACAAGGCCTTGTCGCTGAACCGGCATATCCGCGAGGGCTGGACCAGCGTTGTGGCGCAGGAGCTGGGCGAGTTCATCGAGATTCTGCCGCCGATGCAGCGGGTGAGCGCGAACTGGTACATGGGCACGGCGGATGCGGTGTACCAGAACATCTATTCGATCGGGTCGGAGCAGCCGAAGCATGTGCTGATTCTGTCCGGCGACCACATTTACAAGATGAACTACGGCAAGATGCTGCGCCAACATCTTGACTCGGGCGCAGACGTGACGCTGGCTACGCTGCCGATCGAGCCGCAGGACGTTTCGCGGTTCGGGGTGGTGGAAGTGGCGCGCAACGGCGAGGTGACGGGATTTCTTGAAAAGCCGAAGCAGACGGATTTGCGTTCGCCGTTCAATCCGAACATGGTGGACGCCTCGATGGGCGTTTACCTTTTTAATACCGACGTTTTGTTGCCGGCGCTGATCAAGGACGCCGAGGATCCGGAGTCGCAGCACGACTTCGGGCATAACATCCTGCCGGCGATTCTGGGTAAGTACAAGATGTTCGCCTATAACTTTGTCGATGAGAACCGCAAGGAAGCTCTCTACTGGCGCGATGTCGGGACGCTTGAGGCCTACTACGACGCCAACATGGACGTAGCCGCGGTGTCGCCGATTTTTAACCTGTACGACAATAGCTGGCCGATCCGGACACGGGTGCGGCAGTATCCGCCGGCTAAGTTCGTGTTTGGCGAGCCGGGACGAACGGGGATGGCGATTAACTCGATCGTTTCGGGCGGGTGCATTGTTTCCGGCGCCGTGGTGCGGAACAGCGTGCTGTCGCAGGATGTGCGCGTGAACTCGTACTCAGAGGTGGATTCGAGCATTATCTTCACGCATGTGAATATTGGGCGGCATTGCCGGATTAAGAAGGCGATCATCGACCGCGATGTGCATCTGCCGGAGGGAACGGTGATTGGGTACGATCCGAACGACGACCGGAAGAACTACTTTGTGACGCCGAGCGGTTTGACGGTGGTGACGCGGGATTATTCGCTCTATGAGAATCCTGTGGCTCCGGATTTTCTGCAGGAGCGGCGGGAGTAGACCCCCCGGGGGGGGGCGTTTTCGGCCTCGTGATTGGTTCGAAAGAAGTTGCGCAAGGGGTAACTTTCGTGACTCGGGCATCTTGTTGAGAACAAGTCAGATGGTTGGTGGGTGCGTTCATGCGCACTCGCGAATGAGTCATTGACGCCTACGAAGGGGCTTACTGATTGAAAGTAAGTCAGGTGCGTGGGGTGCGTGAATGAGTCATTCGCGGAGCAGCCGGTAGGGAGTTGCCGGCAGCCAGTAGGGAATAGAGAGCCGCTCGGCTCCCTTTGGTGGCGAACGCTTCCCATTTCTGCTAACAGGGATGCCATTGTGTTTTTCCTCCCTTCCAAAGTAGAAAAGCCGCCCGGATGGCGGCCTTTTATTTCTCTACCCTATAAGTTCAGAATAGCAGGTTCTGGAAATAAAACTGCCAACTTTCTTTGGGTGGATGGGCGGGTAAGTGGTTGTTAGTCAGGGACAACACTTTCGTACTATGGGCGGGGGGCTTGACAAGTTTTCCACAACTTGGGGGCGGGGGAGAACCAAGATCCGGGATCGGACATCGTCGCTTTAGCTGATTGTAGGCATTGAAGCAAGCTCCCGCGCTTCAGCGGGATTGAATTGTCTGTACATCGCATTCAGGTACTCGCGGCCTTGGCTGCGGTTGGCGCTATGCGCCAAGCCCTCGCTTTGCGAGGGGCTGGTGCGACGTTTGAGATCTTGTCGGCCGCTACCCACCCCACTGCGCCAACACCGGGCGCGTGGGGGCCCCGGTTTGCGCGACCGATTCCCCTCGCGCCTGGATCGCGCTGGCGCAGGCGGCGGTACGCTCGGGGGGTCCATTCGACTCCGCGCGGATTGTGGTCCGTGCAACGCTGGCGAGAGCTGTGGCCGCGCTCCGCTCAGGATGACATTTGTTTTTCTTTCGCGCGGATCGGAGCACATGCACCGCTGGACAGGGCCTTGGCCGCGCTCCGCTCAGGATGACTGTTTTAGTTGAGTCTGGCGCTGTAAGGCGGTTGGCGCTGTGCGCGAAGCCCTCGCTTTGCGAGGGGCCGGTGCGACGCTTGAGATTTTGTCGGCCGCTACGCGACCGATTCCCCTACGGGGGGTCCTTCCACTCCGCGCGGGTCGAGCCTGTGCCCGCTGGAGAGGATCTCGGCCGCGCTCCGGTCAGGATGACATCTGTATTGTTCCGCGTGGATCGGAGCCTGTGCCATTGGAGAGGACGTTGGCCGCGCTCCGCTCAGGATGACTGTTTTGTTCCGCGCGGATGGAGTTACTACTCCGCGGGTGGGAGTGTGGCGGCGCTTCGCTCAGGATGACACGTTTGCTTTTTGATCTGGCGGCTGTGAGACGAGGAGGGCGGTCGCGCGCTTTTGCGGCTCTACCTCTCATATCTTCGGTGTTGGAGCAGGCTCTTTGTAGAGCGCGACAGGTTTGCCCCAGTCTTCGCTGAGGTCGAGCCAGCGCGGGTTGGTTTTTTCGATGAGGGCGATCTTTTTGGCGCGCGTCCAGCCTTTGAGTTGCTTTTCTCGGGCGATGGCTGCGGAGGGCGAGTGATAGATTTCGTACCAGACGAGGCGCGTGCAGCGGTGCTCGGCAGTGAAGCTATCGTGGGTGCAGGTTTTGTGTTCGCCGTTGCGGCGGATCATGCTGTTGGTCATGCCGATGTAGAGGACGCGGGATCGGCTGGCCATGATGTAGACGAAGTAGCGGCGGTCGGGCATTCCGCTTTCAACGATAGACGGGCGGGGCGGGTTGTGGGGTGCGATGGTCGTCGTCCCGGTACTTTGGTTTTTGAAAGGCGGTTGGCGCTGTGCGCCAAGCCCTCGCGTTGCGAGGGGTTGTAGCGACGGTGGGGATTTTGTCGGCCGCTACGCGACCGATTCCCCTACGGGGGGTCCTTCCACTCCGCGCGGGTCGAGGCTGTGCCCGCTGGACAGGAGCTCGGCCGCGCTCCGGTCAGGATGACATCTGTATTGCGCGAAAAACGTGATCTCAGGATGACAGTTTATTGGGGATTGGCTGGCGTCCGCTCGTCGTAGACTGGGAGCGCATGGGCGCTGGGTTTGCGGCTACGGATCGTTTTATTGCCGAGGTGAGGGAGAATCGGTTGCGGGCTGGGTATGTGCTCGTGGGGGACGATGTGTTTCTTTACGAGCGGTGCCGGCGGGCGGTGCTCGACACGCTGGTTCCGGTGGACCTGCGGGATTTTTGTTTGTCGGATATTGACCTGGCGGAGACGAGTATTTTTGAGGCGCTCGATCGGGCGCAGACTCCTTCGCTGATGGCGCCGTTTCAGGTGCTGTTCATTTGCAATTTGAAGGCGCTGTACACGCGGGGCGCGAAGAAGGAGGAGTTCGCGGCGATTGAGGCTTATTTCCGGTCGCCGAATCCGCAGGCGCTGGTGATTTTTGTGGCGGATCATCTGCGCATCCCTTCCGATCCGCGGCGGATGGATATGCAGGATAAGGACCGGTACGAGCGGATTCGGGAGACGCTGGGGGACTGGTGCGGGATCGTGGAGCTGGCGCGTGTGGACGAGGCGGATGCGCTGAAGTGGATTGCGGCGGAGGCGAAGCGGCGCGAGGTGGTGGTGGATCAGGATGCGGCGCGGGAGCTGGCCGATGCGCTGGGCGCGGACATGATGCTGATTGCGTCGGAGATGGAGAAGTTGGTGCTGTATGCGGGGGCGAAGCGGCATGGGCTGGGGGGACCCGATGCGCCTGGGGTTGGCGCAATGGGGGTGAGGGTTACGCTGGGCGATGTGGAGACGATGGTACTGGCGGCGAAGCAGCGGTCGCTGTATGAGCTGACGGATGCGATATCGTCGAAGGATCGGGCGCGGGCGCTGAGTTTGCTGCACGGGTTGCTGAATGCTTCCGATGGCGGGGAGGATTCGGCGATTGGGCACTTATATATGCTGGCGCGGACGTTTCGGCAGATGCTGGTGATACTGGAGAAAAATGTGCGGGACTCGCGGGCGATCTGGCAGGCGCTGTGGCAGGGGTTCCGGATGCCTCCATTTGCGGCGGAGGATGTGATACGGCAGGCGCGGCGGTATAAGTCGCGGCGTGAGCTGATGCGGGCGCTGCGGCTGATTGCGCGGGCGGATTTGGAGCTGCGGTCGCAGCCTGCGGATAAGCGGCTGGTGCTGGAGAGGCTGGTGCTGGAGCTGGCTGGTGAGGCTCGGGCTGAGGCGGCGGGGCTGTCGCAGCAGTATGCGATGGAGTGGTAGGGAGAAGCCTGTAGCCTGTAGCCTGTAGCCGGTAGCCGGTAGCTGGCGCGCGACGTGTCATTTCTGGGCGGCGGAATGTGAAGATGTGCCCGGAGGATTTGTTTGCTCCGGCTTCGGGCGGTGGCGGCCAAGTGTGACATAGCTCACATTCCGGGGCGGGCGCGCTCTCGATAATGGGATCGGCGGGCTGTAATCGCGAGGTTATTTATACTTTTGTTATTCCTCGGGTTACGGCCCACTCTGAGTTTCCCCATGTTTTTAGTCTGGCTCCGCATCGCGGCAGGTTTGTACGGGGTCGCCAGTCTGCTGGCGATTCCGGCGGTTCTCGGAAACCGTCCGAGGGGGCATCGTTATTGCCTGCCGGTAGCGCTGGGGGGATGGTTCTTTCACCTGGTGGCATCGGTGGAGATGCTGGCGTCGGCGCATCACCTGATTCCGGTGATGGCGGATGAGATTGTTTCGACGCTGGCGCTGGCGATTGTCGCGGTATTTCTGTTCATCTTTTTCGTCTATCGGACAATTTCGTTTGGGCTGTTTGCGCTGCCTCTGGCATTTTTGCTGACGGTGGTTCCGGCGATCGGACCGGACCGGTACACGTTCGGCTCGCCGCTGGTGCGGAATGGGTGGATCGCGTTCCATGTGGTGATGCTGCTGGCGGCGTATGCGGCGCTGCTGTTCAGCATGCTGTCGAGCTTTCTGTACCTGATCCAGGAGAAGCGGCTGAAGAACAAGGACTGGGCGAAGGCTGGGGTGGGAGTTCGCGTCAAGACGCGGCCGCGCGGTTTTCTGACGTGGCTGCCGCCGCTGGCGACGATGAACCAGATTGCGCAGAGCACGCTGATGCTGGGTTTCTTCTGCATGACGGCGGGGCTGGCGGCGGGTTCGCTGATCGCGCAGGAGGACGTGGGGATCCGGTACTTTGCCGATCCGAAGATTGTGTTGTCGTTTGTGATGTGGGGGCTGTACGTCGCCATTTTGTTTATTCAGCGGGACACGGGGCTGCGGGGGCGGAGGGCGGCATGGCTCTCGTCGGGTGTGTTTGTGGTGATGCTGGGCGTGCTGGCGGCAAATTTGCTGGGGTCGGTGCATAATTCCGCGCACAGGTTCGGATTGAAATGAGATTTCTGGTTACAGGTCTCAATCACAAAACGGCGCCGGTGGAGCTGCGGGAGCGGCTGGCGATCGGAGGCGAGGCGCTGCCGGATACGACGCGCGCGTTGCTGGCCGAGCCGGGCGTGAAAGAGGCGATGATCCTTTCGACTTGCAATCGGGTGGAGCTGCTGGTTTCGCACAATGGCTTTGAGCCGCAGCTGCCGGGTTTTCTAGCGGAGCATTTCGCTCTGGACCGGGCGGTTCTGGAGCCGCATTTGTATCGCTACCAGGATGAGGAGGCGGTGCGGCACATGTTTCGCGTGGCGGCGAGTCTGGATTCGATGGTGGTGGGCGAGGCGCAGATACTGGGGCAGGTAAAGCAGTCGTGGACGGTGGCACGGGAGCTGGGGGCGGTGAAGGGACCGCTGGACAAGCTGCTGCAGGGGGCGTTTTCCGCGGCGAAGCGGGTGCGGACCGAGACGGAGATTGGATCGTCGTCGGTGTCGATTGCGTCGGTGGCAGTGGACCTGGCGAGGCGGATTTTTGGATCGCTTGAGGGGAAAAAGATTCTGATCGTCGGCGCGGGCAAGATGAGCGAGCTGGCGGCGCGGCACCTGATGCAGCATGGGGCGGACTCCATGATGGTGGCGAACCGGACCTATGAGCGCGCGGTGCGGCTGGCGGAGCAGTTTCTGGGCGAGGCGATCCGGTTTGAGGAGCTGCATGCACGGGCGCACGAGGCGGACATCGTGATTACATCGACGGGATCTTCGGAGCAGATTCTGGGGGTGGAGCAGGCGGAGGAGATGCTGCGTCGGCGGAAGAACCGGCCGGTGTTTGTGATCGACATTGCGGTGCCGCGCGATGTGGACCCGCGGGTGAATCAGCTGGAGGGGATGTTCCTGTACGACATCGACGATCTGCAGTCGGTGGCTGCGTCGCACCTGGTGGATCGGGGACGGGAGTCGGAGCGGGCCGAGGCGATTATTGCCGAGGAGACGGAGCGATTCCGGCGGCGGATCAGGACGATCGATATTGCGCCGGCGCTTGTTGAAGTGCAGGGGACGGCGGAGGAGTTGCGGCAGGCGGAGCTGCATCGCGCGCGGCATCTGCTGGGGGGGATGACGCCGGAGCAGCAGGCGGCTGTGGATTCGATGACGCGCGGGCTGATGAGCAAGTTTCTGCATCTGCCTTTGCAGGCGCTGAAGTCGGCGGCGCGGGAGGGGGATGCGGCGGCGCTGGAGACGATTCGGGGGATGTTTCAGCGGGATTGCGGGAACAAGGCTGCGGGGTCAGAGCCGGCGCCGGACGAGGACAAGCAGAGGTAACAAGCTCGCCGACGGAGTGCCGGGGCTGAAGCCCATTTCTTTCGCGGCTATTTGAATTGCGGGGTCGGCGCTTTGAGGGGCCTCGCGAAAGGCCCGCGGCTGAAGCCGCTTTTCGTTTGGCCTTCATTCCATGGCCTGAAGGCCATGGCTTCTACCGTCGTGCTGCTGCGCAGCACTTGATGGGTCAGAGACGCCGTGCTGCTTTGCAGCACATGATGGACCGGGACGCCGTGTTGCTCCGCCGCACATGATGAACGAAGAACGACGGTTCACGGCAAGGTTGCGTCCCGCGCTATGCTAATGGCTTATGCCTGATTCCCGGAAGACGAAGAGCGGAGGGGGTGAGCAGCTGCGGATTGGGTCGCGCGGGTCGCAGCTGGCGCTGTGGCAGGCGAATCATATTGCCGATTTGCTGCGCGCTGCCGGGCACGAAGTTGCGATCGAGATCATTAAGACGCTGGGCGACAGGATGCAGCATGTGCCGTTCGCGCAGGTGGGGGGCGGGGCCGATAGCGGAGCCGAGGGCGACGGCAAGGGAATGTTCACGAAGGAGATCGAGGAGGCGCTGTTCGACGGGCGCATCGATCTGGCGGTTCACAGCCTGAAAGACCTGCCGACGGAGCTGGCGGAGCCGTTTGCGATCGCGGCGATTCCGCAGCGGGTGGATGCGCGGGATGCTTTTGTATCTGTGAACCATGCCAGCTTTGAGGCGCTGCCACACGGCGCGCGGATTGGGACGAGCAGTTTGCGGCGGCAGGCGCAGCTGCGGGCGCAGCGGCCGGATGTGGAGTGCGTGGAGTTTCGCGGGAATGTGGATACGCGGTTGCGCAAGCTGGCCGAGGGGCAGGTGGACGCGATTATCCTGGCGTCGGCGGGGCTGGAGAGGCTGGGGCTGACGGCGCATCGGCGGGAATGTTTTTCTCCTCTCATACTTTGTCCGGCGGCGGGGCAGGGTGCGCTGGCGATCGAGATAAGAGCAGAGGATGAACGGACGCTGAAGGCGCTTGAGTTTTTGGATCACGCGGCGACGCGGTATGCGGTGACGGCGGAGCGAGCGGCGCTGGCGGCGCTGGGCGGCGGGTGCCAGGTGCCGATTGGGATCCATTGTTTCGCTGGGGACGAGGGGTTCAGCATCGTGTCGGCGGTAGCGGCGACGGATGGGTCGGAGGTGCTGCGGGTGGTGATGGATCGGCAGGCGGGCGTGGAGGCGGAAGCGCTGGGGCGGAAGTTGGCCGAGGAATTGTTGCGGCAGGGTGCGGGGAGATTGCTGGGGAGCACGGCGACGAGCGGGATTGGGGCTGCCGATTAGGAAGGGACGGGCGTTTTTAGCCCCGGGGCTAAAGCCCGTTCTATTCAGCGCCCGATATTCCCTGGCCTGAAGGCCGGGGCTTCTACCGTTGTCCTGCTGCGCAGGACGCGCTTCGCGCAGCTGGGAGGAAGTTTGCGGCGGGCGGGGCGGCTGCTGGGAGGCACGGCTAATAGTGGGATCGGGGCTGCGCATCAGGCCAATGCGGCGCCCCGGCAAAATGCAGGTCCGTTCGACTCGCGTCCTGATCGATTGTTGCGCCCAAAGGCAGGGCGCAACAAATCGGAAGGCTCGCTCAGGATGACGGACCTTTTTTCTCTATAGGACAGAGGCTGTGATGGGACATGGCGAGGCGGGCGTGCTGGTGGGGCGGAGGATTTTGGTGACGCGGGCGCGGCATCAGGCGGGGCAATTATCGGAAAAGCTAAGGGCGCTGGGGGCGGAGGTGGTGGAGATTCCGGCCATCGAGATAGTGCCGCCGGAGTCGTACGCGGAGGTGGATGCGGCGCTCAGGAATTTGTCACAGTATCAGTGGCTGATTGTGACGAGTGCGAATGGGGCGCAGGCGTTGCGGGAGCGAATGGGGGCTCCAGGGGTTGAGGCTGGGATTTTAGCGGACTTGAAGGTCGCTGCTGTGGGGTCGGCGACGGCGCAGGCGCTGCGGGAGATGGGACTCGAAGTCGCTGTTACGCCGGCGGAATATGTGGCGGAATCCCTGGTGGAGGCTCTGGGCGATCGGGTGCGTGGGCAGCGGGTGCTGTTGGCGCGGGCCGCCGTGGCGCGGGATGTGATTCCGGATGCGCTGCGGGCTCGTGGAGCGATGGTGGACGTGGTGGATGCCTACCGGACGGTGATTCCTGCGGAATCTGTAACTGCTATACGCACACTTTTTGGACCTGGGGGGCGCGCACCGGATGCGGCGACGTTTACAAGCTCATCGACAGTTACAAATTTTCTGAATTTGTTGCGGGAGGCGGGGGTTGCGCGACCCGGGTCGATGCGGGCGGTGTCGATCGGGCCGATTACGAGCCGGACTCTGCGGGAAAACAGATGGGAGCCGGCGGGGGAGGCCGATCCGCATGATCTGGGGGGATTGGTGGAGGTTGTGGTGCGTGCGATGGGCTGAACCACGATATTGTGGCGGAACCGAGATGTCTTGCTGCCACTTGAGTTATAATCCATCCAGCGGTAATATACCGTACAAGTTACCCGCTGGCAGGGCCGAAAAGGTGTTGCCAGCTCAGAAGCCGCCCGGATTCGCTCCAGCGGCTTCTGTCTTTTTGTGCAGGTGTAGCGGTGAAACGAACCTACGTTTACGTCGATGGTTTCAACCTCTATTACCGCACTTTGAAGCAAAACCCGCAATACAAGTGGCTCAACCTCGAGATATTGGCCCAGCGCCTTCTGGATGCCGACAACCGGATCGATCGGATCCGTTACTTCACCGCTCCAGTAAGCGGCAAGCTGGACCCGAACCAGCCGGTTCGGCAGCAGCGGTATCTACAGGCTCTCTCGACTCTGGACTGTCTTGTAGTCCATCAGGGCAATTTCCTGACTAAGCGTCGGGTACGGCCTCTGGTGAATCCTCCGACGGGCGGTCCCACCCATGTGGAGATTTGGAACAGCGAAGAGAAAGGCTCCGACGTAAATCTGGCGACCTACCTGGTCCACGATGCCTGGCGCGATTTATTCGATGTAGCGCTAGTGCTTTCGCAGGATACAGACCTGAATGAGCCGGTGCGGATCGTCCGGGACGAAATCAGGAAATCGGTCGGGGTTGTTGTGCTCGATGGCAAGACTCCCGGAAAACTTTGTGCCCATGGGAGCTTCGTCCGGCACGTCACACATGGAGACCTGGCAGCGGCGCAATTCCCTGATGAGGTCACCTTTGGGCGGCGCCGCAAGACTGTTGTGCGGCCCTCCAGCTGGAGATGATCCGGTAAGAGAGAAGAAAGCAGGAAAATCGTAAGTCTCTAAGAGTGCCGGTTCAGCGCTGCGCCTGGACCGGCAGGGTGAAGTGGCCTGCGCGGATCGACGCAACTTCAGGGTTCGCCTTCTGGCCTTGCTGCGCGGGCAGCGGTTTGCCGCCGAGGGCGTTGGGATCGGCGGGATTGGACCACATTGCGCCGACTTCTACTTTCTTCGGTTGCTGCGCGATGAGGTTGTGATCAGTCATGCGCTGCTTGTTGACGTAGGCCTCGATGACGCGCGCGGCCAGGCGGCCGGCCAGGCGGCCGTGTTCGCCGGCTTCAAAGAGGACGCAGACGGCGATATCCGGATTGCGGCGCGGGGCGAAGCCGACGAACCAGGCGTTGTCTTTGACGGAGTGGGCGTGGCCCATTTTTGCGGCGAGTGCGTTGCTCATGGTCTGGGCGCTGCCGGTTTTGCCGGCGAAGTCGATGCCTTCGAGGTGTGCGCTGGGATCGGTGCCGATGGGAAGCGTGACTTCGGCCATGGAGTCGGTGATCATCTCCCAATCTGCGGGAGCGATGGGAAACGAGACGTCGCCGGAGCCGGGGAAGTTGTCGAGAATCGACTGGCGGTAGTCGGCGGGGATCTCGTCAGGGAAGATGACGTGGGGCCGTTTGAGGACGCCACCCGAGGCAATGCCTGCGAGCGCGCGCACCATCTGCACCGGAGTGGCCGCGATCGCGCCCTGGCCGATGCCGACGGAGGTGACCTCGCCGGGATACCACTTCTGGTGGTAGTTTTTCATCTTCCATTCGGCGGAGGGCATGGTGCCGGCGGCTTCGTCGGGCAGGTCAATGCCAGTCTTCGAGCCGAGGCCGACTTTGTGCGCCCAGAAGGCGATCTTGTCGATGCCGAGGCGCGCGGCGAGCGTGTAGAAGAAGACGTCGCAGGACTGGTAGATGGCTTTGTTGATGTTGACAGCGCCGTGGCCGCCGTGGACCCAGCAGCGCTGGTAGGTGCCGAACAAGTTGACTCCGCCGGCGCAATGGACATTCATATCCTGGGCAACGCCTTCTTCGAGGCCGGCGAGAGACATGATGATCTTGAACGTGGAGCCAGGGGCAAGCTGCGCCTGGATGGCCTTGTTCATCAGAGGATGCTCGGGGTCGGTGATGTATTTGTTCCAGTCATCGCGCGAGATGCGAACGGCAAACTCATTGGGATCGAAGTAAGGGCGGCTGACGAGAGCGAGGACTTCGCCGGTGTGAGGGTCGATGGCGATGACTGCGCCGTTGCGATCGCCGAGGGCGTTTTCGGCGGCGCGCTGAACATCGAGGTCGATGGTGAGCTTGAGGCTCTGTCCTGGTTTGGCGGGTTCGGTACCGAGCTTGCCGACTTCGCGGCCGTGACTGTCGACGACGACATCCTGGGAGCCGTCGGCGCCGCGCAGCACCGCGTCGTAGGAGGCCTCGACGCCGGATCGGCCAACGACGTCGCCTGGTTCATAGATGGCGTAGCGAGGATCGTTGAGCATATCTTCGCTGACCTCGCCGACGTAGCCGATGAGGTGAGCTGCGAATCCGTCTTTGGGGTAGAGGCGGCGCTGCTCCTCGATGGTGTCGAGCTCGGGCAACTCGTCTTTATGGGCCTCGATAAACTCGACTTCGTCGGGAGTGATGTCCTGCTTGAGAGGGAGAGGCTGGTATGTCGGTGCGGCGCGATATTTTTTGAGGATGGCGTTGATCTGATCGGTCGACATGTTCAGGCCGCGCGAGATGAGGGGCAGGTCGGGGGTGATGTCGTGACCCTGCTCGCGGACCAGGAAGCAGGAAACGGAGGGATAGTTGTCGACGAGGAGGCGGCCTTCGCGGTCGAAGATTTTGCCGCGGGGAGCGAGGATGGGAACCTTGCGGATGCGGTTGGCTTCAGCCAGGGCGTGGTAGTTCTGGCCGCCGACCACCTGCAGGCGCCAGAGGCCGAAAACCAGGACCGCCAGGACGGCCGCGATGATGTACTGGATGACGGCGAGCCTGACGGCGGGGATCTTTTCGTCGCGGTTGTACACAGCTGGTGAAACTCCTGCCCGCGGGTAATTAGAAAAAGGGCCTTTCTTTTAGCGGGAGTAATGATATAAGGATAACGCGAATCGGATCGGCAACGGAGCGGCTGGCATTTTAGTTGTAGATTGTCCCCCGAAGCCAGTACAACGTTGGGATGGCGGGACGCGGGAAAGCATCGGGCAAGAAAGTGACCCAGGGGTCTGACGGATCGGGTGAGGAGACGAAAGGGGAGTTCCTTCCGCCGAGGCCGATTAGTCTGCGGACCCTGGGCGACTATCTGGACCTTTCGCCGGCGACGATATCGCTGGTGCTGAACAACGCGCCGGGAGTGCGGTCGATTCCGCAGGAGACGCGGGACCGGGTGATCTCGGCGGCGAAGAAGTTCGATTACCGGCCCAGCTTTTTTGCGCGCTCGCTGCGGCGGCGGCAGAGTTTTTCGGTGGGAGTGCTGGTGCCCGAACTAAGCGATGGCTACTCGGTGCTGGTGATGAACGGCATTGAAGAAGTGCTGATCGAAGAAGGCTACTTTTATCTGACGGCCAGCCATCGGCGCAAAGCGGACCTGATCGAGGAATACCCGAGGCTGCTGATGGACCGGTCGGTGGAGGGGTTCATCGCCATCGACACGGCGTTGCAGCACAGTTTGCCCCTGCCGGTGGTGGCAGTGGCCGGGCACAGGCCGCTGGCGGGCGCTACGCGCATTGTGCTGGACCATGGACGCGCAGCGGAGCTGATGCTTCGGCACCTGTACCAGCTGGGTCATCGGCAGATTGCGTTTATGCGGGGGCAGACTTTCAGTTCGGACTCGGATGATCGCTGGAAGAGCCTGATGGCGGTGGCGAAGGAGCTGGCGATCGAAGTGGTTCCAGAGCTGGTGGTGCAACTGCAGGTAAATTTGTCTTCGCCAGAGCTGGGCTATCCAGTGGTGGGGCAGTTGCTGGCGGCGAAGCGGCCGTTTACGGCGCTGGTTTCTTACAACGACATTGCGGCGATTGGGGCGATACGAGCGCTGCGCGACCACGGCTTCCGGGTTCCGGAAGATGTTTCGGTGATCGGCTTCGACGATATTCAGGGGGCTGCGTACCACACGCCGAGCCTGACGACGATCCGGCAACCGCTGAACAGCATGGGAAACATGGCGGCGCGCATTCTGCTCGAGAGGATTCGCGGGCTGAAGGACTACCCGGAGCAGGTGCCGATTGTGCCTGAGCTGATTATTCGTGAATCGACGCTGCCTCCGAATCCGGCGCGGATGAAGAAGAGGTAAAGAAGGGTACAGGGCACAGGGTGCAGGGTACAGGGTGACACCGTAGAATCGGCATTCGATGACCAGCTTGCGCGCGTCCGGACCGCGATTTTCCCTTTTATGTTTTGGCTTTGTGGTGTGCGGCGTTGTGACGGTGCTGCCGGGGCCGCTGCTGCCGGTGATGGCGGCTCGTTGGGGACTGCGCGATGTGCAGTCCGGCGCGTTTTTCGCAGCTGAATTTGCGGCTTCGACAGTGGGCGCGATTTTTTCTCCTCATTGGCTGCGGCGAAATCTTCCCCTCGGTTACGCGGCAATGACGGCCGGGGTGCTGCTGCTGACCGTTGCTGGAGAGACGGCGCGTGCTTCGCTGGGGCACGACCTGGCGCTGGCGGCGTTTGCGCTGATTGGCCTTGGGACGGGGCTCTCGGTGACGGCAACGAACCTGACCGTCGGGATGATGGAGGAAGGCGCCGCAACGCAATCGCATGCGGGAGCGCGGGCGCGCAGAATTTCGATCGTCAACCTTTGGTGGGGGATTGGGGCGGTTGCTTGCCCGTGGATGGTTGCGGGGGCGGAGCACGGCGGATATTTGCGGGGATTGATGCTCATTGCGGCTCTTGGGACGGCGGCGATGTTTGCTGGATTGTCGCCGCTGTTGCGAAGCGCGGAAGGAGAAGCACTGAGTTTGCCGAGGGGGGCGCTGGCCGCGGACGCAAGAACCCTGGTATTTTTCGCGGCATTCCTGTTTCTCTATGTGGGCGTGGAGACGGTGGTGGGGGGATGGATCACGACGTACGCGCACCGCTTCGGCGGCATGACCCTGGCGCACGCGAGCCTGACGGTGTCGCTTTACTGGATGGCGCTGCTGGCGGGGCGGTGGTTGGGGTCGATGGCGCTGAGGACGGTGGCGGAGCGCACAGTGCTGGTCCCTGGGCTCGGTGTGGCGCTGCTTGCAGTGGCAACATTGCTGGCTCCGCATTCGACTGCGGGCATGCTGGTAGCGGTCGCCATTGCGGGAGCGGGCTTTGGGCCAGTGTTTCCCATTGGCATTTCGCGAATGCTGGCGAGAGTGAAGGACCACCGCAACACGGGTTGGGTGTTCGCGATGAGCGCAAGCGGGGGCGCGGTGCTGCCGTGGGTGACGGGGCTGGTGTCTACGCGGACCGGATCGCTGCGGATGGGGTTCGCGGTGCCGGTGGCGGCGCTGGCGGCAATTTTGCTGCTGGCTGTGGGGGAGAATGCCGTGCTGCGCGGGCCGGCTGGGGTGGGCACGAAAATGGGGTGAGGATGGGCTCGTCGCGTCGATCAGATTTGTGACTGGCGAGTCATTGGAGTGGTGTCAGCAAGCGCGCGCGCGTTTGGCTGGCGCGGTGTGGTCAATGCATAAATCGAAGACGCGGTTCGTATCCTGCTGGGCCTGCGTGACGGTTGACGACAAAGATGCGCGATGAATCTTCATGGCTTCGAACAGGCGGAGTATTCGTATCCTCTAAGGAGATAGGTCGTTCTCATGTTGCACTCAATCCCCCGAGGAGAATCGCATGGCGGAAACGGCAAAGCAGATGAAGGTGGCGGCAAAACCGCGGAAGACAACGGCACAGGCGAACCTCGCAATCGTGGCGGGTGCCAGGTCCGGCACAATGGCGGCTGGATCCGAACCAACCGAAACCATGGCTGTCTCGCGCGACGAGATCGAGAGGCTGGCGCACCGGTTCTGGGCGGAACGCGGCTACGAGGACGGCCATGCGGAGATGGACTGGCTCCGGGCCGAGCAGGAGCTGCGGAGCAAGGCCTCCTGAAACGCAGCCGGAGACCGCCGAAGGTGATGCGCTGAACGGTATCCTGGATTATCCGGGGCGCCTCTGGGGATTAACTTCCTCCCGAGGCTTGGGGGAATAACGGGATCGGATTACTCGGCGGCATAGGGGTCGGGTGTCTTCACGACCAGGCAAAGCAGGAGTTTGTTCCGATTGCAGGCTTCCGCCAGGTCAGTAGTAACTCCGCGGATTCTGCCGCCAGTGAAGTTACGGAGTTCTGAGGCCGAGAGATCGCCGATCAGAATGTGTAGCGATATTCGGCTCGGAAGATTTCTTTGTACCAGAATTCGTGGGTTAACTGATGCCCATATCCGGCATAGAAGGAGCTGTGATCGCCGACCATTGCGCGCGCTCCTGCTTTGAGGTTCACGATATTGGTGCGGTCGGCGCTGACGCCGATCTGGTCGGCGCAATCCACCTCGGGCCCACAGGTAGTCTCAAGGCCGCCCAGTATCCTCCAGCCGACCAGCTCGATGACGGGGGCGATCCGGACGTGTTGGGTTCGATAGGCTGCGTAGCTGGGGCCCAGACCGTAGAAGAAGACATCGCCTGCGAATCCCTGCGTTTTTGGCCCAGTGAGGTTAGTGCTCTCGCAGGGATTGCGGCAGGAGGATCCTCCGATCGGATGGGAGTCACCGGTTTCTGCTTCGAGCGTTACTTTGCCGGAAAGTTTCCGGTAGTAGAGGAGGGCGGGCTCCACGGTGGAGTGGCCCGTACCCAGTCCTGCAGAGGCATTTCCGGATGGGAGGTGGGCCTGAAACTGGAAAGTGAGATATTGGCTGGGCGAAGCAATCGCAGCCAATTTGAATCCAATCGCAACGTCGCTGAAGCCAGCCTGATTTGTAAAAGTGGACGCCGGAGTCACGTTGGCCAAAATCAGCTGTGGCTGAACCCAACGAACCGGAAGCTCAGCAAAAAATGAAACGCGCTGGTTGGAAGCGTATTCGCCACGCAGGTAAATTTGCTGGAAGTTCAGGTCCGCTACAACGGAGTTCGGCCCGGGTCCGTTCAGGCCGGAATACTGCGCATAGAAGAATTCGGCGCGATCGGGAGCATTGTCGTGAAAGCCGGCGTCGAAGCGAAACCGAAGCTGGGAGGCGACGATTGCGTCGTCGACATAGCCGACCATGCTGCCTTCAGAGGGGGGCCGGGAAGGCTTGCTGGTCTTTTTCTCCTTCGCTGAGTGGGTACTCGTCTGCGTGGCCGGCGTACCGCTCGACTCCGTTTCAGAAGCGGAGGGGGTAGATGATCCGTATGCGCCTGAAGACGGATCCAGGGGCAGCAGCACGGCAGGCCCAGGCTTGCTGATCGAGCTGAAGTCCGTCTGCTGTGCTGCCAGAGTAACTGGCAGGAGGAGGACAAGAGCAACGATCAGCTTCTTCATCGTTTGTAACCCCGCAAACTTCCTCCTCTTATACCCGCAGGCTACCGTGAACGGCGTCCTGCAAGCGCACAAGGAACTGCGGCGAGCTGGCTTCAGACTTCGGATTGCACCATCCTGAGAGCGGTCCCCAAAGGCTAACATATCCGGAGCCAGGAGTGCGGGATGCCGGGGACGGCCGCGGCTTTTGTTTCGCACTCTCGACTGGCCGTCTGTGATTCAGATTCAGCTAGCGCTTCTTTTCGGCGTCCATTTCCAGGAGCAGGAACTCGTGAAGCTTCCGAGCTTCATCGAGTTCGGAGGCAAGGGAAGGGGCCGGCGCGGCCAGCTCATCGAAGATAGCCAGCGACTTTTGATTTATCTGCTCGGCCTCGTGCATTTCGTTTTCATCTATCAACAGGTTGGCCATGGTGCGATAAAACTGCCCCAATTCCATTTTGTATTCTCGATTGGCTGGGTCCCTGCTGCGAAGCTCTTCGTGAATCCCAATGGCGCGTTGGGAGAGCTGGACGGCCTCCGGCAGCATTCTCCTCTCGCCTCCCAACAGGTAAGCCAGATTGTTGCAGACGCGGGCAAGGTCCTGCGCTGGTGGCGGATTTGTGTCTCCCTCCGATGCATTAGCGGTCTTGCCGGCTATGGGTTCGAGCAGCCTGATTGCCTGGCGGAAGTCCGATTCCGCGTTGATCCGGTCCTCGCTCTGAAAGTGGAGGATGCCGCGGTTGTAGTAAGTGCGGGCCAGCTCCTGCTGATAGGTTGGATCTGCAGGCGCTTCATCGTGGATTTGCTGCTGCAGGCGCAAAGCTTCATCGTATTGTTTTTCGGCATCGGCGCGGCTGAACGGAGCGGGCCGTTTATCCTCTAATGCTATCCGCATGGTTTCCCCCGACCAGTTGTGAGCATAGGCCAACGCCTGACGATAGGTTTTGTTGGCGGGATGATTTTTCACCAGGCTTTCAAAACTGGCAATCGCGGAGCTGTACTCCGGTATTGCTTTTTCAGGCTTCTCGATCAGGCGTTTGATATCTCCGAGCCTGGAATGTGCTTGTGCGGTTTCGAAGCGGAGTTCATCGTTGTCTGCGTTTTGTTCCGCGATTTTTGCATAGAAGGTTTCGGCTTTGCCTAACAGCTCTTTCCGAAATAACTCCATTTCAGGCAGATCGGCGGCTTCACGGGCCTGCTGACTTCCCGCAGACAAGAGGCTCGCTTCGACGGCTTGCTTTGCCACCTTCAAGTTGGCATCCGCGCGACTCTCTTGTCTCCAAGCCACATAGGCAAGCGAGAGAGCGGCGGTGGCGAGGACTGCAAGAAGGAAGGCCACGAACTGGGTCTGCCTGAGCTTTCGCGTGCGCGCTGTTTCGTGCTCGTCCAGCAGGCGGTCTCGCTCATTCCGGCTGCGTTCCAGAAACTCAATTGCCTGAGAAAAATCAGGGCCATAGCGCTCAGCCCAGGCGGCGGTTGGCTGCCAGGTCCGTTGCCAGTCCAGCATCAGCGCAAGCTCGGGGTCGGTCATCAGCCCGGCTGATCCGCGGGCGTGCAACATGGCGTTTTGAGCCAGGCGGCGATACTGAGCCGCCGAGTCCGCTTCGCGGTCGACCCACTCTTTCAGCCGATTCCAAACGCGCATCAGGCTTTCGTGGGAAATGTCGATGATCGTTTTCGGCCCCACGGGCTCGCCAGCCGGCGGCATGAGGAATGAACGGTCCGGTTGGCGAAAGACCTCGAGAACCGCGCCAACTTCGAAAGGTTCCGCAGCAGCAATGGCACACAACGTCGCAAAATCGGTTGGCCGACGAACTCCACGAGCGTCGCTGCCCTTCTCCGTGAGCGCCTGAAAGATCACTTCGCAAATCCCCTTCTGACGCTCCGTTAATTCCGCAAAGGCCATTTCCGCATGCTGGTCCAGCGCGTGGGCCATGGTGCCGATGGCTTCGTAGTGCGTAAGGGAAATGGGCTCGTTGCCGTGGCGCTCGCGCTGCCATTGCGCCCAGGTGCGGTTCAGAGCGTGCTGAAGGATTGAGAGCTGATCGGGGTTGTCGCCTACATCGTTGACGAGGCGGGTGAGTAGCACGGGGCTGATTTTTCCGCCGGCGACCGCGACGGGGCCACTAATCGCGGCTCTTCTCTCTTCACGGGTGAGGCGGGGGATGAGGAATTGTCCCTCGTTTACGGCCTCAGGCAGACCGGGAAAACGCGCGCAATCCCCGAGGAAGTCGGAGCGCATCGTAAGTACAACGTAGATGGGAAACTCGGATTGGGCCGCCTTCAGGAGTAAGTTCACGAAGGCGACTGATTCCTCTATTTGTTGCGCGTCACCAGTTAAGCCAGACCCTGGTGGCTTGTAACGGAACAGTTCTTCAAACTGATCGACAACTAAAAGCAGATTTGCCTGGCCGGTGAACTGTGCCTGCTCAAAAAGGTCAACCAGACCGAGGTTGCCCAAACGTAAAGTAGCTTCGATGATAGCCTCGAGTGACTGTTCCCCAACGTCCTGGTGGTTAAACAGCAGCTTCGGCTGCGCCAGAGAATGAGCTAATGCCTGGATGGGGCGGCCGCCCGGCCGGAACTGCGCCATTCGCCATGCCGAACCTGCTTTGGCCATCAGGCCGCGCCTGAGCGCAGGCCGCAGGCCACAGTTCACGAGCGACGACTTTCCGCTGCCCGAGGTGCCAAGGACGGCCAGAAAGCGTTTGGCAGCGAGCTTGTCAACGACGGCGTCAATCTGGCCCTCGCGGCCAAAGAAGAGGTGTTCCTCCTCTTCGCGGAAAGGCCGCAGGCCCGGGAACGGATTTGTAAGTCGGATGTTGGCAGAGCTGCTCATATAGCAGCGCCGCCAGATTCCAGCGTCTTGTGGAACCGAAGCATCTCGGCCTCCGGAAACCCCTCCAGACCGTTGATCAGATGAGGCTCTTCCAGTTCAACAAGTTCTGTCTTGGACTGAGTTATCGGCTCCGCCAGATAAATGCAGGTGGCCAGCAGGGGAGCAGCGCGATATGCGCCGGCCTTTTTCAGTTCATTCGTAATGGCGCGTTTCCATGCTTCGTCACCGCAGCCATAAAACAGAATTACCGCGTCGCACTCGGCAATAAGATCCTGGTTATTCCGGCGAACGGCGGCGGCATCCCCATCGAAGAGCGGTATTTCCGCATCGTAACCACGGCTCTTCAGGAATTTGCGCAGGGGAATGGTGGCGCGCCGGTCTCGTTCGTCGCAGATCAGGTAAATGAACTTACTTCCGTGGCGCGTGGCAGGTGGAGATTCCGGAGGTTGCAGCTTCTTCAACTCGGCATGAACCGCTTCTTTCAGAGCTTCGGTGTCCCCGGTAAGGAGGTCGGCTCCGGATTGAAGCTCAGCGTTATTCAGGAGATCGTCAATGAACGCCTGTTGCGGCGTAGAATCCGACCGTGTCCCCTCGGGCAGGGAAATGATTCTGCGCAGACCTCCCCGCTTGTACCTTGCGATCGCTAACTCATTCTGCAGGATAGTCACCGACTTATCGCTGGGGCCGTCGGGAACCACGCCGTATTTCGAGCCGACAAGGTGAATCGAGAGCTGGCAGCGGGCCAGGCAACTTTCAATCGCAACAATGCAGTCTTCCTCGAGTTTCGGTAACTGTGTATCCGGCAATACCGGATATCCATGAAGCCGCAACTCCGACTCCAGGGCCTCGCGAGCGCCGCGGCGATCGAAACTGCATTCGGCAAGGTAGACGGTGGGTTTGAGGCCTGCGGGGGCAGGTGCTTTCCCGGGACCCTCCGCAGCCGGATCTTCGATCTTCCTGATGAGCGCTGCAATATCATACGCAAGTCTGGCGAGCTGCAGGTTATATTTGCCGGTGAATTCAATGCCATACGCCGGGTCCAGTTCGAGCGGGACCTGCTGCTCATCGAATACATAGAAGGGATATCCGAGCGCCTGTCGCATCACAGGCGGCAGGGGCTTTTCATTTTCAACCGGCATCTTAATTACTTTGAGCACGCGCGACTTATTGCCTACGACCAGTCCTCCAGTCGCTTCAGCAGATTTACAGAACTCGCTGACTTCCCGAGCGCACCACTCAGACTCAACATAGCGCGGCGTCAATACAGATATGAAAAGCTCGGTTTTGGGAAATTGTTGAACAATTTCGTCGGCGAAAATGTCATTGCCCGTGAGTTTTGCGTCCCTCCAGATTTCCGCCTTGCGGCCGATCCTCATGCCGAGCATGGCGGACAGGGTTTCATGGAAGCGGGTTATCCATCCCTGCTGAGAAGCGCTCAGAGGAACGTTGTCGATATGCGCATAGCTGATGAACAAGTGGCGCTGAAATTCCATACGACTCGACGGTACGCCCTACGGCAACTGGCTATCAACTGCGGCGCGCGGTGGCAGCGGGCGCAAGAGCCAAATGCGGCGCGGGCCAAGCCGTCTGGGCGGTTCGTTTCAGAGGCCAGCATAGCCGTCGCGCGTCTGGACGATTAGCTTTTTTTCCTTCGTCAGCATCAGGTCGACGTGATGAAAGCCTTCGGCAGCCGCAGTTGCGTCGGGGATGTAGCCAAGTCGGTATTGTGAACGAGCTCCTCGGCGATTTGGGTGCGTCCGGGGGGTTAACGCTCGTGGAGGTCAGGGTGTGAAGGAACCGAAGACGCAAAAAACTTTGCGGTGGTGACAGCCTGGCCGGCGTGGCGCTGGGTGTGGTCGGCGCAGTGGACGAGGAGGCCTCCGACGGTGGTGGGGAGAGCGCGGCGGCCTACGGCTCGGGGCTGTTCGATGTTGGCGGTGGCGAAGGTGCGGATGCGCTGGAGGGCGGCGTCGATGCCGTGGTGGAACTCTTCGAGGAGGGCGGCTTTGGGGGTGTCAGGATGGAGCTCAGTGCGGAGGGCTTCAAGCTGGGCGGGGCTGAGCTGGTTGCCTTCGGCGTAGGTGAGGAGGCGATCGAGGCTGCGGACGATGTGGCGGAGGTGAAAGGCGATGGGGGCGAGGTTGGCGGGACGGGCGTGGAGGGCGGGGTCGGCGAGCGGCGCAGGCGGCGTCGATGTCCTCACGGGCGAGCTCAAGAGCGTGGACAACGGCGCGGAGGACGGCGGGAAGATCGTTGTGGGTGTTGCGTAGCCAGGGTTCTGGTGGGGGCATGGTTATTGTCTTTCGCTGAGATGGCCGGGCGGCTAAGACGAATGCTGGAGAGCGGGTGCGACCTGGATCAGGGTCGTGACGAGGGTTGGAAAAGATGCTCCCACCCAAATTGCCTCGAAGGGGCTCTCCGCGTCCCATGCTATCGCGAAGGCGCCCGCGGCCAGAATGAAGAGAAACAGGATGGAGCCGTACAGGGGCCAGTTGAGGGCAGGGAGCGGTTGTCCTGCTGAAGCGAGGCGAAAGAAGCGGAGGAGTTCGGGAAGGATGGCTCCGGGACAGCCCCAAAGGAAGAGGTTGAACCTGCTCATGGGCGGCGTGGGCTCAGCGCCAGAAGAGATGGCCGGGGGCCATGAAGTCGATGACGCGCTGCAGGTCGGGACCGCAGACGGAGTACAGGACGCCGAAGAGGAGCGCGAGGACGAGCGGGCTCGCCAGAACGGCGTTGCGGTGGTGTTGGATGGTATTGGCGGTGTTTTGAGCGACTCGCATAATGATTCCAGTTCCTGACCGTTCGAATAAAGGCAGTTTCTCGAGCTGTGCTGCCGACGCCATGGGTTAACCGCCCTGAGACGATTCTATTGAGGAAGGGTCGGAAGGGGGTGGGGCAAGTTGTGTGGTAGATAACGGTGGTAAGCAGAAATGGATTAGGGTGTCCTGATTTGGGACGGGTCGGTGCGGGTCGTGGAGGCTCGGCCCCCCCGGGGCGCGGCAAAAAGGGCGTGTTTGGGGACTCCGGCGCGGGCGGAGATCCTCGATGAAACAGATGTTCGAGATTCGCTGTGGAATTTTGAGAAGGCCCGGGGCTGAAGCCCCCTTCCTTCTTGCCTTTATTCCACGGCCTTAAGGCCGTGGCTTTCTCCGTTGCCTAGCAGCGCGAGGCCTTATGTGCCTAATCTGCGGGGCCAGACGGCTTCATTGAGGAGCGCAGGTTATGGGCTCCTCGGTGCGGAGCAGGTGTTCCGGCGCGGGGTCGACGGCGTTTGTTAGTCGAGCGGAAGAAAATCGGAAGTCCCCGGCGCGTGAGCAGAGTTGTGCACGGACGGGATTTTCGTGGATGTAATCGCGATGCGATTGATAGCTGACGGCGTCCTGCATTCGGAGTTTCTTGAAGCTGTCCTCCCAGACGGGCATTTTGGACTTGAGGCGGAAGGAGAAGCCTCCTTTGATGTATTGCATAGCCTTCTCGATGGAGACGTCGGGTGCGGGCGTGATGAGAAGGTGGAGGTGGTCGGGCATGAGGACGAAGGCATGGAGTTGGTAGCGGCCTTTGGCTCGGTCTTCGTTGAGGGCTTGGAGGAGGAGGTTGGCGTTCGCGTCGGCTTGGAAGAGGCGGCGGCGATCCGCGGTGACGGTGGTGATGAAGAAGGTTCGGATTTCCTGGGGGGCTCGCTCCATAGGTCGAAGTTAGAGCGGGGCGCGGCGGGGGAAAGATTACGTCGGTGTGGTTGGGGCCACGGAGAGAATGTTGGAGAATTCGATTGGCATTTGACGGAGGGCGAGAGGCCCGCGGCTAGAGCCGCTTCTTTTTCGGGGCCTTTGTTCCATGGCCTGAAGGCCATGGCTTCTACCGTCGCCTCGCTTTGCGAGGCCTTATGTGCTTCATGTTATTTCTTGTTCTTCGCGATGATCTCAGTGGCGCTCACAAAGGCTCTGGTTCCTTTGGCCAGATCCATCAATTTCTCAGCTAGCAAGACGTCAAATGCAATTTCCCCACCCAGTAAGGTGATGATATCGGCCCCGTCCATGAGGATCACCCGCTCTCCAGCCCTGCCGGCGAGTTGCTCATAGCATTCTGGACTGTAACCCTCGAAGGATATAAAGACCGCTTTGGTGTCGCCTCCGAAGCCGGTTGTGGCGCGATCGCGCAGGACAGAAATGTCAGCGGCCTTGGCTTTCTCTTTCTTCCAGCGGATCTCCACGAAGTATGGATGATTATCGAAATAGAAAAGGCCATCGATCTGCTCACCTGACCTTCTGAATGCGCCGTCGGAGCGGTTAGTGTAGTAGGCGAACACGTCGTTCATTAGCTCCTCGAATCGATCCCCTCTTTCTTTCTCAGATGGCAGGACGTATGCCTTTTCGAATCGATCCCTGAACTGCAGCAACTTTGTATGATCGAGGGCCGTGATCTCGGTGCGCTTTAGTCTCTCTTCCTGCGCTGCTCTTTCGAATTCCTCTCTCTGCTTACGCTCTTCGAAGGATCGCTGTGAGAGGAAAGACGAATAGACCTCTCGAAGTCTCTTAACCGATTTCCTAGCATCGGACCTTCGTGGCTCCGGAATTGAGTCAAATGACGACCAGTTGTGCATCTCGGTGAACATGGTACGCATGGGGACTTCTCCCGAGTTGCCAAATGCCTCAAGCTGTTCCAGAACCGAAGGGATCACGCGCAACGTCGCCTCTTTGGCATCGAGCCTCTTAATTGCGTCTTTGAGGATCAGATCTGGAACCCGCGAGCTTCGGAGATAGCGCTTAACGGCATCTTTGAACCAAAGCACATCGCGGACCGGGAAAGCCAAGGCGTCCGATAATTCCTGTGAGATGTGCATGTTACGATGGTACGCCCGATGAAAATCCCGGCGCGGACCGAGATTTTCATTGGGCGATTATTAGCTATTAGCGGAATTGTGACGCTAACTTTTGCGTTTAACTACAACCCGAAGTGCTGCCGCAACTCATGCACCTGTAGCAGCTGCCGTTTCTAACCATGATGGCTCCGCAGGTATGGCAGCTGGGGGCGTCACCCATGTCGTACATGCTGCGCATGGCTTCGGAGGGGTGATACAACCCCCGATCTTCGATCGGGGAAGGGTGCAGGGAGTAGCCAATAGGGTGTAGCGAACCCGGATCAGGGGCTATGCCTCCCTGGGGCGCCGAGGCTGATCCCATACCGCGGGTGGGGTTGTGCTGTTCCGCGCCGAAATGCAGGTCCTTCGACTGCGACGAGCTGCGCTCGTCTTCGCTCAGGATGACATCGTTGTTATGGGGGAGGCTTGGTGCCGGTGATTGTGACGGCGCCAATCCCGCGAACAACGACAGCTGCTGGCCGGAGAGGAAGCGGAGCTGGAGCCAGCGGAAGATGTAATCCATAATGGATTTGGCGTAGCCGATGTGTTCGTTGCCGGTCCAGCCGGAGGGCTCGAAGCGGGAGTGCGCGAACTTCTCGCAGAGGACTTTGAGCGGGACGCCGTGCTGGAGAGCGAGCGAGGCGGCGGTGGCGAAGGAGTCCATGAGGCCGGAGACGGTGGAGCCTTCTTTAGCCATGCGGATGAAGATTTCGCCGGGCTGGCCGTTGGGGTAGAGGCCGACGGTGATGTAGCCTTCGTGGCCCGCGATTGAGAATTTGTGGGTGAGCGAGGCGCGCTCGGACGGCAGGCGATGGCGGACGGCGCGGGGTGGGGCATCGGATTGTTCGAGGTCGCTGCGCTCGGCCTCACTGGCTTCAGTGCGGGCGAGGGCAGCGGTGAAGGCGTTGGTGGCGGCGACGATGGCCTTCGAGGCGATCTCGACCTTCTCGGCGACTTTGGCTTCGAGGGTCTTGAGGTCGGCTTCGGCGGGCTTGTGGCCGGAGGCCATGGCGGAGAGAACGCGATCGGCTGCTGCGGATTGTTCGGGGGAGGGTGAGGCTCCGGCGCCTTTTACGTCCTTGGCTTTGGCGCCGTCGGAGACGTTGAGGGGTTGCGCGCCCTTCGATCCATCGCGGTAGACGGCGACGGCTTTGAGGCCGAGACGCCAGGATTCGAGATAGGCTTCGGCGATGTCGTCGAGGGTGCAGTCGTGGGGAAGGTTGACGGTTTTGGAGATGGCTCCGGAGAGGAAGGGCTGGGTTGCGGCCATCATGCGGACGTGGCCCATGTAGTGGATGGAGCGGGTGCCCTTGGCGGGCTTGAAGGAGCAATCGAAGACGGCGAGGTGTTCGGCCTTGAGGGAGGGCGCGCCTTCGATGGTGCCGGTGGCGTCGATGTAGCTGACGATGGCGTCGACCTGGGCGTTGTTATAGCCGAGCTTGAAGAGGGCTGTGGGGACGGTGTTGTTGACGATTTTGATCATGCCGCCGCCGACGAGCTTCTTGTACTTGACGAGGGCGAGGTCGGGCTCGATGCCGGTGGTGTCGCAGTCCATCATGAAACCGATGGTGCCGGTGGGGGCGAGGACGGTGACCTGGGAGTTGCGGTAGCCGTGCTTTTCGCCGCGAGCGAGGGCCTGGTCCCAGCAGTCGCGGCTGGCCTGGAGTAAGTCGTCGAACTGGGGAACGGCGAAATATGCGAAATGCGGGTCCTTCGACTCCGCGCTGCGCGCTCCGCTCAGGATGACAGGCATTTTTGACTTACCGATGTTGTTGACCTCGGCGCGGTGCATGCGGATGACGTCGAGGAAAGGTTCGCGGTTGACGTAATAGCCGGGGCAGGCTCCGGCGTTATCGGAGTTGGCGCCGGCGGTTTGCGGCGTGGCGGAGGCGAGGGGAGGGCATTTTTCGGCGATGCGTGCGGACTGCAGGTAGGCCTCGCCGCACATGATGGCGGTGAGGGTGGCGGCAAAGTCGCGGCCGGCGTCGGAGTCGTAGGGAAGGCCAAAGGCCATGAGGAGCGCGCCTAAGTTGGCGTATCCGAGGCCCAGCGGGCGATAGTCATGCGAGTTACGCGCGATGGCTTCGGTGGGGTAGCCGGAGTTATCGACGAGGATCTCCATGGCAGTGATCATGACGTCGATAGCGGCGCGGTAGGCGGGGATATCGAAGGTGCCGGACGGAGTTACAAATTTGAGTAAGTTGAAGCTGGCGAGGTTGCAGGCGGAGTTATCGAGGAACATGTACTCCGAGCAGGGATTGGAGGCGTTGATGCGGCCGGTATTTTTGGAGGTGTGCCAGCGGTTGATGGTGGTGTCGTACTGCATGCCGGGATCGCCGCACTGCCAGGTGGCCTCGGAGATCTTCTTCATGATGTCGCGGGCCTTGTAGGTCGCAACAGGGGTGCCGTCTTTGACGGTGCGGGTGGTGAAGTCGGCGTCTTTTTCGACGGCGCGCATGAACTCGTCGGTGACGCGGACGGAGTTGTTGGCGTTCTGGAAGAAGATGGAGGAGTAGGCCTCGGAGTCGGGGCCGCTGGAGCCGTCGTAGCCTTCGCGCATGAGGGCCCAGGCCTTGGCTTCTTCTTTGGACTTGCACTCGATGAAGTCGACGATGTCGGGATGGTCGACGTTGAGGATGACCATTTTGGCGGCGCGGCGGGTTTTGCCGCCGGACTTGATGACGCCGGCGAAGGCGTCGAATCCGCGCATAAAGCTGAGCGGGCCGGAGGCTGTGCCGCCGCCGGAGAGGGTTTCCTTCGAGCCGCGGATGGAAGAGAGGTTGGTGCCGGTGCCGGAGCCCCACTTGAAGAGCATGCCCTCGGTTTTGGCGAGGGTGAGGATGGAGTCGAGGGAATCTTCGACGGCGTTGATGAAGCAGGCGGAGCATTGCGGCTTGCGGTAGCCGGTGACGGAGAACTCGACGGCGCAGGTGTGCTGGTTCCAGTGCCAGTTCTGGGCGTCGGAGTTGGGCTCGAGGCGGTCGCAGCCTACGTTGAACCAGACGGGCGAGTTGAAAGCGGCCTTCTGGGTGACGAGGAGGTGGACGAGCTCATCGTGGAAGATAGCCGCGTCTTCGGGGGAGGCGAAGTAGCCGCCGCTGAGGCCCCAGTCACGGATGGTTTCCGCGACGCGGCCGACGAGCTGGCGGACGCCGGTCTCGCGCTCGGCGGTGCCGAGCTGGCCGTGGAGATATTTGCTGGCGACGATGTTGGTCGCGGTCATCGACCAGTCGATGGGGACTTCAACGTCCTTCTGCTCGAAGATGGTCTTGCCGCCGGCGTCGGTGATGGCGGCGGTGCGGGTCTCCCACTGGACTTCGTCGTAGGGGGAAACGGTCGCGCGGGAGAAGAAGCGCTGGAAGCGCAGGGCGTTGGACGTTGTGGCTGGATGGCCGGCATCCTGAGCCGCAGAAGCGGGAGCCGCGGGAGCGGGGGCGGATGTCGCGGGGTTGGCTAGGGTGACGGGTTTCCTGGTAGCCTCGGCCATGGGGGTGGTTCCTCTCTTATGAATGATGACGCTTGACGCGTGGGTTCTGCGCTGATTGAAGTGGTCGCCTTACCTGGTGGTGCTGTTGTCGGTTTTTCTGGCCCGGTTTCGGGAAAAGCTGTTGACGCGAACAGGATTTCCAAGGCGAAGCGCCTGGAATTCCCGATCACGGCAGCAGCGGAGCAACTCAACAAGAGCGGATCGAAAAACCGAGGGCCTCAGTCGAGTGGGCTTCCGGATAACGGGGGAAGGCGACGACCGCGTTCAGAACCTCTACGGAAAATTTGGAGCCGCAGAAGGCAAAGTACCTCTGTTAATGGTGTGTGTCAAGCGTTAACCACTATATCTGGTATTTTAGATGGGATTTTGGGAATCAAGGTTCACAATTCGCGGATTTCGGTTGTGGAGAATGGCGGGAAGCCGCGTCCTGAGCGGGTTTGGGTGGCGCCGGGGCGATTGGGAAGGGCCGCGCGGCACATCGCCCCGGCAGACCTGAGGAACGAGGTACCGTGCCAGAATCGAGGGTATGCGCGTGGATTCGAGACCGCAAGGCGTGGGAATGGTGCAATTTCGGTGGATGAGTGTGGGAGTTGTGGAGAAGGGGTCCGTTAGGGGTAGCTGAGGGGGCAGCGGTCGCATAAAGGTGGTCAACTAGTTCAAGAGGTTTTGATGAGGTGAACATCGGTCTGGCTTTCGATTCCCATTTCGGGAAGGGACCGTTCTGGATCGAGCTTTGCCTGTCCCCGGATTGAAACTTCGATTCCGGTTTGGGAAGGCCTGGGCCGGCGGCGCGTTTTGCGCTAGGGAAAAGGGCTGGGCCAGCGTATGCTCGATGTCAGGGAGAGGGTTGCTCTTCCGGATTTCTGGCCTGTTTTTTCCAGCTTGTCCACTTCCCTGCTCTCTTTTGGGACAAGCGCGCCTGCTGTAAGGGAAGTTCTCCTGCCGCGAGCCTGGCTTTCGATGTGCACGTTCCAACAACCGGAAATGAGGCGAAGCGATGCGATCGAATCTGGTGTACTCGGCGGGGCTGAGAATTGAGAATCGGTTTCTTCTGGCGACGGTGGTGATGCGGGCGGTGCGGAAGCTGCACATCGACTCGACGCGGACCGAGGACACGACGAACCGGGTTTTCAGTGAAGTGGCGGGAGGCCGGTATTTGAGCGTGAAGCTGCCTACGCTGGTGCCGACGACGGCGATTGAGCCTTTGCTGATTGCTCCGGCGGCGTAGGAGATTTTGATGTGGAAAGGCCGGCCCCTTTGGGGGCTGGCCTTTTCTGCTTCCAGAGCGGTTATGCCCGTGGTACCGACAAGAAGGACCGGGGCTGAAGCCCAGTCGATTTGGGAGCCAATGGCACGACTGAAAGTCTTCCCACTCCACGTGCCGAGGGCTCACGCTCCAACAACACGGCTGATCGGCAGAAGCTGTTCACTTCGTGCCCGACAGATTTCATTTTCCGCCGGTTTCGGTCCAGAGGAAGGCCATTTCGTCGGCGTAGTCGTCGACTAATTGCGAGATGGAGACGCCGGCTGAGTGTCCTCCTTTGATGGAGTAGTGGAGGAGGATAGGGCGGTTGTTGCCGGATGGGTCTGCCGTCTGCGTAGCCTGCATGAGGGCGGTCATCTTGCGGGCGTTCATGGGGTCGACGCGAGTGTCGTTGTCGCCGGTAAAGAACATGATGGCTGGGTACTTTGTGTCCTTATGGACGTTTTGATAGGGCGAGTACCTGACGATGTAGGCGAAGTCTTTGGGATTTTCGGCGTTGCCGTATTCGGTGGTCCAGAGGCGACCGAACTCAAATTTCTGGTAGCGCAGCATGTCGAGGAGCGGATAGCCGCACCAGATTGCTCCGAAGAGGTCGGGGCGCTGGGTCATGGCGGCGCCCATGAGGAGTCCTCCGTTGGAGCGGCCGCGGATGGCGAAGTGGGCGGGCGATGTGTAGTGGTTGGCGATGAGATATTCGGCAGCGGCGAAGAAGTCGTCGAAGACGTTCTGCTTGTTCTCGAACATGGCGGCTTTATGCCAGGCCTCGCCGTATTCGTTGCCGCCTCGGAGGTTGGGCAAGGCGAACCAGCCGCCCTGCTCCATCCACCAGGCGTATTCGGGGTTCCACTCGGAGAGCATGGGAAGATCGAAGCCGCCGTAGCCGGTCATGAGCAGGCGGGTTTTACCGTCGCGGGGCAGGCCTTTTTTGCCGGCAATGAACATCGGGATGCGGGTACCGTCTTTTGAGGTGTAGAAGACCTGGGTGACTTCGTATTGGGAGGAGTCGAAGGGGACTTTGGGCGCAGCGAAGACTTCGGAGCGGGCGGTCTTTGTGTCGTAGCGATAGATGGTGGGGGGAATGGTGAAGGAGTCGAAGGTGTAGAAGCCTTCAGTTTGGTCGGAGCGGCCGTAGACGACGGAGCCGGTGCCGATGCCGGGGTAGGTAAGCGTGCCGATCTGCTTGCCGTCGAGGGTATAGATGGTGGTCTCGGTTTTGACGTCGTGGAGGCGCGAGACGAAGAGCTTGCCGCCGACGATCGAACAGGAGTCGATGACGTCGTGGCCTTCGGGGACGATGGTTTTCCAGGCGGAGGGGTCGGAGCCTGGGGTGGCATCGACGATGCGGGTGTTGGGGGCCTGGTAGTCGGTCATGAGGAAGAAGCGATCGCCGGCATCGATGACGCGGACGTGGGCTTCGACGCCGTAGACGAGGGTTTGAAAGTCACTGCCAGGCTTGCGCAGATCTTTGACGAGGTAGTCTTCGCTGGTGGCGGGGACGCCGTGGGCGATGTTGACGATGAGGTAGTGGTGGTTGTCGGTGACGCCTACGCCGATGAGGTCGAGTTCGGTGAGCTGTTTGCCGCGGTATTCGCCGCCGAAGAGCCTGGCGTCGCCGGAAATGAGCGCGCCGAATTTGTGGAAGAAGACGTTGGAGCCCTGGTGGGTGAACTTTGCGTAATAGAGGCCGGTGTTATCGGGGTTGAGGCTGATGCCGGAGTAGCGGGCGGAGGGCAGGACGTCAGGCAGGTCGGCTCCGGTTTTGACGTCGCGGATGTGGACGGAGCCTTCATCGGCGCCTCCTTCGCGAATTTCGTAGACAAGGAGGTTGCCGTCGTCGGAGACGTCAACCATGTTGACGGAGGTGTTCTGATCGGCGCTGAGTTTGGAGGCGTCGATGAGGAGCTGGTCGTGACTGGAATCGTCGGGGGCGTGCCAGCCGGTGCGCATGTAGATGGAGCCCTGGTTTTGGTCGGCGAGGCGTTTTTTGAAGAAGTATTTTCCGGCGCGCAGGGTGGGAATGGAGTACTGATCGACGCGCATCAGGGAGGTGAGCTGGGCGGCGATTTGGGGCAGATCCTTAATCTGTGACAGGTACTGTTGCGTATAGGTGTTTTCCTGGCCGATCCAGGCGCGGGTGGCGGGAGATTTCGCGTCTTCGAGCCAGCGGTAGGGATCCTCTATTTTGGTTCCGGCGTAGTCGTCGGTGACGACGTTGACGGTCGCCGTGGGTGGCGGCGGCAGGGTGATGCCGTTGGCTCCGTGGATGGTCTGCGCTTCGATCATCGGTACGAGGGCAATGAGAAGGAGGGCGAGAGACGAAGTTGTGACGAATCGGCGACCAAAGAGCATGCTGCGTTCCTCATGGGAGCGGGGTTCGGGAGAATGGGTAGTTTACGGCATTTAAGAGATGCAATTCTCCAGGGAGAATACATAGGTCAGGGAGAGCCGCGATTACGAACCGGCGGCGCTGCTCCAGAAGGCGTGGGTGCGGGCGGGGATGCGATCGGGGAATTCGCGATAGATGGCGTTGAGGGCCTGGAAGAGGGCTTTCGATTCGGATTCGAGGCCGAGGATCAGCGTGGAGCGCAGAATGCGGGTGAGGCGGAGATGATTGTGGTTCATGGGCCGTAGCCAATTCTGCGCGCGGCCCGCGAAATTCGGCGCGCGTTCGATGGTGATGGCGGAGGGGCTTGAGATCCGGCGTAAACCGTAGGAGCAAATCATGCGCTCGAAGGATTGGCGCAGGCGATTCTGCATCGCGAGCGAGGCGTGGAAGGTACGGATGGAGTTGGGATCAAGGATGGGCGCGGCGGGGTTGGCGCCACTGGGTTCGGGGAGGGGAAAGAGCCACTGAATGAAATTGTGGACGGCTTCGAGACGATCATCGTCCCAGGCGAGGATCTCGGCGAGGGTGCGGCCTTCATCGTCGGGAGCGCCATCGCGATAGAAGGCGACGAGCGGATGCGTTTGGCCGGAGACTGACTTGATGCCAGACCTGTGCGGACCGAGTTTGGGAGGCTGAGTCACAGATGGATCCATCCCTTGAGAATCAGCAGTAAGGAGGCGGAGCCGACGACGATCCAGAGCGCGACGCCCAGCAGCAGGGGCCGGGGGCCGATTTGGCGGATCGTCTGACGGGAGAGGGACGCACCGATCAGAAACAGAGTAACGCCGAGGCCGAGTCGGCCGAGTTCGGCGAGTGCAAGATACTCCGGATGCAGGAGCGGAAAGTAACTGGCGAGAACGGCAGCGAGACAGAAAAAGAGTATGAACCAGGGTAGCTGAATTTTGGCGCGACTGTGACGAGCGATTGCGGTGGCTACGGAGAGGGGGACGATCCAGAGAGCGCGGGCCAGTTTGACGGTGGTGGCAATGGCGAGCGCGGCGGCTCCGTAGCGAGCCGCGGCACCGACGACGGAGCTGGTGTCGTGGATGGCGAGGGCTGCCCAGAGGCCGAACTGGGTTTGAGAGAGATGCAGGGCGTGGCCGAGAGCAGGAAAGATGAACAGGGCGATGGAATTGAGGAGGAAGACGGTGCCCATGGAGACTGCGGTGGCCTCGTCACTGGCCTGGGTGATGGGCGCGAGCGCGGCGATGGCGCTGCCGCCGCAGATGGCGGTGCCGGCGGAGATGAGGAAGCCGGGGACTTTACCGACGCGCAGCAGGAAGGCGAGGGTGATGCCGAGCAGCATAGCGAAGGCGATGCCGAGGGCGGTGTAGAGGAATCCAGAGCGGCCGACGCGAACAACCTGGGCGAGATTCATGCCGAAGCCGAGGCAGACGACGGAGGCCTGAAGGAGAACCTTAGAAAGGCGCCTGGCTTCAGCTTGATATCCATTCTCGACCGAAAGCCCAACGGCCAACCCGGCGGCGAGGGCCAGTGGCGGGGAGAGTAATCCGCAGGCAGCCAGGAGGATTCCGAGGAAGAAGAGGTTCTTCATCTGAGGTCTATCATCGCCGATGGGGCGATTCGGCTGCCGCGTACCAGGCGGGAAGCGCTTGTTGTTGCTCATATAATCCTGATTTGGGCAACCCATCCAAAAACAATCGATCGAGCAATCCATCCGCGAGGGGGCACTCCGCCGCAGTAGCCGCCGGAATTTTGCTGAGCCGGCTCGTAGGGCTGATGCGGGATCGGGTGTTTGCGCACTACTTTGGCGCGTCCGATGCAGCGGACGCGTTTCGGGCCGCGTTCAGGATTCCGAATATTCTGCAGAACCTGTTCGGTGAGGGCGTTTTGTCCGCATCGTTCATCCCAGTTTATGCGCGGCTGAAGGCGGAGGAGCGGCATGAGGAGGCATCGCAGCTGGCCGAGGCCATCTTCGCGCTGCTGTTTGTGGTCACCACGATCCTTGTGGTGGCGGGAGTGTTCGCCACTCCATGGCTGATCGACGCCATCGCTCCTGGATTTCACGGCGACAAGCGCCTGCTGACGATCCGGCTGGTGCAGATTCTTTTTCCCGGCGCGGCGCTGCTGGTGTTTTCGGCGTGGTGCCTGGGGATTCTGAACAGTCACCGCAAATTCTTCCTTTCTTATGCGGCGCCGGTGGTATGGAACATCGCGATGATCGCGACGCTGGTGTGGGGCGGGCGGCATCACACTGAGTCGCGGCTGGCGGTGCTGCTGGCGATTGGTTCGGTGGTGGGAAGCGCGTTGCAATTTGCGGTGCAGCTTCCTACGGTGCTGCGGTTTCTGTGGCCGCTGCGCTTTCATCTGAGTTTCGCCGGTCTGCACGTGCGAACGGTAAGTAAAAATTTCTTCCCGGTATTTCTCAGCCGCGGAGTCGTGCAGATCAGCGCCTATGTGGATTCGTGGCTGGGCAGCTTTCTGGGTACGGGCGCGGTGGCCGCGCTGGCGTATGCGCAGACGCTCTACACGCTGCCGGTGAGCCTGTTCGGCATGGCGGTTTCGGCAGCGGAGCTGCCTGCGATGTCGAGCGCGTTGGGAACGCCGGAGGAGATCGCTGGAGCGTTGCGGGGGCGACTGACGGCAGGGTTGCAGCAGATAGCTTTCTTCGTGATCCCGTCGGCAGCGGCTTTTGTTTTACTCGGCGATGTCGTTGTCGCGTTTATCTACCACACGGGACATTTCCAGCACGCGGATGTGATTTTTGTCTGGGCGGTACTGGCGGGATCGTCGGTTGGATTGCTGGCGTCGACGTCGGGGAGGCTGTATTCTTCGGCGTTCTATGCGCTGCGCGACACGCGGACGCCGCTGAAGTTTGCGGTGTTGCGGGTTGTACTCACTTTGGGATTGGGTTATGTATGCGCGCTGCCTCTGCCGCGGCTGCTGGGCCTGGATCAGCGGTGGGGCACCGCGGGGCTTACTTTCTCGGCGGGCGTGGCTGGGTGGCTCGAGTTCGTGCTGCTGCGGCGCGCGATGCAGGGCCGCATTGGAGCGGTGCCTTCGGGGGCGTCGCGCATTGTTAAGCTGTGGTTCGTGGCGGTTTTGGCGGCGGGCGTGGGCTATGGGATTAAGCGCATTCTGCCTTTTCATCGGCCGCTGCTGGTGGGGCCGTGCGTGCTCATTCCTTATGCGGTGGTTTATCTGGCCGTGGCACAGTGGATGGGGATTGCGAGCATGGGGGCTGTGAGGCGGCTGTTCGGGCGCGGGCGGTAGAGGGCGCCACACAGTTCTGTGGCGCGGATCCGACCTCGCATGAGGCCGATGTCGAATCGTGATTTTGATGCTGAAGCAAGAGCTCCCGCTCGCGAAATCTGGCCGACGTGTTCGCCAGAATCCGCTGCGGGAGCCTTCTTTTTTCTTTCCTGAGAAAACCTAGACCTGAGCCGGTACAGGCCGTTCGGCGGCGGCGTTGGTTACCTGTTTCGCTTCACTGGCAGTGGTCTTTTCGTTCGAGCCGGGCTTGCGGATGTCGATGCCGCCCTTGAAGAAGGCGCCGTCTTCAATGGAGATGCGCTGTGCAGTGACATCACCGGTGAGCGAGCCTTCGCTGCGAATGTCGACCCGATCACTGGCGGTGACATTGCCGCGCACCTTGCCGAGCACGACGATTTCGCGCGCGGAGATGTTGGCGGCCACCTGGCCATTGCGGCCGACGGTGACGCGATTGCCGGGCAGGCTGATGGAGCCCTCGACCTTGCCATCGACGTAGAGGGACTCGGAGCCGGTGACTTCGCCTTTGACGACAAGGCTCTTGCCGATGGTGGCCTGTTCGCCGGAGTTCTGCGCGGGCAGAGGGGCTGGGCGAGCACTTGCTTCGAAACCTGGGGTTGCCGGGGTGGCCGGACGGGCTGGTTCGGGGCCTTGCGATCCGCTACCGGTGCCGGGCTGATTGGGTTTCCACATAATAAAAATTCCTTCCTTCTTAAAGATGTTTGTGTTTGGCGCCCTGCCACTGGCCCGCTGGATGGTTCGCGTGGACCAGGCAGAACTGTGCAGCGCCGACCCTCATGCCTTTATCCGCGCAATCGCCGCCGTTATCTGCATATTAAACACCTTCGGGGTAAATTGGCACCCCCTGGGGCGTCTCTTTTGGGAAGATGTCGCTCTTTCGTGAACATCAGTGGACCCTCGGTAGCCAGTAGCCAGCTGCCAGTAGCCAGTAGCTTGGAGCCAGAAAGCGGGGAGCCTGCCAGGAGCTTGGAGCAAGTAGCCTGGAGCCTGGAGCCCGTAGCCAGGCGGGCGGGCCTTGTCGCGTACCATCGAGCCATGAACGACCGCGAATTGATGCGGCATATCGAGCGGTTGCCCAATGGGCGCGCGGGTTATAAGCAACTGGTGCGCGAGCTGGGGCTCGGCGGCGGACAAGAGCGGCGCGAACTGCGCGAACAGCTGGGGCGGCTTACCGGATCGCGGCAGCTGACGCAGATCGACGGCGAGCATTGGGCGATCCCGAAGGCGGCTTCGCCGGGGGGTGACCGTGCGCGCGGGGGCGGTGGAGGGCGGGGCGATGTACGGCAGGCGGGAATTCGCAGCGAGAATTTGGTTGCGGGGCGTCTCGATTTACATCGCGATGGGTTTGGATTTGTTCGGCAGTTGCCTGCGGGTGTGAAGGGCGCCGTTCAGGAAGATATTTTTATTCCGCCGGGTGAGATGGGCGGGGCGATGCAGGGCGATGAGGTATTGGTGGAGCTGGCGCCGCCGCGGTTTGGTGGGCGGTTTGGGCGGCCCGGGCCAGGAGCGTCCGGTTCAGGACAGTCAGATCAGCGCAGGTCGGGACGCGTTGTGCGCGTGCTGACGCGTCGGAATCCGACGGTGGTGGGCGTGTTTCACTACGCGCGGGGCGAGTCGCAGAGGGGCGGCAACTTCGTGGTCCCGTTCGATGAGCGGATGAGGCAGCCGGTGGTGATCCCCTTCGACACCGCATTGCCGACGGGGAGTGAGCCGCTGTCTGAGCATCGGGTTCTGGGGGCCGAGGCGCGGGCGGCGCATCAGTACAGCGATCTTGAGGGCCTGGTGGTCGATGTGGAGATCACGGACTGGCCTACGCCGACGCGAGCGGCGCGGGGGCGTGTGCTGGAGGTGCTGGGCCGAGAGGACGACTTTGGCGTGGACGTGGAGATGGTGATCCGGAAGCACCATTTGCCACGGGTGTTTCCGGATGAGGTGCTTGCCGAGGCGCGGGAAGTGGCGCGATTCGATCCGGCCGTTGCGGCGAAGCGGCGCGATTTTCGCGATTTGCCGATTGTCACGATTGACGGCGAAACAGCTCGGGATTTCGACGATGCTGTGCTGGTACGGCATGGTGAGGGCGGGATCTGGGAGTTGCAGGTGCATATTGCCGATGTGGCGGAATATGTGCGGCCTGGAACGGTGCTCGATCTGGAAGCGCGGCTGAGGGGGACTTCAGTTTATTTTCCGGACCGGGCGATTCCGATGCTGCCGCAGGAACTTTCGACGGACATCTGCAGTTTGCGGCCGGATGAGGAGCGGCTGGTGCTCTCATGCCTGATGCGGATCGATGCGCGGGGCGAGATTCTGGACTACGAGGTTTGCGAGGGGGCGATTCGTTCGGCGCGGCGGATGACCTACACGCAGGTGGCGGCGATTATCGACGGCGATGCGGAGGCGCGTGAGGAGTTTGCGCCGCTGGTGGCGGAGTTCGAGCGGATGTATGAGCTGGCGCAGATTCTGAATCGCAAGCGGGACCGGCGTGGGTCGATTGATTTCGATTTACCGGAGCCGCTGATTGAGTTCGACGAGTTCGGGGCGATGAAGGCGGTGACGCGCGCGGAGCGGAACTGGGCGAACCGGTTGATCGAGGAGTTCATGCTCTCGGCGAATGAGTGCGTGGCTTCGTGGCTGGAGAATTTGGGGGTGCCGTCGCTTTATCGGATTCACGAGAAGCCGGAGCCGCGGCGAGTGGTGGAGTTTGAGGAGATTGCGGCAGCGTTTGGTTATTCGCTGGGGATCGGGAGTTTGCCGGTGCGGACGTTCACGATGAAGAGCGAGCGCCGCGAGTACAGGCATGGCGGGGGGCGCGCGCCACGGAGTTATGAGGTCGCCAGCGACATTGCGATTACGCCGCGGATGTATCAAAAGCTGACGGAGAAGATTGCGGGGAAGCCGGAGGAGCGGATTCTTTCTTACCTGATGCTGCGGTCGCTGAAGCAGGCGCGGTACAGCGAGAAGACCGAGGGGCACTTTGCGCTGGCGTCGCCGAGCTATACGCATTTCACTTCGCCGATCCGGCGGTATCCGGATTTGATTGTGCACCGGATTACGAAGGCGCTCCTGGATGCCGGAGTTGATGGTCACGGGGTGCTGACCGAAGGTGAACCGCATCACTCCGCGCGGACACCGCGCCACACGTCGCAGGATCGACAGCCTTTCGAACCCGTGGACGAGCGGGCCCCGATTGCGGAGGGGGAGCTGGCGGCGATTGCGCGGGAGTCGAGCGAGAGCGAACGACGGGCGGCGGATGCGGAGCGGGAGCTGGTGGAGTGGAAGAAGATCAAGTTCATGCGGGACCGGGTGGGCGAGGCGTTCGGAGGGATGATTCTGAACGCGACGAAGTATGGGCTGTTTGTGGAGCTGGATGATTTGTTCGTTGAAGGCTTGGTGCCGGTTCAGAGCCTGGGACTTTTCGACAGCGATCGCTATACGTATCGGGAGAATACGCGACAGATTATCGGGGATCGGTGGGGGCGGAAGTTTTCTGTAGGCGAGCGGGTGCGGGTGGTGCTGGATCGGGTGGATGCGGTGGAGAAGCGGCTGCAGTTTTCGATTCTGGATGAGGAAGGAGACAGGAGGCGGGAGCCAGGAGCGGGGGCGAAGGCGATGGGCAAGCAGGCGCTGCGTGAGGAGAAGCGGGCGAAGGCGGCGCGGAAGGATGCGGCGTCGCAGGCGGTGAAGGCGGCCAAACGGGGGAAGTATCGGGCACCGAAGGCGAGTCAGTTGCGGAAGAAAAAGCGGCGGTGAGGCGACCCTATGGGCTCTTGCGATGAGCGTCGGCGGCCTTTCATTGCTGAAGACGCTCTTCAAGGGGTTTCCTGATCGCCTGATCTGGCGTTTCACCGGTGAGCAGGGCGAGTTGGAGGGCGATCTTTTCGACCTTTGGGTTGCGGATGGTGAACGGCATGATTGGGTCCCTAAACGACGATAGACGAGCTGCAGATCAGCGTGGCTGGGTTTCCGGGGCTGAAGCCCGTCTTATCGAGGATATTTATTTCCAGGGCCTGAAGGCCGTGGCTTCTACCGTCGTGCTGCTGGCGCAGCACAGGACGAAGATCATTCACACGGCATACATGATCGACAGCGCAAAGTGCCAGACCCAAGCAAGACCAAGGGCGGAAATAATGACCCTGACGCTGCGCTGGGAGCGGACAAGAATCCAGGCTATGGCGACGGCCGTGAGGAAATTTCCGAAAAGGATTGTTCGCTACTGTCCAAACACTACGCAGCCTTCGCTGATGGTTGCGCGAACGCGGCCTTGCAGTTCGCAGCCATCGAAGGGGGTGTTCTTCGATTTGGAGCGCGAGTCTACAGCGTGGAAGGTCCACTTCTCGGTTGGATCGAAGAGCACGACGTCGGCGGGGGCGCCTGGTGCGAGAGTGCCTTGTGGTTTGAGGGCGAGGGTTTGCGCCGGGCGGATGGTGAGCAGTGCGAGGACTTTCGCGAGCGGCATTTTGTGCTGGATGTGGAGGACCTGGATCGCCAGTCCCAGTGCGGTTTCGAGGCCGGTGATGCCGTTGGGGGCGCGATCGAACTCCTGCTCTTTTTCGTGGGCGGCGTGGGGGGCGTGATCGGTGGCGATGGCGTCGATGGTGCCGTCGAGGAGGCCTTCGATCATGGCGGCGCGGTCGGATTCGGCGCGGAGGGGCGGGTTCATTTTGGCGTTGGTGTCGTAGAGGCCGATGCGTTCTTCAGTGAGGGCGAAGTGGTGGGGAGTGACTTCGCAGGTGACGTGGAGGCCTTGCTTCCGCGCGTCGCGGACGGCGTCGAGAGCCTTCTTTGTTGAGAGATGGGCGACGTGGAGGTGGCCGTTCTTCACCTGTTTGAGCAGGGCGATGTCGCGTTCGACGAGTCCTGATTCGGCTTCGACGGGCATGCCGCGGAGGCCTAAACGGAAGGCAAGCGCGCCGGCATTCATGGAGCAGCCACCGGTGAGGCGGGTGTCTTCAGCGTGCTGGATGACGGGCAGGCCCAGCTTCGCGGCGGCGCGGAGAGCCTCGAGCATGATGGAGTCGCCGAGGATGGGCTTGCCGTCGTCGGTGACGGCGACTGCGCCTGCTTCTTTGAGTGCGGCATAGTCAGTGAGGGCTTCACCGAGCGAGCCGCGTGTTGCTGCGGCAATCGGAAAGACGCGAACTGCTGCACCGCGCTCGGGGGCCTGCATCCAGCGAGTGATCTCAGGCGTGTCGTTGACGGGGATGGTGTTGGGCATGGCGCAGACGGTGGTGAATCCGCCGGCGGCAGCGGCGGCAGTGCCGGTGGCAATGGTTTCTTTGTAACCCTGGCCGGGTTCGCGCAAATGAATGTGGATGTCGATGAGACCGGGGGCGACGATCATTCCCTTTGCATCGATGATTTCGGCGCCGGGCGCTTTGATTCTGCCTGGGCTTTCAATGGCCGCGATTTTGCCATCGCGGAGGAGCAGGTCGCGTGGGGCGTCCAGGCCGGTTGCGGGATCGATGATGCGGCCGCCGCGGATGATGATGGGTTTCGGGCTTGCGGTCGTTGCCGGGCTCATTGGGGAGCACCCTTCTTTGGCGCGGGGCTGAGGGCGCGGGCGACGAGGGCCATGCGGATGGGGACGCCGTTCGAGACCTGGCGCGCAATGGCGGAGTGGGGACCGTCCGCGACTTCGGCGGTGATTTCCATACCGCGGATGATGGGTCCGGGATGCATGATAAGGCCGATGTGGGGGTGCCGGGAGATGCGCTCGGCATTGGCCTGGTAGCGGATGCGGTAGTCGTCGAGGTCGATGTGCAATCCGACGAGGCGTTCGGCCTGGATGCGGAGCATCATGATGATTTGGGACTGCCGGAGTGCTATGTCGAAGTCGCGTTCGATGGTAAGGCCCGGGCCGATGCTTGCGGCGACTTCAGGCAGGAGCTCGGGCGGTCCGCAGAGAATCACTCTTGCGCCGAGGCGGGGAAGCAGCAGCGCGTTAGAGCGGGCCACGCGGCTGTGCAGGATGTCTCCACAGATGGTGAGGGTGACGCCGCGCAGCGACTTTTCAGTCACGGTTGAGGAGCGAATGCCGAGAAATTGGAGGATGGTGCGCAGATCGAGGAGGGCCTGGGAGGGATGCTCGGCCATGCCGTCGCCGGCGTTGAGGATGGGGAGGCCGGTGGCGCGCGCAAGCAGCCAGGATGCGCCGGAGTATGGGCTGCGGAGGATGATGCACTCCGCGCCGAGGGCTTTGAGGGTGATGCCGGTGTCTTTGAGGGACTCGCCTTTTTCGATGCTGGAGGAGAGCGCGCTGACCAGGGTGGTGTCGGCGCCGAGGGCTTTTGCGGCGAGCTCGAAGGAGGTTCGGGTGCGTGTGCTTGATTCGTAGAAGAGCAGTGCGACGCGACGCTTCGCGAGGCGATTGGCGCGCTTGATGGGATTTTCTTTTTCCAGGGCGTCGGCGAACTGGAGGATATGGCCGACTTCGGCGACGGAGAAGTCGTTGGCGGAGATCGCTGAATGCGGATGGATGGGCAGATGGAAAAAAGAGGGGGTGGAGAGTTTTTTGGGGGTGCGGATTGTGGACCTGGTCAGCGTTGTCTCCTTTGAGCCCGTAGCCGGTAGCTATCGTTCACCGCCGCGAGCGCCTGTTACACACGCTCTACGAGCAGCACCTGTTCGTCGTTGTCTACTTCTTTAAGCTTGACTTCGATAATCTCGCGTTGCGAGGTGGGAACGGAGCGTCCCACAAAAGTAGCTTCTATGGGGAGCTCGCGATGGCCGCGATCGATCAGGACAAGGAGCTGGACGCGGCGGGGGCGGCCATGATCGAAGAGGGCGTCGAGAGCGGCGCGGATGGTGCGGCCTGTGTAGAGCACATCGTCGATCAGGATGACGTCGCGTCCGTTGACATCGAAGCCGAGGGAGCCGGGAACGACAACGGGGCGAATGTCGCGCGTGGAGAGATCGTCACGATAGAAGCTGATGTCGAGGACGCCGGTATCGACTGGGTGCTTCTCAATGGCGCCGATGAGTGCGCCGAGACGCTGCGCGATGGGGACACCGCGGCGCTTGATGCCGACGAGGCCGATGGTTTTTGCGCCGTTGTTCTTTTCGATGATCTGGTGCGCGAGACGAACGAGGGTGCGCTCGATTTCGGAGGCGGACATGATCCGTCCCTTCTCGCGCAATTTGGGCGTAGCAACAGCCTGCAAATCTGACATAGCGTGTAAAGGCGATGATACGAGCCCGATGGTCGCGCGGCAAGACGGGATTGTTGAAGAAGCGAGGGAGAAGCCAGCAAACAGCGGGCGTGAAGCGAGCCAGCAGCGAGCGGGAAACGAGCCAACAGCGAGCGAAAGGCCAGCAAGAGACAGGGAGGACCGAAGAAACAATCGTGCCTGCGACGAGGATTAAAGGGTGCGCTGGGCTTTGGGGCGCATAGACAGAATTCTGCCGGCGATGGCTCCGCCGGTGGCGGCGAAGAGGACCATTCCGGTCGAGACCACGGCGGCTGTCAGGAGCTGGATGGCAGCGTGGCCGTCGGGGGAGAGCCAGAAGCTGGCCCATTGATGGACCAGCTGCGGGGCCTGCTGCATGGCTTCAGTGTTGGACTTGAGAGCCTGATCGGCCATCTGCTGCGCAACGCTCTGGAATTGTTCGTCAATGGATGCGGCGTGGTGGAGGATGTAGCGCTCGACGATGAGCCGAACGCCGTCGGTGGCGGTGGCGATGGATGCGGAGGCCGCGCCGAGGATCGCGCCGACCCGCCAACCTGTGCCGCCATCGGTGAGGGCTTCGCTGCGTCTGCGGTAAAGGTAGATGGCGCCAAAACCACCGGCAATGACGAACAGGGAGCTCATGCCGGCGAGGGCCGAAAGCAGTCCGACAGGGATGGCAACGAGGAGGGCCGAGGTGATGGCGACGCGCCACAGGACGCGGGTGGGATCCATGCCGAGGCGCTGCGTGGGCTGCTGCGGGTTGCTGGATTCGGACGCGTCCACGATCAGCTGGGGTGCGCCGCAGTGCGGGCAAAAACCTTCACCCTCAAGCAGGCTATTTCCGCAGCGGTGGCACAACGGGTCCATGAATTGACCCTATCGCACGCGGAGAGGGAGCGCAATGCGAGATTCGTGATGGTAAGGAAGCCATGTTATTGCCCGGTAAAAAGGGGTTCAGTCGCTGCTCTTTGACGAGGTCTCGTCGAGGCCGGTGGGCAGCTGCAGTTCGACGAGAGAAAACTTTGTGCCGTCGCCACTGCTCTTGATCGCGAAGATGTACTGGTGGTGTTTGGAGCCGGCGCGCAGGGTGAAGCCGCTGTCGTCGGAGACGCCATTAATCTGCACATTGCCGTGATGCTCTTCTTTGCACGAGAGACCTTCGCTGGTCATCGTGGGAGTGCCAACCGGTGAGTTTCCATCGCACGTGATGACATCGCCATACCGGCCCATGGCGTTTTTGTAAAAGGCGACGACTTTGTCGCGCGCGTCAGGGGTTTCGTAGGTCACGACTTTCACGCGGAGCTGGAACTGACCGAAGCCGAAATGAACATCGGCAGACTTGTCCCCTTCGTGATCGGGAGCAATTTGCGCGCCCGGATAGATGGGCAGGCCGAGATCGGTGGCCGAGGTCTGGTCGGCGCGCACGTGCAGACCGCCCAGGGGGGTGTCGATTTTGACGTTCTTGTCCTCGCCGTTCTTTCCCTTGTCCACCTCGACGTGACAGCCGGCGACGGCCAGCAGCGTGCCAAGGATGATGAGCTCCGGCAACAGACGCACACGCATAGGAAATTCTCCTACTTCTCTATGCAAGAACATACGCCTGCGGTCGGGGTTTTGTTCCGCGAATCTCGAGGCTGCTGGAGGTGCTAAAGGCAGATGGGAAGTTTGGGGAGAGAGCTGCCGGGCGTGGCCATCTCCGATTCCTGGGAGGCGCATCCTTCTAAAGGTGAGCAGGCAGCGGCAGGGGAGTGCCGTGAGCCTCGACTCCCTGCGGAGCTTTCGCGAGGCAACGCAGATATGCATGCCGGCAGGGGCGCAGGTTTTCGCGATTTCCTCTGCTTGCCCCTTGCGCAGGAGAATCGCGCCAGCAAGGGGACCCTGCCGATTTCATTCGCCGCCGCTTCTTTTGCCGCCCGAACAGGTTGAAGATTCACTGCGCAAAGACTGTGATTTTCCTCTACTATGCATCGCAGCAGCAGAGCGGGGGCGAGCGAATGAAAACTAAGGCAGCGGCGGGGATGGCAGGGATTGTTCTGATGCTCGGGAGCGGGTGTTCGAGCGAGAACAAGCCGACCAGCGAGAACTTCACCAAAACGCTGAACGCGTACTACCAGGACCATAACGATTGCCTGTTTCCGCATGGCCATACTTTTCCGTATGAAGTTGCGCCGGGCGCCGATGCGAAGGAAGACAAGAAGGAAATGGACTCGCTGACGGATGCGGGCATGTTGACGCGTCTTGAAGACCGCGACATGCATGTGGACCGGTACACTCTGAACGCCGCGGGGAACCGCTTCGCGCCGCGGTTCTGCTACGGGCATCGCGAGGTGACGGGGATTGCGAGCTTCACTCCGCCGGCTCCGCGCAACGGATTCACTGAGACGACGGTGACGTATCAGTACACGATGATGGATGTGCCGATGTGGGCGAAAGCGGACGATGTGAAAGCGGCGTTTCCCCAGCTGGCGAAGTCGCTGGGGGACGCGCCGACGGATGAGGCGGTGCTGGCTACGGTGGGGGCGGGGTGGCAGGTTCCGCAGTAGGCTTGGCCTGAGCTGCGGAAGTAGTAGCCGGGGGCCTCTCAATTCGACCGGGCTCTCCGCGCGTCCGACACTATACTTGCTCAGACATTCCCATGGGCAAAAACCTCCCGATCATTCTGCGCCGCGCGATGTACAACCTGCGCGGCGGGTTCCTGATCCGGCCGCTGATCATCGCATTGGTGCTGGGCGGCGCGGGGGCGCTGCTGTCGTGGCTGGAGGAGCTGTATCCGCCGGTCAGCGCCTGGGTTCCTCGTTCGGTGTTCCCTTCTCATGCCGATCCGCAGGTGGCGCAGGTGATCCTGAGCGGCGTCGCGGCGTCGATGATGACGGTGGTTTCGATCGTCTTCGCGATCCTGCTGATGACGCTGACGCTGGCTTCGATGCAGTTTTCGCCGCGGATCATCATCAGTTTTTCAAAGGATCGGGTGACGCAGTGGACGCTGGGAGTTTTTCTCGGGACGTTTTCTTACTGCATGGCGGCGCTGCCGGCGGCACGCTCGCTGCCTCATCCATTTGCACCGGTGGCGACGGTGCTGGGTGCGATGCTGCTGGCGCTGACCTGCGTGGGATGGCTGCTGTATTTCATTCACCACATCTCGCAGGCGATCAGCGTGAACCACATTGTGGACCGGATTGCGCGGGAGACGGAGGGGATCATCGACGAAATGATGCCTCGGCCGTACGAGCCCGACCGGCTGAAACAGAGTGTGCCGAGAGAATTTCCGGAAGAGATTCCGCTGGTAAGCCCGGAATCCGGGTACATCCGCTTTATCGATACGCGGCGGCTGCTGGCGCTGGCGAAGCTGTACAAGGTCCGCATTCGTATCCTGCGGCGCGTCGGGCAGTTCATTCCGGCCGGGGTTCCGCTGATGATGGTTTCGAAGGGAAGCAGGCTCGATCCCGCGGAGTCGGAGCGGATTCTGGCGGCGTTCGATTTTGGGCCGACGAGAACGCTGCAGCAGGATGTGGAGTTCGGGGTCCTGCAGATTGTCGATATTGCGCTGAAGGCGATTTCGCCGGCGGTGAACGATCCGAGCACTGGCATTAACTGCGTGGATCAGCTGAGCCGGGTGATGATCCGTTTCGCGTCGCGGCAGCCGCCGGATGAGCTGCTGTACGATCCGCCGGGGGTGATTCGGGTGAGCCTGTCGTGGCTGCAGTTCGGGCGGCTGCTGGATGCGGCGTTCGAGCAGATTCGCATGTATGCGAAGAGCGATGTGGCGGTGAGCCTGCGGCTGCTGCGGGCTCTGGGGGATATTGCGGCGACGACGAGCGATCCGGAGTTCCGGCAGATTCTGGTGGAGCGGGGATGGCGCACGGTGGCGGGTTGCGCAGAGAGGCTGGGGCCGGACGAGATGAAGGAGCTGCGGACCCGCCAGGAGACGCTGGCGGCGCTGGGTTAGGGTATGAGAGCAAGGATCGGGAGCCAAGGCGCAATGCCGAATCAGAACACCGCGCACGAGTGTGCAGCGGGCTGGGTGTGGCGTAGGCGGGTTGCGGCGCGAGCGGGGCTGCTGGGTGGTAAACTTGGCGGGTAGACCTCTGCTGTTGTCGGGACGTGGCTCAGCCTGGTAGAGCACTCGCTTGGGGTGCGAGGGGTCGGCAGTTCAAATCTGCCCGTCCCGACCATTATTCGAATCAGCGGTTTACGCGGTCTTCCATCCTGGTGCAAATTGTAAGGCGGGTTCATCGCGATAGCAGGGGTTACGATGGGGCTCGGAACCACAGAGCAATGGGATGGACTCTGTTCATCGATACGGGCGGAAAAACCTGCGGATATCTTCGGCCAGCAATTCGGGCTCTTCGGCGGCGGCGAAGTGACCTCCGCACGGCATCTCTGTCCAGCGCTGGACGTTGTAGCCGCGCTCGACCCAGCGTCGGGGCGGAAACGGGTCTTCGAGCGGGAAGCGGGCGACGCCGGTGGGGACAGTGACGAAGTCATCTTCTTTGAAGTGGAGCGGGGCGAGGCGGCTCTCCATATATAAGCGGAAGGATGATGCGATGGTTTGGGTCATCCAGTAGAGGGTGACGTTGGTGAGCAGCTCGTCCTGGGTGAAGCGGGTGAGCAGGTCGCCGTTGCAGTCGGCCCATTCGTGAAATTTCTCGATGATCCAGGCGGCCAGGCCGGCGGGGGAGTCGTTGACTCCGATGGCCGCCGTTTGCGGGTGGGTTCTCTGGATGTGGGCATAGGCGCCGTGGTTCTCATACCACTGGGCGGTCGCGGCCAGACCAGACTGCTCTGCCGGCTCGAGTTTCGCGTCAGGCGGCAGCCAGGGGCGATAGCTTCCGGGGATGTAATTGAGGTGAATCCCTACCATGCGGTGCGGATGGCGAAGACCGAGCAGGGTTGTGACCGATGCGCCGAAGTCGCCGCCTTGTGCGGCGAAGCGGGTGTAGCCGAGTTCGGACATGAGCTGCGCCCAGCAATCGGCGATGGCGGAGGTGTTGACGCCGCGGACGGCGGGGCGGTCGGAGAATCCGAACCCGGGCAGCGAGGGGATGACTACATCGAAGGAGTCGGCGGGATCGCCGCCGTGGCTGGCGGGGTCAGTGAGGAGGGGCAAAATCTTCAGCATTTCGAGGAAGGAGCCGGGCCAGCCGTGGGTGAGGATGAGCGGGAGTGGGTTGGGACCTTTGCCGCGCTCGTGGATGAAGTGGATGCCCGCGTTGGCTGATTCGAAGCGGAAGTGGTGGAGGCGGGACAGTTGGTCGATCTGGCTCTTCCAGTCGTACCGATCTTGCCAGTAGCGGCAAATCTCCTGGAGAAATTTGAGGCTGATGCCGTATTCCCATGCGGTGCCGGGAATTTCGTCTGGCCAGCGGGTGCGGGCGAGGCGGTCGCGAAGATCGTCGACGGCGAGCTGGGAGAAGGGAAGGACGAAGGGAACGATGGGCATGGGTTCGGGGTCAGGTTATAGGTTTACAGGTTGCAGGTTACAGGTTGCAGGTTACAGGTTGCAGGTTACAGGTTGCAGGTTACAGGTTGCAGGTTACAGGTTGCAGGTTACAGGTTTTTTGCTGCATCTCTGCCGCGACCTGTCTGGTTGGCCAGCGCAATTGCCGCGATATGGCGTGAGGTCGCGTTGCGAGTCGGATACTCGCCGGCTGCTTGTCCCGGCACTGCGGTACCGCACGACCCCATGCTGTGGAATACTTTTTGCGGATTCAGATTCACTCGGCCCCTCGCGTAACCGCCCAGGGGCCGAGAGGCTGTTTGTTCCGGCGGGAGTATTCTGGAACCCTTCAGGGACTTCATTTAAAAACCGTAGTTGTGCGGAGGATAAAACCCATGCATTTTCGTCTATCGACTTTTGGAGGCCTGCTCACAGGATGCGCCATGCTTTTCGGCATGGCGGCTTCCGGGCAGACTACGTCATCGATCCCGTCAGCTCCGGCCCCTCAAAGCGCCGAACAGTCCGCCTCCCGGTGGGACGTATTCATGGGGTATTCGTACCTGGCCCCTCACGGCACGGTAACGACGAACGTGCCCCAGCCCATCAGCAATAACTACTCGGCAATCAACTACGGCGCCATCGGCAGCGTCTCGTACTACTTCAACCAGTATGCGGGCGCCCAGATCGAATACGCCAATCACCCCGACGGCAACAACGACGGGATTTCGACGGCGGAGGCAGGCATCGTTTTCCGTTATCCGACCCAGGGCATGTCGGTATTTGCCCACGGACTGGCAGGCGGAGCACGCATCGGCGGCCCCAACTACCCCGGAAACGGTAATCCCGCCATTGCTGTGCACCCCTACACGTGGGGACCGGCCCTCACCGCAGGTGCAGGACTCGATTTTGACATCACGCATCGCATCGCATGGCGCATTTTCCAGGGCGATTACGAGTACATGCATGCCGATTTCGGTGCACAGGATTACACTGGCGGCCGCGCGAATATCAACGCAGTCCGGCTCAGCACCGGTCTGTTGATCCACTTCGGCAGCATTGTTCCTCCGCCTCCCTTGCAGTACGCCTGCAGCGTGAAGCCCTCCTCCGTCTTCCCGGGTGAGCAGGTTACGGTCGCGGGCACTGCGGCCAATCTCAATCCCAGGAAGCAGCAGACCTACAGCTGGAGCGGCCAGGGTCTCTCGGTGGGTGGAACCGCTGCCACCACGACCGTCGATACCGGCAGCCTGCAGCCTGGCTCCTACACAGTCTCCGGTCATGTAAGCGAAGGTCCGAAGGCCGGCGAGTCTGCCGACTGCACCGCCCAGTTCACGGTCAAACAGTTCGAGCCGCCGAGCGTCAGTTGCACGGCCAATCCTTCGACCGTCCAACCGGGCGGCAGCTCCACCATCTCGGCTACCGGAATGAGTCCGCAGAGCCGTCCGCTGACCTACAGCTACTCGGCTTCAGCCGGATCGGTCAATGGCGCTGGCAACTCCGCAACGCTCTCCACCTCGGGAGCTTCCCCAGGGACCGTAACCGTGACGTGCAACGTAGTCGACGACAAGGGTCAGACTGCCACGGCCACGACCAATGTCACCGTAGAGGCTCCGCCACCGCCGCCCGCGCCGTCTCCCGAGCAGGTTCGCCTGGAGCAGCGTCTGGCGCTCCACAGCGTCTTCTTCCCGACGGCTCAGCCGAACGCTGCGCATCCGGAGGGTGGTTTGGTGGAAAGTCAGCAGGGGATTCTGCGCGCGCTGGCGACGGACTTCAAGAGCTATCTGGCGTTCAAATCCGACGCGCGCATTACCCTTACGGGCCATGCAGACGTCCGTGGCTCCGTTGAGTACAACCAGGCGCTGACACAACGCCGTGTGAACCGTGTGAAGAACTTCCTGGTGGAGATGGGCGTTCCTGAATCGGCGGTTGATACCCAGGCCGTTGGAAAGGAGCAACAGCTTTCCAGGGAGCAGGTGAAGACTCTGGTCGACGAGAATCCCGATCTGACCGATGTGGAGAAGAAAAAGATGGATCAGAAGCTGGCAGTGATCTATCTGGCTCAGAATCGTCGCGTCGATATCACTCTGAACAATACTGGCCAGCAATCGGTGAAGCTGTATCCATTCAACGCCGCCGATTTGAACACGCTGATGAGCGAAAAGGCTCCGGCGCCTAAGAGGAGGGCAGCGGCGAAGAAGCACTAAATCGCGCCGGACGCTAAGGACAACCCTGGGGCGTAGCACGCCTCAGGGTTGTTCGAAGGGCGATATCAGGTTGCTGGTTGCTGGTTACGGGTTACGGATGTGAGGAAGCAGCCGGCGCAAGGGCGGCCAATCTCCTGGTGCGGTTGTAACTTCCGTATGGCCGGCTAACCGCCATTTTGTGGAGAAAACTCCCCGTGTGCACGCTTAAGGAGTGCTCGATTTGTGATGATTTGAGTCCATGCGAGGGCGAAACAGAGCAAGACAAACGCGGCATCAAAGGGCGTGGTTCCTTTCCTGTCTGTCATGAGCCACCAACTGGGCCAGTGAGGGCGGGTGGCCAACATTTCCGTTTGGAGTACGACAAGTGCAATCAGGAATCCGAGGTGACGCCAGAGTAGTCGCGGAATTTGCGGCTCAACGGCGGGACAAGAAAACTTGAAAGGCGGCACATTTGGGCCTGATGGTCCACCCCCATGGTGCGCGAATGTAAAGAACACCTCGAAAAGTGTGTAAGTGATTATGGACGCCTCCTGCAGTCCAAAGGGTCTGTTTACCGACAGTAAGAAAAGAGGCACACTGCCGATGGTCATAGATAGAAAAATGATCGTTAGCAGGTAAGAGCGCGGGTACGAGATCGAAAAATCTCGGCACGGGCCACAGTATGGCCACTTGTCCATCAAATTCGGTTCAGGTTTGAATGAAACAATTCGATGAAGCGGAATGGCGAGGCGTTTCCGTCGACGGCCCCGAGGCGGGCTATCCGGAAAGATGACTTTGACGGAGAGCCGATCCCCAGTTTCGTTTAGCCCGAGAACCTCCGCGGTCATCCGTTCGCCACCCTCAAGCGGGAACACACCGACTGCGCCCAAATCAGCTTTATCAAGCCATTCTGGAGCGAAGCGTCGCTTTGCTTCGCCGGGAGTGAGCTTGCGCCGTGCGAGTTCGTTGTCGAGTACCTGCTCGGCTTCTGCTGTAAACCCGCCTTCCGCCCGAAGCTTCAAAAGCTCCTCGTCGGTGCGGGCCTTGTAGTGCTCGTCGAGCGCGTCTGCGTCAGGCATGAACCGACTCGAATTATAGATTCTGCTTCGCACGTGGGGTGGCTTTCGCGGTTCAGGGCGTGTAGCCGGCGATACGGAAGTCTCGTGGCGCTGGTTGCGGCCGATGCAACCAAACGGGAGGGGGGTTCCTATTATGGGGCGCGCGGGGTTGTAGAGAGCGGGGGAAAGGGCGAGACTGAATAAAGGATGCGCGAGACCATCATGTCCATGGCGGAGCAGCGGGAGCCCTTTGGGGGGGCGATGACCGGATCGTTCCTGCTGCATATTGGGCTGGTGGGTGCGATGGCTCTGCTGGTCTTCGTGAACAACAAATTCCACGGCAACCAGTGGGGGACGAGCGGGACGGGGTCTATACAAGCGAACCTGGTGAACTCGGCGCCGTCGATTCCGTTGCCGCAGACCGCGCCGCCTACGCCGAATGTACTGGCCACGCAGCTGCCGAGCCCTGCACCGGCACCACCTTCGAAGCAGACGATTCCGATTACTCCGCCGGATGCGGTTCCGATCCCGGAGCGCCAGCCGAAGCTGCGGCCTGCTCCGAAGCCTCAACCGGCATCGCCGCCCCATGCTCAGCCGCTGAATCAACAGAACCGGGCCAACTACGGAGAGGCGGCGCCGACCCAGCTGGAACATGCGAACAACACGACTGCCCACAGCAGCAACAGTCCGGTGAGCGTTGCTGGGGGGGACTTCGCGTCGCGGTTTCCCTGGTATGTGGACAAGATCACGCGGCTGGTGAGCCAGAACTGGTACACGTACCAGATCGACCCCAGCACGCATTATGGCAGTCAGGTCTCGGTCACGTTCACCATCCAGCGCGACGGCAGTGTGATTTTCACCAGCATCAACCTTCCGCAGCCCAGCCCTTCTTACTCGCTGAACAAGACGGCAAAGGAAGCGGTGCAGCGTGTAGGAAGTTTCGGGCCATTACCTGATCAGTACACAGGAAGGAACGTTTCTGTGGAGTACACTTTTACCTACGATCAGCCGTCGCACTAGAGGATTGCGATCGTAATTTCGACGTGTGGAACCATCGATTTCCCATACCGGCAGCGCCATCCTTTGAGGGCGGCTGGACTTCCCACAGGACGAGCACACGAGGCCACAGGCCGGTGATTGGCTCGGACCCCAATCTTGATGGAAACGGATAAAGCATGATCGCGAGTTCCCCACGAATACCTGCTGTACTTCGGATTTTTGTTCTTCTCGGATCGGTAGCCATCATCGTCCCCGGACTGCAGGCGCAGGACTGGGTGCGCACCGGAACGAACCTCGGCGTATCGAAGATTCGCATAGCAGCGGCGGATTTCAAGGCGGGTTCGGCCGATCCGCTGACCGGGGGGCTGAAGTCGGCGTTTGATCAGACGCTGTACAACGATCTGCGCTATGCGGGCATCTTCGATGTGGTTTCGAAGAGCATGATCCCGAACGTGATGCCGGGTACACCGCAGGAGATCAATCTGCCGCAGTGGGCGGCGGAGCCTTCGAACGCGGCGATGGTGGCGTTTGGGACTCTGGGGGTGAGCGCGGGTCATCTTTCGGTGCAGGGATTTTTGTATGACACGCACAGCACGCAGAATCCACAGGTGCTGGGAAAGCAGTATGGGGGCGAGGCAACAGCGGATGCGTCGCGGCAGATCGCGCATCGTTTCGCGGATGAGATCATCGAACGGTTGGGCGGGGTTGCGGGCATAGCGGAGACAAAGATTTACTACGTTTCCAGCCGCGGTGGAAGCAAGGAAATCTGGGTGATGGATTACGACGGCATGAACGAGCGCCAGCTGACCCACCTGGGGACGATTTCGCTCTCGCCGCATGTTTCGCCGGATAATTCGCGTGTGGCCTTCAGCTCGCTGGGGAAGAACGGCTGGTCGATCCGGATGTTCTCTCTCGATCTGGGGAGGCTGTCGGCGTTTCCCGCGTGGGGAGGAACGACACTGTCGCCGGCGTGGTCGAGCGATGGCACGAAGCTGGCGTTTTCGTCCGACCGCAGCGGCGATCCTGAGATTTACGTCAGCGACGCGTCGGGTAGTGGTGCGCGGCGGCTGACGGCGTTTCGTGGGCCGGATGTTTCGCCGGTGTGGAATCCGAAGACGAATGCGCAGATCGCATGGGTGAGCGGGCGCACGCATTTGCCGCAGATTTACATCATGGATTCGGATGGCGCAAATATTTCGCGGATGACCGACGGTGGGTATGCGATTTCGCCCTCATGGTCGCCGAGCGGGCAGTTCCTGACATTTGCCTGGGACCGCAAGTACGGACCAGGAGCGCCGGGCGGCTATGACATTTACGTGATGGACATTGCCAGCAAACGCTGGACCCAGCTCACGCACGATTCCGGGGCCAACGATTTTCCGTCGTGGTCCCCGGACAGCCGGCACATTGTTTTTCAGCGTGAGCAAAATGGACATACGGAGATCTGGATGATGCTGGCCGACGGTACTGACCAGCAGCAACTGACCCACGGTGGCGGCAGCAACACGATGCCCAACTGGAGCTGGAAGTGACGAGTATGTAATTTGCAGGCGGAATATTCCGTTCTGCTTTGCTTTGGTAAAAACCCCGACAACGCTCCTTAAGGAGGAGAGAAAAGTGCAATATTCGAATCGTAAGTCCCTGATTGTGGCCGCAAGTCTCGCGGCTGTCCTTACCGTAGCGGGATGCCACAAGAAGAATCCAGCGCCCCCGCCGCCGCCCGCTCCGCCAGCAACGGCTCCAACACCGATGGCGACGATCACCGCCGAGCCGAGCACGATCGCTCCGGGCGGAAGCTCGGTGTTGACATGGAAGACCAGCGATGCGACGAATGTGTCGATCGTGGGATTAGGCCAGGTGGCATCATCGGGCACGCAGACGGTGCAGCCTTCGCAGACTACGAGCTATCACCTGATCGCGCAGGGCGACGGCGGCAGCGCGGACGCGACGGCGACGGTGACAGTGACATCGGCACCTCCTCCTCCGGCGCCGATAACGGAGACAGGCATCGACGAGAACGCGTTTGAGGCTGCGGTGAAGCCTGTGTTCTTCGACTACGACAGCTACGACGTTCGGCCTGACGCGCAGACGACGATCCAGGCGGATGCGAATTTCCTGAATCAGCATCCGGAGCTGAAGGTAGTGATCGGCGGATACTGCGACGAGCGCGGCTCGACGGAGTACAACCTGGCGCTGGGCGAGAACCGTGCTAACGCCGCCAAGCAGGCGCTGGTTACGGCGGGTGTGAGCCCTGACCGGCTGCGGACGGTGAGCTATGGCAAGGAGAAGCAGTTCTGCAGCGACCACACGGAAGCATGCTGGCAGCAGAACCGGCGGTCGCAGTTCACGCTGGACCAGTAAGGGCAGGCAATAGGGAATAACCAATAGCCAGTAGCCAGTAGCCAGTAGCCAGTAGCCAGTAGGGTGTAGCCAGTAGCCAGGAGGATGCAGGTCTCGGATTGCGGGAGTTCTGCCGCGATCTGAGACCTGCCCGGAAACAGGCGAAAACCGGGCGCGCCCTCCAGCAGCCGAGTGCCGAGCAGATGGGATCGTTGTACGCCCGGCATTCGCGCCTTCCGCGTCCTGTAATTAATAATGAAGAGAGCGCTGCCTGCGCTCCATCGGGGTTTTTTATGCGAAAGATTGTGGCTTCGCTCTCGACCGTTCTTGTGCTGGGTCTTCTCTGGCTGGCGCCTCCGGCCCACGCGGTCAATAAGGAAATGGTGCAACTGCAGACGCAGGTGCAGCAGCTGCAAGATGCACTGCAGCATCTGCAGGAGACCCAGGACCAACAGCTGAGCGTGCTGCAGCACGTGGTTCAGCAGATGTCGGACAGCGTCTCTCACATCAGCTCGACGTTGACCACGCTGCAGCAGCAGGTACAGGCGCAGAATGAAGCGGGTGGCGGGAAGATCGATCAGGTCTCGACGCAGATGCAGGGGATTAACGATTCGATGGACGCGCTGCGGACGCGAATCGACAAGCTCAGCGCACAGGTACAGGCGATGCAGTCGCAGCTGCAGAACATCAACACGCAGCCTTCGGCGCAGCAGACGAGCCCGACCGCTCAGCCGGGACAGACGGGCAGCGATCCGAATCCGCCGCAACAGCAGGCGCCGGCGCAGCCCCAGGCGCCGCCGATGAACGATCTTTACCAGGGTGGACTGCGCGACTACAACTCCGCGCGCTACGATCTTGCGTCGGGCGAGTTCAGCGATGTGCTGAAGTACTATCCCAACGACGATCTGGCGGGGAATGCGCAGTTTTACCTTGGGGAAATTCTGTACCGGCAGGGAAAGTATACGGACGCGATCAAGGCGTATGGGGTTGTGCTGGCGCAGTTCCCCGGCAACCCTAAGGCTCCTGCTGCGCAGTTGCGGAAGGGTGAATGCGAGTTGTCGCTCGATGAGCGGGACGCGGGGGTTCGCGATCTGCGGGCGTTGATTGGGCGTTATCCGGAGACGCCGGAGGCTGCGCAGGCGCGCAGCCGGCTGAACGGCATGGGCGTCCGCGTGGCTGCGAAGCCTACGGCGTACCGGCAGTAGGAGAGCTGGCAACCGGTAGCGAGTGGCCAGAAACGGCCGTTATGTTCCACTGGATGGACCGCCTGCATCTCGCAGATGAACCACCTTGAACTTCCGGTACGCCAGCACTCCCAGCACTACAAAAACCACCAGCGCCAACAATTGCGCGACTTTGAACGGCATCTCTTTCCCCGTCGGAGCCAGGGAGTGCAACGCCGGCACCTTCTCAAACGACTGCACGATCAGAACAAAAAAGTTCAGATAAAGTGCCAGAATCGCTGTCACCACATAGGTCCCTCGCCAGCCTCCGGCAAGATGTCCGCCGTAGAGGGCAATCGTCGCAAGGAGCAGGACAATCATCGACAAGATGCCGACCACAATCCCCGGCGTCACGCCGTGGTAGGGAAACATAAATCCTGTAATACTCGTCGCCGCTGTCGTGATCAGGAAAAGCGCGGTCAGCAGCGGCCATCGCTTCCCTGCCAACATTCCAAAAACCACCAGAAATCCGGCGACTATAGCAAAAATGCTGATCGCCACGTGGAGCTGCGTGAATCCGGCCAGACTCATTCCGAGAATCATTGAGGTAAGCATGTTGTGCCTTTTCCGGGGGAGTGGTTGGACGGTTGAACTCCGCGCATCGCGCAGGTGAGCCCGCAGGAAGCCATGAGAGTACCACGTTATGCCCGCCCGATTGACAACCCACCCCGCAGCGCATAACTTCGGCTCTTGCGATCAACACTACCCGCATGAAGGAGACTCCCACCATGCGCCGTTCCGTTCTCCTGCCCCTGGCTTTGTTCTCGGCCTGCGTTCCCGCTTTAGTGCAGGCCCAGCCCGCACCCGCAATCCCTCCGCCGGGCCAGCTCGACCCCACCCGCTCCGTTCAGAATCCCGTCCTCTTCTCCTCCTTCCACCAGCCGCTGGCCGAGCAGTACATCTGGACAAAGGGAGACTCCTTTACCAGCCAGACCAGCACCGTCCAGTACACCTTCCCGCACGACAATCAAAAGGTTGATCCGCACTATTTCCGCGCCCACATACGCGTTGACGCCTCACTGCCCCATGCCACCCTCTACATCGCCGGTCCGCGCTCGGCTGACGTCTACGTCAACGGATCGCCGGCCGCTCATTTCCTCGCCGATCCCGGCTCGCGCCTCAACCTCCACGTCTTCTCCATTGACATCGCCCGCTTCCTGCGTCCCGGCGACAACATCCTGGCCCTCTCCGTCGTTCGCGGTCATCGCGCCAACGGCTTCTCCAACAACGCGCTCAGCATGCAGCAGATTCTCGGCAACGTTCTTGTCGCCAAATTGATCCCGGCCGCGCCCGGAGCCCTCGCGCCGCCCATCCTCATCAGCGATGCTTCCTGGAAGGGATCTCTCCGCGCCTCGGACGGCTGGCAGAATGCGAGCTTCGACGACAATGCCTGGCCTGCCGTCGCCACGCTCAGCTCCGTCGAAGGCTCTATCGAATTCCTCCAGTGGAACGGCGACGCCGGTCTCTATAACTGGCCCGGCTACGAGGGCGAATCCCCCTTCCTCGCCCACACGTACCTGCCTGCCACTGAAGTCCGAGACATCTACGCCGGCCAGGGCTCCTTCGACTGCGCGAGCGCCTTGACCTGGTCCGGCGATCCTGTCTCACCCTGCGAGTTCACCGTTCACCTCGCCTCCAGCCCGTCGCCCGACGAGTACGTTCCCTCCATCACTCTCGACTTCGGCCGCGAAGTTACTGGCCGCGTCCAGCTCGTCTCCGATGCCGATGCCCCCGCCACCGTCTCCATCGCCTATGGCGAATCGCTGGGTGAAGCCCACGACGAGCCCTACCTCGGCATCGACATCCTCCACCTCGCGCCCCACGGATCAGGCGTCGGCCCCAAGTCAGCCTTCCGGTACGTGCAGATTCGCTTCCTCGCCGGGCCGCCCGAGCTGCGCTTCAAAGCCATCCATCTTGAAGACGTCTATTACCCGGTCCGCTACCAGGGCTCCTTTGAATCCTCTGACCCGCTCCTCAATCGCATCTGGGAGACCGGCGCCTACACCAGCCATCTCTGCATGCAGGACGACATCTGGGACGCCCCCAAGCGCGATCGCGGCCGCTGGATGGGCGACACCGACGTCAGCGGACGCATCATCGACGACATCTTCGCCGACCATTTCCTGATCGAAGACACGCTCAGCCGCCTCATCGGCCCGCTGCCCATCGAGCAGCACGTCAACGGCATCCCCGGCTACTCCTCCTACTGGTTCACTGAACTCGAGCACTACTACCTGCACACCGGCCGCAAAGAATACCTCGCCTCGATGCACGACCAGATCGTCCAGCTGCTCCAGTTCATGGACAAGGATTTCGACCACGAGAACCACTTCATCAACCACACTAAAGAGTGGCTCTACGTCGATTGGGCCCTTGACCTGAACGGCGCAACTGCCGAAACCCAGGCCGCCACGACTCTTGAATATGTGCGCGCTTACCGCTCCGGAGTGCGTCTTCTCCAGGAACTCGGCGACGAGGGGAATGCTGCCCACTTCGGCCAGCGCGCCGACGAGATCGCCAAGAGCAGCCAAGCCGCGCAATTCGCCAACGGGTCCTTTGGCCCGCGCTGGCAGACCAACGCCATGGCGATCATCTCCGGCGTCGCGACCACCGACCAGTACTCATCGATCTGGCAGAACGTGCTCTCGAACGTCGGCAAGCCCACCTGGCGACCCGACGTCATCACGCCCTACTACGGCTCGTACGTCCTCGACGCCATGGCCCGCACCGGCCATCGCGAGGCGGCCCTGGCCTGGATTCGCGAATACTGGGGCGGCATGATCAACGAGGGCGCAACCAGCTTCTGGGAGGCGTACGACCCAGCCTGGCCGAAGGACAATCCCCACGTCGACCTCCAGGCCGACGACACCGCCGGCTATCGCATCTCGCTGGCGCACGGCTGGTCGAGCGCGCCCGCCTGGTGGCTCATGGAGCAGGTGCTCGGCATCGTCCCCACCGCAGCGGGCTTCAAGGAAACCACCATCCGCCCCGACCTCGCCGACCTCGAATGGGCCCGCGGGGCCGAACCCACGCCCCAAGGCCCGATCAAGGTTGATCTCCACAAAGAGGGAAAGGGTAAAGAAAGCCAGGGCCTCCGCGCCCTCATCGACATCCCCGAAGGAGTCGAAGCCACAGTGCTGTTCCCAGTCGCTCCGGGAACAACCCACGTCCGTGTGAACGGAGAATCCGTCGAAGGCACCGCCGCAGAAAATGGCACCCGCCTCGTGGTCCACCTCACCAAGCCGGGTCACCACGAACTGCATGGCGAATGACAGCTAGCCCTCATGTAAAATTATTAACAGCGCGTCCCGGTGTTCCTTCCGACTCTTCCCTGCCAAATCAGGTGAATTCCCGCGAAGAACCAGGACGCTGCGCGCCTCCAGAATCGGGCGCAAACCGACATCAGGAGCACCACCATGGCCAAGATTGCCAAAACCGGCGACCGCAAAAAAGTGATGGACACCACAAAGAGCACCGACTGCCCGAAATGCGCCAAGCCCACACGCATCGTCAAGCGCGTGAAGGATCGCGAACGAGGGATCCCCGGCGGCGTCTACATCTCCTGCTCGGCCTGTGAATTCTACGAGAAGCTATAAAGCCGATTGGCTTTGCTCTCGTGCAGAATCTCCAGTTCCTTCTCGGCCTCTCCCCGATCTGGCTCGGGTACTCAATCTCCTCGAGGTGATTCGACGATGCCTGACCAATCAGCGGCCATCTTCCTGTTCTTCCGTGAAGGTACAGGACCGATCGGCCCGGCTGGCCACGCTCCTCCGTCATTACTTACCGCTTTGTAATCCAATGACACAGAAGTTCTTCGTCGCTTACGAGTACTCGCGAGTCTCCTGCATCCGCCAGTTCCCTGCCCCATATACCGGCTGCCCGCTAAAATAGAACTTCATGGTCACCAGCCCCGATCTGGTCCAGATCGACCTCGCGCCGCGCCGCCCCCTCCCCAAACCCGAGTGGCTCCGCGCCCGCGCGCCTATGGGCGACAACTATCACGACCTCAAAAAGCTGGCCCGCTCCCTCAACCTCCACACGGTCTGCGAGTCCGCGCAGTGCCCCAACATCGGCGAGTGCTGGCACCATCGCACGGCTACCTTCATGATGCTAGGCAACCTCTGCACGCGCCGCTGCGGATTCTGCGCCGTTCCCAAAGGCCGCCCCGAGCCGATTGATTTTGATGAACCCCGCCGCGTTGCCGAAGCGGTTGCCGCCCTTGGACTCAAGTTCGCTGTTATCACCAGCGTCAATCGCGACGACGACGTCATCGGAGGAGCACGCGCGTTCGTCATGGTGATCGACGAAATCCGCCGCCAGGCTCCCGGCTGCCAGGTCGAAGTCCTCATCCCCGACTTTCAGGGCAACGAAGAAGCCATCCGCCTCGTCGTCGAAGCGCGCCCGGAGATTCTCGACCACAATACTGAATCCGTTCCGCGCCTCTACCGCGCGGTGCGCTCCGGAGCCCGCTACGAGCGCACTCTCCGCCTCCTCCAGCTGGCGAAGGAAATTGATCCAAAGACTGTTACAAAATCGGGAGTCATGGTCGGCCTCGGCGAAGAAATGGACGAACTTCTCGCCGTCTATCGCGATTTGGCCAGCGTCGGCGTTAACGTCCTCACCATCGGCCAGTACCTCCGTCCGTCGAAGGATCATCTCCCCATCGCCCGCTACTACACCCCCGACGAGTTCGCTTTCATGAAGCGGGAAGCGCTCGCCATGGGCTTTCGACACGTCGAATCCGGGCCGCTGGTGCGATCGAGCTACCATGCGCACGAGCAAGCCGACTCTCAGGCCACCACCGCTCCTTTGGATCGGGGGGATCAGGTCTGGCCGGCTCTCGCATACGAGTAGGTGCCGCACACTCTCGTTGAGTTTTCCAGCACCGCTGCGTTCAGCGCCGGCTGGAGATCGCCTGACAGGAACATCAAGTTGAGTTCGGACTGCGAGCCCGATGAGATCCTGAGAGCAGCGATCCAGCGCGCTGGCTCTGAGCCACAGATCGTGTTGTCGTTGAGCAAAACAGCAGTGGCAGGACGCTGGTCTGGTAGAGACGAGCATCGACGCCTTGATATCCAGACGACAGCGAGAACGCCTGCGCCAGACTCTGAACCTCGACAGGGCCCAGCGAACGTTCCATCTTGAGTGAGTAGGTTGTTCCTGCGATGGTGATGCCGGCGCTCGAAAGAATCACCTGCCCCGTGATCGACTCCGCAGTGTGGCTGAGCGGTAACCACACGCCGGTTGGCTCCTCACTCTGAGAAGCGGCAGGCTGCTGCTGCGAAGCCTGCTGGGATGGCATATTGCTCGTGTTCTGTGGCTCGCTGTCGAGGAGACCGTTGGCCTCTTCATTCTCTTTCAGGATGCAGTTGTCGAGTTGAATCGAGTAGTCTAACTCACTATTGTGTACTAATTGTGAGGTCAGATACGCGAAGCGCATCCTTAAATGTGCAGTTCAAGGTGACAGTCCCACCCACCCGCAGTTGATCGGTCACGGAATTCATCGCGCGTTGGCCAAAGAGCGAAGACTCTTCCGAATAAGCCGCGATTCCTGGCAGTAACAAGGTCTCTTCGACCGAGGCAGGAGTTGGCCCTCCCATCGTGACAAAGGCATCGGCTGACCCTCCGCGTTCAGCCACCCTCAGGGAAATGTCCGCTGATGGTATGAAAACGCCGGTGAGCGTTCCAGTTACTGCTATCTTCCGGCCTTGATATCGCGCCGAGGCGGTTTTCTCATCTGCCTGAACCGCGGCCAGCAGGTCTGCGGCTCTGATAATGACCGGTTTCTCTTGATCAACGGGCAGGGCGTTCGACTGTTCCACGCCGTCCGCAGAGGCGGGCGGCGCTGAAGCAGTACTAGGTTGCCGAGCGTGTCGAAAGAAGTTTGAGATTGCCAAGATAGCAATAAAAACAACCGAGATCAGAAGCGCAAAGGCTTTTACCTCGGGGCTCAGATCGCCATACCATTCGGAAAAACTCGCCGTGACGGCGGTTCCGCGTCTCAATCCGCAGTTGATACAACGCGCCGGGTAAAAAGGAATAAGTAAGAGCCAGAATCCACAGGTAAGAATCACCATGAACAGAGTGCCGAAACCAAGAGCCCTCTTGAATCCCGCCAGCTTTCCGCAGTTGGGGCATCGCAGCATCTGCACGGTAGACCTCCCCGCGGTTACGATTCTGAGTGGTGGGAAAATGCTATCACTCCTCGCCGCCTTCGAGGGGTTGCGAGGAAGTCGCGCTCGTGGCGAGCATTCGCTGCGCCAAACGCAGTAGAATACGTCTTTTGATCAGCAATACCGAAGGACCACCACCATGGCGCCATCCGTAATGGCGGGCATTCCCGCCCTCAAATCCGATTACACGCAACTCCGCACGCGCATGGACAAAGCCGTCGCCGATTTCCAGACCAACCTCGGCTCCATCCGCACCGGCCGCGCTTCTGTCCACATGCTCGACCAGGTCAGGGTCGATTACTACGGCACTCCCACCCCCCTAAGCCAGGTTGGCCAGATCACTACGCCCGACGCCAACCTCATCGTTGTCCAGCCCTGGGACGTGAGCCTCATTGTCGAAATCGAAAAATCACTCCGCACCTCCGACCTTGGCTTCAATCCCAACAACGACGGCAAAGTCGTCCGCATCCCCGTGCCGCCTATGACCGAAGAGCGGCGCCGAGAAGTCGTCAAGCACCTGCACCGTGTTCTCGAAGATCACCGGACCGCTGTCCGCAACATCCGCCGCGATGGCAACGACCTGATCAAAAAGGCCGCGAAGGATAAGAAGATCTCCGAAGATGAGGAGAAGCGCTCCCTCGACGAGATTCAGAAGCTCACCGACGAAGAAATCAAAAAGATGGAAGAGATGGCAAAGAAGAAAGAAGTGGAAGTCATGCAGGTGTGAACCAGCCCGCCCGCTCCGATCGAGCCTGAGGCAAAACAGAAAGGCCGCCCCCTCGGGACGGCCTTCAATTCTTCAGAGGACGGCAGCGTGATCCCTGCTTACTCCGCCGCGGTGGTTCCGCTCACGGCAACGGTCGGGGCGACCCCCACCTGCAGGTACGTGCCCGCCTCCAGCTTGAAGTTTCCATCGGTGCTCGAGAATGTTCCCGATGCACTGTTTCTCACCGCGCTGGAGAGCGAAATGTTCCTGAGGGCTCCCGCTTGCTGGAAGGTCCCGTCGGCCTCTACCTGCGCCGGCGCCGGCCCCATGGTCTGGGTGCCATAACCAACCCCGTCTCCCGCACTCTCTGGATAAGCCGCCAGCACCGTAGCCTTCACGGGAATTTCTTTCCCGTCTTTCAGCTTCGCCGACGTGAATACCAGGCTTAAGCTCGACGCACTGCCATTCTGCGCTGCCTTTACCTCAGCCACTTTACCGATCAGCTCCGTTCCCCTCGGCAATTTCACTCCATCGGTGGTCACCGTTCCGTCCAGCTTTGCTGTGATCACCTGCCCCGCCGCCGCGCTTGTTGAATTGAGCGTTTTATCCAGCCTGGCATTCACACCCACCAGAGTCTGCGCCGACGCAGACCCCACCGCTACTGCCGACACAAGTGCCATTCCGAATGAGAGATTCTTAAAAGATAGAAAGCGCATGAAACATACTCCTCTGCAGAAAATTCTGCCGTTACGTTGCGCTGCTTCCTCAAACTCCCATCTTCAAAAGGCGACACCACGAGCGTGCCAATCCGAAGATCCGCTGTTCCTGCGATCAGGATGTCTGTGAAAAAGCGCAAGCGCGCCAGCGGAATACCACATGGTTCCGCCCCATGGATCGCGAAAGCTCAGCGCCATCAAAAAAGAAGCGGTGAACTACACGACCCCCAACCGCATCAGCAAACCACGCACCCTGAAGATCGACAATCGCGGCGCCACTTCCGACAGGGATTCGTGGAAGGCCGCAACTGCTCAGAGAACACGATTCGAGGACACGGATAAAACCATCCTCTGCGCATATAGACGCGCAAGGGTCTGTTGGGATTCAGGATTCTTCCGGGAAAACGGCCGATAAAACGATTTTTTACGGCCAATTCACATTACGTACGCGACCTGCTCCAGCTCTTTCTGCATGGATTCGAAGGTGCACGCCGTCGCTTCGAGGCGCACCACTGCCTCGCGAACCATCGCCTGATCCGCTCCATAGCCGCGGCCTGTGAGGAACATCGTCACCAATTCCGCCGCTTGCCAGGAATCCATGCCCGACTGCAGAAGCTCCGTCCGCAGACCCGCGAGCTCGCCTACCGGAAACTTTTCGATCCTGCTGTTGCTCGCCATGGTCTTCTCCTCACTCGGTCGACGTTCCTGCTTCCGTGGAGCGCCGTACAACCCTATCGGCACTTCTGCTCCGTTTAGACACCCCTTCGGGGAATTTGTGTTGCTAAAAGTCGCCGTCAAACCGCGCCCGTTCGGAGTCACTCTGCACCTTTCACCTCATCAATGCAACTACGGTAACCATCACTCGTACACTAATCTCGATGACCGATCCCACAAAAGATCGCCACTCCCAGGCAACCCGTCCCGAGCACCCCGGACCCTCATGGGGCCTCATGCTCGCCCTCATCTTCCTCGCCATGCTCATTGCCATCGGCTTTGCCTGGATCTTCATCCATCCCTTACTTCACCGGCATTAGAAGCCGCTCTACAATCACATCGGAACTTTCTCGCACTCTCTTCCCTGCGTGTACGGATCGGAGACGTATGTTGCGTGTGGGCCTCACTGGCAGCCTCGGCAGCGGTAAAACCACTGTCGCCGCCATCTTCCGCGAGCACGGCTTCCACATCCTCGAAGCAGACGCCATCGCACGCGCAATGATGCAGCCGGGGCACGAAGTCTTTCGCCGGATCGCAGAAGCCTTCGGTCCCACCGTCGTCCGCCCCGACGGCTTGCTCGACCGCGCTCGCCTGGCAACCCTGGCTTTTTCTGAAGGCCGCCTCAACGACCTCAACCGGATCGTGCACCCGCCCGTGATCGCCGAACAAGAACGCCTCGCGAACGAAATCTTCGCGCGCGATCCAGACGCCGTGGTGGTCGTCGAATCCGCGCTTATCTTCGAAGCTGAAGCCTGGGGCACCGTTCCCAACTCCACCCCAACGAGCAGAAGCGGCTCGCCGGGGACCCCGACAAGCTGGCGTCAGCGCTTCGATCGCGTCGTCCTCGTCGTCGCTCCGGAGGAGCTTGAAATTCAGCGCTTCCTCGCTCGGGTTCTCCCCGCAAATGCAACTTCTGAAGAGCGCGCCGCTGCCGAACGCGACGCTCGCTCCCGGCTCGCCGCTCAACTGCCCGACTCAGCTAAAATTCCGGAGGGCGACTATGTCATCGACAACTCCGGATCTCTGGAGGCCACCCGCGCCCAGGCTGAACGCATCGTCGCGGAACTTAAGGCGTTTTGCGGGCGTCCGAGCCCGCAGCCGAAATCCTGAGGAGCGCAACGCGAAAGATCTCCATGGGAGCCGCGGAACTCCGCGCTGCCGCCAGTGTTTGAGTCGATGGCAGCAACGCAGTCACAAATCTCTGCCGATACAATAAGGAAGGACTGATTTGCGCCTTCATCTGCGCACCGGCTCCAGTTCACGTCGATCCGCTGCGCCTTTTCCGGTCCCGACAAGAAACCAAGCAACCATTATGACCTTTCGCAGACTTCTTCTCGTGCTTATCCTCGTTGGAGGATTCTGGTACCTCACCACCCACTCCGGCTTCCACAATTCCGCCGCCCCCGAGGGCAAAGGCTCGCCGCTTAACCTCACTGAGGCTCACGCCGCCCCCGAGTTCACCTCCACGGAGTTGAACAACATCTCCGTCTACAAACGCGCCGTTCCCTCAGTCGTCAACATCACCGCAGGAACCATAGCCCTCGATTTCTTCTACGGTTACGTCCCCCAGACCGATCAGGGTTCCGGCTTCATCCTCGACAAACAGGGCCACATCCTCACCAACTACCATGTCGTCGCCAACGCGCGTAACGTCGAGGTTCAGACCCACGACAAGCACCGCTACACGGCGCAGATCATCGGCAAAGATCGCCTCCACGACCTTGCACTTCTTCAGATCAACGCTCCTAACCTTGTCCCCGCGGTCCTTGCCTCTTCGCGCGATCTTCAGGTGGGCCAGCAGGTCTACGCCATCGGCAATCCCTTCGGCCTCTCCGGCACCATGACCGTGGGCATCATCAGCGCTATCCGTTCGGTGAAAGGCGCCGAAGGCGGCGCGCCCATCGAGAACGCCATTCAGACCGATGCGGCCATCAACCCCGGCAACTCCGGAGGTCCCCTCCTCAACTCGCAGGGCGAAGTGATCGGCATCAATTCCATGATTGCCCAAAACGGCGCCGAGCAGAATGCAGGCATCGGTTTCGCCATCCCCATCGACACTGCTAAAGCGGTCCTCAACGACATTCAGAAATACGGCCACTCGCGTCGTCCTTCGCTCGGCATCCGCACGCTGCCCATCGGACCCGACCTCGCCGAGCAGATGGGACTCCCCGCGCAGTATGGCGTTCTTATCGAAAGCACCATCCCGGGCGGAGCAGCCGAACGCGCCGGACTCCACGGCGGCAATCAGGTGGCTTATCTCGGCAATCAGCAGATCTCCATCGGTGGCGATCTCATCATCGGCATCGACAACCAGGAGATCACCAGTTCCCAGGACATCTCCGAGATCATGAACGAGCACCAGCCCGGCGACACCGTCACCGTCACCTTTTTCCGCGGCCGCCGCCGGATGACAGCCCGCGTCACCCTCGGCGAAGCCCACGACCAAACCGCGTAACGACTGTCACCCTGAGGAGCGGAGAGACAAAGGACCTCGCGTTTCTTTTCGCTTCCCCGACCTCCAGATACGGAGACCGCACCATGACCCACTGGACCGCCGCTCAAATCCCCCCGCAAATTGGCAAACTCGCTTACATCACCGGCGCCAACAGCGGCATCGGCTTCCACACGGCTCTCGAACTCGCCCGCGCCGGCGCCGCCGTCATCCTCGCTTGCCGCGATCAGGGCAAAGCCGAAGCCGCCCGCCAGCGCATCCTCGCGGAAATTCCAACGGCGAAGCTCGAAATTGCCATCCTCGATCTCGCCAGCCTTGCCTCCGTGCGGACAGCCGCGCAGGCGTTCCTCTCGACCAACCGGCAACTCGACCTCCTCATCAACAACGCAGGCATCATGGCCATCCCCCAGCGCCGCCTCACGCCTGACGGGTTCGAGCTTCAACTCGGCACCAACCACTTCGGCCACTTCGCGCTCACCGGTCTCCTGCTCCCCGCGCTCCTCAAGTCTTCAACCACCGCACCCGCACGCATCATCTCCGTCAGCTCCATCGCCCATCGCGGCGCTACGATGGACTTCGACAACCTCAACTGGGAGCGCGACTACAAACCGTGGCCCGCCTATCGCCGCACCAAGCTTGCGAATCTTCTCTTCGGATTTGAACTCGAGCGCCGTTTGGAACACGCTCATGCCTCCGCCGTCAGCATCGTCGTTCACCCCGGCGTCTCGAAGACCAATCTGTTTGCCGCCGGACCCGGCCAGGGAAGAGGGATGGCGGCGAAATTCGGTCCACTCCTCGTCGGGCTTTTCGCGCAGTCGGACGCCCAGGGCGCACTCCCCACCCTTTACGCCGCGACGTCTCCCGATATTCACGGTGGCCGCTTCTACGGTCCGCACGGCTTCAGGGAAATGCGCGGCTATCCGGTCGAAGTCCGCGCCGAACCCCAGGCCTACGACGAAGTCATGGCTGCTCGCCTCTGGGAAGTCTCCGAACAGCTGACTGGCGTGCGCTACTCGCTTCCCGCGTCCTGAGGAACCTTGGTATCGGCGCATTTTTTGAACGCCGATCGCTCGCGCCAAACTACTGCCTACTGCATGTTTCAGCGCAGTCTTCCCCGCACCTCGGGCCGGACCAGATACAAAAAGAAAACCAGGTTCAGGGCCACCATCACCAACTCCGCGACCTGGTGCAACTTCACCACAACCCACATGCCGTAGAGCGCAGACAAGAACACCGCGGCCAGCGTCAGCGCCCAACCCCATCGCCGCATGCTCAGCAATCCCTGCCCCGCGGCCGCAAAAGCCGCGCACAAAATCACCACCGCCAGCGGCAGCTTGTGGGTCGTCACGCCCACGAGGCCAATCAGGCACAGCACAAACATCCACACCGCAATCGCCGCCATCCCAGGCAAGAGCCGCCTCGCGCCTGTCTGCGCAACCGGCCCATTCTCATCCGTCATAGTGTGTGTAAGTAGGCCAGCAGATCCTGGAGCTGCTGGTCGTTCAGGTCGTTCCCGTAACCCGGCATCATATTTCGACCGCGCAGAATCACCGGGGTCACACGCTCATCGTTCGCCGGGGTCCCGCTCGGCAGATACTTCTTCCGGTACATCCCGAACAAGCTCGGCCCGTGCAGATCGCCCGTCTGGTTCGCGTAGTGACAACGAGCGCAGTACTGCTGATACACCATGCGCCCCTGTGCCTCCTGCGCCGTTAACTCGCTCACCGGCTTGGAGGGCGCGAGCGAAGGCCCACAGCCCGCAACGAATGCGAACGCCAGTACTGCGCCTGAAACCAACCACCGATTCGACTCTTTCCGCATCGCCCTCTAACTCTAATCGACAAACCCTAAACTCTAATCCCCAAAACTCTAAACTCTCGCGGGCAGCTACTTGCCGGCAGCTAATTGCTGGCAGCAATAGCCTCCACGATCCGATCCACCGCCGCCCGCGCCGCGTCCCCCGCCGGTTGCCGATTGTTGCAAAGCACCGAAAACGCCAGCATTCTCCCGCTCGCGGTTGTCACATACCCGCTCAGCGCATTCACCTCCGACAGGGTTCCCGTCTTCGCAAACACTTTGCCCTTCAGCTCGCCCGTAAACCTCCCCGCCAGCGATCCATCCAGGCCCCCAATGGGTAACGATGACCGGTACAATTCGCCCCAGGGCTGCCGTGCCGCATACGCCAGCAAAGTCGTCGCCGCCCGCGGCGTAATCAGATCCGAAGGCGACAACCCCGACCCGTCATAAAACAAGAAATCTCCCGGATCGATCACCGCATTCACCAGGAACTGCCGCACCACCCGCGCCCCCTGCGCAATCGATCCATCCTCGCCCTCCAGCCGTCCCAGCAAACGCTGCAACAGCTCCGCATGCAGATTCTGGCTCACCTTGTTCGTCACCGTCACATCTTCGGCCAGCGTCGGCGACACATGCGTTGCCAGCACCTTCAAATCCGTTACCGGCGGCTCGATGGTGCTCATATCCAGTGGCCGCAGCACTACCGCCTGATTCACCTCCGCGCGATAATCCTCCGTATCCACCGGCAGCCGATGCCACGCCTTCGCGGTTCCCGTGATGGTCACGCCTCGCGCCAAAAGCATCTGCCGGAGCGCCGTCGCTGCAAACTCCGCCGGATCCTCGACCGCAAGCGCCTCATGCATCCCGTTCGCGCTCACCGCTCCGTACAGCCGAATCGCTAAACTCCCCGGCACGCGATCAATCCCCGCATGTGCCGACACCCCCGACCCAGCCACGGTCAGCGAGTTCTCCAGCTTGTAGTACGGCACATCAGGATTCCACGCCACTACCGTCGGCGTCGTGCCCTGCGCCGCATCGCCTTCACTGCCGGCCGTCGGAGCAGCGTTGGCAGCCTGCACAGGCCCCGGCGTCACATTCAGATACACAACGTTGTCATTCACCGTCAGCGCCGAAACCGGCGCGCCATAATCCCACTGCAAATCGTCCCAGGCCCAGCTGCCACCGTAGCGCTCCCACACAAACCACGAATCGTCGCCGATCACATCGCCAGCAATCGTCTTCACACCGCTCGCGACAATCTGGTCCGCCATGTTTTCGAGCGCCTGCAGCGGCGGATTCGGCCGGTCCGTCTTCCCAGCCCACGGATACGCACGACCCGACATCGTCGGATCGCCCGCGCCCAGCAGCCGCACGTCGCCGGTCAGCGTACCATTCGCGTCGATCGTCCCCGACGTCACCGCCGTCGTCGTCCATGTAACATTCGGCGGGAGCAGCGCCAATGCCGCGGCTGTTGTGAACAGCTTCGCGTTCGAAGCAGGCTCGAAAAACTGCCCGTCGTTCAGCGCGTACACCGGCTTGCCATCGAGCGACGCCACCGAAATGCCCCAGTGCGCGCGAGCCACCGCCGGATCGGACAGAATTTGCCTGATCTGCACATCGAGGGGCACAGCTTTATGAACAGGCTTCGCCGCCTTATGCTTCGCAGCCGCGCCGGCTGGTACGGTCAGAAGCAGTAGCGCGACCGCACACACCCAGCTGAATCTCGCCGACCGTTCCATCACCGACCGTCTCGTCCCTGGCCGCTTCATCTCTAAACTCTAAACTCTAATGCCTTAACTCTGCCTCAACCGCTGTACGCTTCTCGATATGGCCTTCACCCACCGGCCCCGCTTCCTATGGCAGCTGCGCACCCGCTCTCTCGAACTCGGCGAACGAACGCTCATCATGGGTATCCTTAATGTGACGCCCGACTCCTTCTCCGATGGCGGCGTGTTTCTCGACACCAATTCGGCCGTCGAACACGCGCTGGCGATGCTCGACCAGGGGGCCGATCTCATCGACATTGGCGGAGAATCCACCCGCCCCGGCTCTTCACCTTTGACAACTCAGCAGGAACAGGACCGCATCTTCCCCGTCATCGAAGCCCTGCTGCATCGACGCCCCGAATCTGTGCTCTCGATTGATACATATAAAGCCGAGACCGCCCGCGCCGCCATCGCCGCCGGAGCCGAAATCGTCAACGACGTCTCCGGCTTCGAATGGGATCCTGAGATGCCCCGCGCCTGCGCCGATCTCCGTTGCGGCGTCATCCTCATGCACACCCGCGGACGCCCCGGTGAATGGCGCACCCAGCCGCCTCTCGCTCAGAACGAGGTTGTGCCGCTGGTAAAGGGAGGCCTCGCGCACTCTTTGGAACTTGCCCTCAGCGCTGGCATTGATCGCGGCCGCATCGTTCTCGACCCCGGCTACGGATTCGGCAAGGCCTTCGATAACAACTATCCGATCCTTGCCCGTCAGGACGAGCTGCTCGCCCTTGGCCGACCTATCCTCGCAGGCGTCTCGCGCAAGTCTTTCCTTGGCAGAACCCTAGCCGAATCCCTCAAGCCGTCCGGCTCCGCCGACGTCCCGCCGCAAGCCCGCGCGAACGCTATCCTCACCGCCACCCTCGCTGCCACGACAGCCGCAATCCTGGCCGGAGCCAGCGTCGTGCGCGTCCACGACGTGCGCCCCGCCTTCGAAGCCGCACGCATCGCCGACGCGATCCTGAGCGCGCATCAGGCAGTTAAACAGTAAAGCGGCTGAGTGGCTACGGGCCTCAGGCTACAGGCTCTCTCTATGCCATCAGATCCAGCGCCCCATCGTGACCGTCATCCAGTTCCACCTGATCCACGATTTCTTCCTGCTCGTCTTCTGCCGGCTCCACTTCCTCAACGAACTTCCGCCTGTGCATCTTGTCGCGGGTCCACGATGGAGCCCCATCGTTCCCCACTCCGCCCATCCGCGAAATCCGATCGATTTCCATGGCCCCAGCGCTTCCTGCAAATCCGCACACTCTTTTATCGGCGTTCCCCAGCCCAAAGTTCAGAGCAACCCGCGCAATCAGTCTGCCATTCCCTTGCCTGCCTGAATCTGCATCGCTTCTCCACACCCGGAAACCGCATATCCTTGAACCAGCATGGGCCGCATCCGCGTTCTCTCCGACCAGGTCGCCAACCAGATCGCCGCCGGCGAGGTCGTAGACCGGCCTGCTTCTGTGGTGAAGGAGCTGCTGGAGAACGCTCTCGATGCAGGCGCCCTGCGGATCCGCATCGAAATCGAAGCCGGCGGGCGGCGTCTGATCCGCGTCGCCGATGACGGCTGCGGCATGGTCCGCGACGACGCTCTGCTCGCATTCGAACGCCACGCTACCTCGAAAATCCGCTCCTCCGACGATCTCCTGTCCATCACCACTCTCGGCTTCCGTGGCGAAGCCCTGCCGTCCATCGCTTCGATCTCCCGCCTGGAACTAACCACGCGCTCAGCCGCACCAGACGCCCCCGGAACGCGCCTCGAAATTGCAGGCGGTAAAATCCTCGCCGTCGAAGACTACGGAGGCCCTCCTGGCGCCACCATCACCGTCCGCGACCTCTTCTTCAACACTCCCGCCCGCCGCAAATTCCTGCGTGCCGAAACCACCGAGCTCTCTCATGTAACAGCGTTGGTTACGCATTACGCGCTTGTTCATCCTGAGATCCACTTCGAACTCCATTCCGCCACCCACGCGCTGCTCACCGCGCCGCCGGTCCGCGAACCCTCCGAGCGCATCTACCAAATCTTCGGCCGCGACACCCTGGACCAGCTTGTGCCACTGGCGGCCGAACGGCACCTCGATCATGCAGGTATCCCGGAGCCGCCGCCGTGGCGCCGCGATCAGGACTACACGCCCCCCGACCCTGGTTTCCTGCGCCTCTCAGGCTTCGTCTCCCGCCCCGCGCTCCAGAAGCTGAACCGCAATTCGATTTACGTCTTTGTCAACCAGCGCCTTATCCGCGATCGCCTCATCCTGCATGCCATCGTGGAGGCTTATCGCAACATCATTCCGCCCACTTCTTTCCCCGTTATCCTTCTCTTCCTCGAAATGCCGCCGCACGAAGTCGACGTCAATGTCCACCCCGCCAAAACCGAAGTCCGCTTCCGCCAGCAATCCCTCATCCACGACTTCGTGCGCGAAAGCATCCGCATAACGCTGATGAAATCCCGCCCCGCCGCCAGCTTCCTGGCCGCTCTCACCGACACGCCGCGCGCATCCTCCGCGCTGGTCCTCGATTCTCCACTCGACCCAGTTCCGGAAATCCCCCCCTCCGATGCTCCTCCTTCAACAGCGGACGCCGCGTCCTTTACCCTCGCCCCGCCCCAGCCTCGTCCCGAAGAAGTCAAACTCCCGTTCGCCCCTGCAGAAATCGTTCCTGGCGAAAACTGGCAAGAGATGCGCAGTGAGGCAGAGTCGGAGAAATTGCATTTTCTTTCCGCCGTCCACCCCACCACCAACGGCCACGCCTGCGCAGCACCCGCTCTGCCGGAAGGGGGAGAGCCCGCCTCGACTCTCCACGCCCTCGCTTCCCTCAAGCCCCTCGGTCAGCTCCGCGAATCCTTCATCCTCGCGACCAACGAGGAGGGACTCTGGATCATCGATCAGCACGTCGCCCACGAGCGCGTCCTGTTTGAGAAGATCCTGCGCGAGCGCCAGACCGAGCGCGTCGAGCGCCAGCGCCTCCTCATGCCGATGCTCATCGACCTGCTCCCGCAGCAAATGGTCGTATTCTCCACGCTCGCCGAAGAGCTGGAGCGCAACGGCTGCGAGGCCGAACCCTTCGGCCCCCACACCATAGCCATCAAAGCCGCACCTTCGGGCCTCAGCGGCTCAGAACTCGAGCGCATGATTCTCGAAGTCCTCGAGCAGCCCGGCGCTTCGGCCCAGTCCGACAACCTCGAAGCCGCCCGCACCCGCATCGCCGCCTCCATCGCCTGCCACGCCGCCATCAAGGTCAACATGCCCCTCGATCCAGCCCGCATGGAATGGCTCCTCTCGGAGCTTGCCAAAACCGATCACCCCACCAGCTGCCCCCACGGCCGTCCCATTGCATTACGATATTCATGGAGAGACATTCAGCGCGCATTCCAGCGCATTTAAAACCCTGGTTTCACAACCCAGCTGTCAATGCGGGCCCATTTTGAATCAGCAACAGTTACAAATCGCGCGCGCCGCGCTGTGGCATCAGACCGCCAATGCGCCCCCCGCTGCGCCGTTGCTGACCCTCGACGATGCCTCCTCCTGGCTCGAAGAAATCGGCCTCTGCCTCTTTCTGCCGCGCCACACTCAGCTTCCCGCGCCCGCGCCCTCCTTCGCCGAAGCCATCATGGGCGCCACATCCATCACACCGCCCGCAGCCGCCATCACCCAGGCCGCCGAACTTGCCTCCCGCCTCATTCAGGCAGACCGCGCCATCCCCCTCAACCTCCTTGGCATCGTCTCTGAGCAACCTGACTTTCTCGTTACACCCGAGGTTCTGCCCTGGGTCGCCGCCGTGCGCGGTGACCGTCAGTGGAAAACCGCTCCCGCCGGCCGCACCGCCCCCATCGTCATGCGCACCTGGGAGGCCCTCGACAAGGAAAGCGGGAAAACCGCTATTGAGCTCACGGAAATCCTCGGCCGCGAACTCACCGAAGCCGCTGTTCTCCGGGCGCTCATCGAGCTCTGGACGAGCCTCCGCGCCGTCCCTGCCTACACCCCCGGCCAGCCCGCGCGCTGGAGCCTGCTCAAGAATCGTTACCCAGCCCAGCTCGCCACCGGCGCCAACACCGCGCAAACCACCGCCCTCTCCGCGCTCCTCTCCATCTATCTACGCGCCGCAGTCGCCGCCAGCGCCGAAGAGGCGGAAATCTTCCTCTCCCCCCTCACCGCCCGCTCCCGCATTCGCGAAGTTATCCACGGCATGACCGCCGCGCGCCAGATCAGAACCATGTCAGTGGGCACGCAAACGCTCCTCTTCGTCGAAGGCTCCCTCCCTGAATCCGCAACCGAGCCCGAGCCTGAACCGCAGACCAAACCAGCACCGCGTCAACCCGCTGCGGGCCCTCCTTCCCGCAAAGAACCCCGTCCCACACAATGGGAGCTGCCCCATGACCCGCCCCAGGCACAACGGTCGCCGCCCCGCCGCGAATTCGTGAAGCGCCCCGCCGCGAACTTCGGCCAGCGTCGCGACTTCGGCCTGAAGCGCGCGTGGAAGCCCGGCCCCAAAAAGCCCCCAACGCGCTTCGCCCCTGAAGGAGGAACCCCTGGACGACCGGCCCCTGGAAGCGAGAAGCGTCCCCGCGAGCAGCGCCCCTTTGCACCAGATCGCCGGAAACCATTCCCTGCCCGGCCACAGTCGGATCGCGGCCGACCGGCAGGGAAGCCGGTGTTTTCAGCAAAGCCGGGTCAGCGCTCCGCACGCGCCAACGCACGTCCTGGCGCGGGTCCCAACCAAAAACCCTGGCAACGCCGTCCAGGCCAGAATTTGCGCGGCGGCGACTTTCCCAAAAGACCCCGCGAACCCCGCCCCGAGCGCCCTGCCGTGGCGAATCGCCCAACCCGCGACAATCGTCCTCCAGCCAAACCACGCTGGCGCGACCAGAAATCCGCGCCGCCTCAATCTCGTCAAGATCGTCCCTGGCGCGATCAGCGTTCGCAAGCCCAGCGTCCGGCAGGCAGCGACAATCGCCCTCAGCGTCCCGACGGCTCGCAGCCAACCGGTCGTTCTCGCCGTGACAATGGCCCACGCAACGAAATCCGCCCACGCACCGCTCCCGGCAAACGATTCGGCGCAAAGTCGCGATTCGCTCGCCCGTCTGCCCCGTCACAAAGTGCCGCCAGTAACTCACGGCCCGCGAAACCCCGATTCTCAAGCCCCTCTCGTCCATCGCAATCCGGCAAATTCCCGCAGCGCTCCACTCGTCCCCCCGTCCGACCCGGCGCTCGATTCAGCCGCCCCGGCAAACCTTTCAAAAAATCTTTTCGCAAATCGGGCCCCGGCGAACGAAATCCGCGCAAGAATCGTAGTCAGGAAGAAAACCCCGAATGACACGCGGCCCCATTATCGCCATCGACGGCCCCGCCGGCGCGGGCAAGAGCACCGTCGCCCGGCATCTCGCCCAACACTTCGGCCTTCTCAATCTTGAGACCGGGGCCATGTATCGCGCCTTCGCCCTGAAAGCGATCCTCTCCGACCACGACTTCGACGATGCATTCTCTCTCGAGCGTCTCGCCCGTGACACCGACATCCGCCTCGAAGCCGACCGTCACGGCAACCGCGTCTTTCTCGACGGCACGGACGTCACCGAGCGCATCCGCGACTCCGACGTCACCCAGGGAGCTTCGCGCGTGAGCGTTCACCCCCATATTCGCGCGTGGATGGTGGACCTGCAGCGCGACCTCGGCCGCCGCGGCGGCGTGGTCATGGAAGGCCGCGACATCGGCACGGTCGTCTTTCCCGACGCCGATGTGAAAGTCTTTCTCGATGCTTCTCCCGAGGCGCGCAGCCAGCGCCGCTACGAGCAGAACTCCGGCGGGAAGGACCAGCGCTCGCCGAACTCAGGATACGAGCAGAACGCAGGCGCCAGAGACGGCCACTCGGCCACCTCCGGCTACGATCGCTCCGCTGTATTTCAGGAACTCCGCGAGCGAGACGAGCGCGATCGCCACCGCGCCAACTCCCCGCTCCACCCCGCCGCGGACGCCGTCGTCATCGACTCCACCACCCTCACCCTCGACCAGGTGCTGGCCCGCATCGAAGACCTCGTCCGCCCCCTCTTTACCCACCGCAACCCCGCCGAAAAAGCCGGCTAGCTGCGACTGACCTTGCGAGGCGGCTGGGTATCTCGAAGCTCATGTTGTTATTCGCAGGCTGCAACCCTCGGCGTCACCCAAGCCAAAGAGCCGCCCTCAGGGTGGGCTGGCTCATCTGCATCGCTTGTGGTCACTCCTCTTCCGTCTTGGCCCCAGCCGGCGCCTTAAAGTGCTTCGCCGTCCCTGGTGCTGCCGGAGGCACAGGCGGCTTCGGCGGAGTCACCGACACCGTGGCATTCTCGCCCTTGCGCAGCTCGAGGTTCCCGTGCTCGGTTTCGAGCTGCAGCTCCACACCGCCATGGCCCACCGAACCCTGCAGCGTCTGCCGTCCTCCGTCCGTCGCAACCTTCACCGGAAAGTCTGTCCGCACCGCTTCGTCTTCGCTCGTGCTCCCTGTCACGCTGAAGTTCGCATTGTCCGGCATCGTCACAATCACGTTGCCCGTGTGATCCGTGATCTCTAAATTCCCCAGCGGACTTGCCGCCACCAAATTCACATCCCCGTTCGAGTCCTCAATGTGGGCGTCGCCCCCGATCTGCGTCAGGTCGATGTCCTTCGAGCGGGCAATCACCCGCACCGGCCCCATCGCTTCGCTCACGCTCAGGTCGCTCTTGTCCAGGGTCAGCGCCCCCATCAGATGCGGAATATCGAGCGAAGTCTGGCTCGAATGGTAGTGAATCGCCCCTCCTACCTGCTCCAGGTGAATATCCCCGAAGAAATCTCCGTTGATCGTGACCTCACCCTGGATCTCCGACAGCGTCACATCGTCGCCGTGCCCGTCCACGAGCACGCGCCCCTGCACGTTGTGCGCGGAAAAGTCGCCATGATCGATGTGCCCCTGGGCATCGCCTCGAATATCTTCGAGTTTCACCTCGCCGTGGTTATCCGTTACCTGGACTCCACCGTTCAGGCCGTCCGCCGTTACATCGCCATGCCCCGCCGTGACCGTCGCATAGGCCGCTGCCGGCAACTCCAGCGTCAAATCAACGCGCGCGCCCTGCTTCTCCGGCACCGTAATCACCGCGCCGCCGCCCGACGCATCCACCTTCGGCTTCAGCTGCGCAAAAATCTTCTGCGCCTCCGTATCTGAATCCCGATGCACCATCTGGTGCGCCCGCAGATGCATCTTCCCATCGGCCGACGCCGTTATCGTAATGTCGCCCTGCGGATCATCGATGCTCACCGCCGGCTTTGCCCCCGTCAGTGCCTGATCGATCTGCACATCGTTATCGTGCTCAGCCCCCATCCAGTTCCACATTTCGCTGCCGCCGGCATCGTCGCCAAAGCCCCACGAGAACGGCCCCATCAGATGCCCGTTGCGCGAAACCCACCCCAAGCCGATCATCAGGATCACCAGCCACACCAAGCCGCCCATCCCACGCCGCCCATAGGGCCGGTTCCAGTCCAGAAAGTGCTCCGCGAGCAGGAGCCCGCCCATCACGATCAGCAGTATCGGCCACCAGCGCGCGTACCAACCCCAGAATTCCACCGGGTCCATGCGCCCGGTCTCCATCAGCAGAGCAATCACGCCGATGCTCAGCAGAATAAGCGGCCCTACGAACGATGGCCGGTGCCATCCCCGCCAGTAGGTCCGGTAGTAGTCTCTCTGCGCCCGCGCCTGCGCCTTCCACTGATCCCTCTGCGCACGCGCCTGAGCTTTCGCCTGCCACCGCGTTTCCCGTGGTGTCCAGGATGGAGGTGTCGTTGCCATAATTACCTCCCCTCCTCGTCGTGCATGGGTAAATCATGAACCGGCACAATCGCGGTCGTGGTCTCCGTCGATCCCGGACCCGTTGTGCCCGGACCCGGATAGGGCGCGCCGGTGTACGTCGTGTACCCCGGCCCCGCCGCCGGAGCCGCATAACCCGGATACTGCATCGTCGGATCCGGCGGATTCTGCGCCAGGATCGCGTTCTCCGCCAGCTTCATCAATCCCCAAACGATGATGTACAGCGGCCAGCTTCGTGAGTAGTGAATCCCCGTGTATTCGTCCAGAATCGCCGTGATCCCAAACGTCAGCAGCATGATCGGCCCGCGCATCCGCCTAAGAAACAGATACTGATTCATTGCCCGCCTCCCGTCGACGGATTTTGTGGACTCCCCGGTCCTGGACTCGATGCCCCCTGCGGATTCGCCGTCCCACCCGGATTCATCGGCGGAGGTGGCCCCACCCGCGCCGCGAATCCAAAACGCCCTCCGCTGTTTCTCATCAGCAGCCACACCGCGATCCCGACAATAATGAGGGGCCAGCCGCGGCTCACCCATTCAAAGTTGAAAAACCCCAGCGTGTTGAACAGGAACAGCATGCCCAGCAGAATCAGAACAATTGCCCCAATCGGCTCCCGGCGCGCACGTTCCAGCTCCATTTGCGGCGGAATCGGCGGAGGCACAGCCCCCGGAGGAGGTACCCATCCCGGCGGTGGCGGAGCGGCCGCGAACCCGGGCGGCGGTGGCGGATACCCTGGCGATGGTGGCACAAATCCCGGCGGCGGTGGAGGCGTACCCCACGTCCCTGGCCCACCAGGATTGAACGGCCGCCCAGCCTGTTGCGCCTCAGCCACAATCCTCTGCCGCAGCTGCTCGCCCCACTCCGCGCTCTGCCGCCCAAATTCGTGTGCATGCAATCGCACCTGTTCCGCCCAGTCGGCAGTCGACTGGCCCGGAGCCGGCCCTGTCCCCGGCACACCCGACCCTGGAACCGGACCCACCCCAGTTACGCCCCCCATCGGCGTCGATGCCGGCGGCGTATAAGGCCTGGGAGCGCTGTGCCCACCAAAAGCATTTCCCAGCTCGTTCAGCCCGAACGGATCCGGCAGCGGCAAACCATCCCGTCGCGCCTTCGCCGTCTGGTTCGCATCGAAAACCTGGTACAGCACCCACACGGCCACAAAAATCCCAAACAGCCCGTAATGCTCGCTGATCGAAATCAGCACAACGAACACCAGCACGTGCACGATCGCCTTGATGTATTGCCCGTTGTACATCGCCCCCACGCCAGGGATGAAACCCAGAATTGTCGCCGTCCCAGGATTCGGCACACCCGCCGACAGTGGCCCCGGGCCTGGATACACGCCCGTTGGCCCAACCCCCGGACCTCCGGTCACCCGCGCCGCCAGGCAAGGCTCGCAAAACACGTTCCCCTGCACCGTGCGCTCGCACTGGACGCACAGCGGTTTGCCGCAATGCTGGCAAAACACGGTTGCTGCCGCTTCGGGATGATTCGCGCAGTTCATACCAGGCTCCTTTTGTCTAGCTCAGCGGCTTTGGCCGCTTCCTCCAGCCCGGCTCCATGGTGATCCAGGGAAATGGAATTGCGACTTCCAGACAACACCCTTATTTCGTTTGCCTTCTGCTTTTCTTCTGCTCTCCAATCACCGCTTGCCACCCGCTTTTCTGAACGCTGAATGCTGAACGCTGAATGCTCGCTCGCATTCAGCACCGCACCCTGCGATGGCTCATCCAGTCGCCCGTCCTTATTTCCAGCTCCGCCCCCGCTCCCGCCCTGCTTCCCAGGCTCCTGCTTCTTCTGCGTTGCCGGCGTCTGTTGCTGGGGTTGCGTCTCCACATCCCTCCGCAACTCCCGCATCCGCGACTGCAGCTGGTACACCAACCGCAGATTGGAGTAGTACTGCACCACCGTCTTCTGCGCGCCGAAGTACTCTCGCGACAGTGTGCTCCCGATCTGGGACGGCCGCAGATCGGCAAGCCGAATATTCCCCGGCTTGATCCCCACCAGGTTCAGCGTCAGCGCAATCGAAAAGAATGCCATTGCGATCGTCATCAGCAGCCGCGTCTCCTGGAAGCTCCGCCGCCAGGGCATCACCATGGCCCCCGCTCCCGAACTCTGCCCCGCAGCGATCACCGGCAGCGGCACTCCGCCGGCCCCCACTGTCTTCTCCAAAATCTTCCCGATCAACCCCGCCGGCACATCGGGTTCGGCGTGCAGGTAAACCAGCCAATCCCGCCCCTGCCCCGCATGCCCCAGCAGATCGCCGCAGTTTGCGCACGTCTCGCTGTGCGTCCTGAACGCCGCCGCCTGCCCTGCCGGCAGCAGCCCGTCCAGCGCATCCACCAGCAGCGCCTCCCACTCCTCGCAGCGAAGTCCTCCTCCACCCGGCGTAGCCCCCGGCATCGGTCCGAATTTGCTCTGGTCCGTCACGCTACACCACCTGCCCTTTATTACGCTCCAGTAAACGAGCCAGTTCCGCCCGTCCCCGGCTGATCCGCGACTTCACGGTACCTTCAGGTATGCGCAGCACCTGCGCGATCTCCTTGTAATCCATATCCTGCAGATCCCGCAAAATCACCGCTTCCCGCAGCTCCGGCGATATCCGCGTCAGCGCTTCCTGCACCATCTTCTCGATTTCCTTCTGCACCGCGCGGTCATGCTGCGTCGGAGCCTTGTCCGCCAGCCGCTGCACCAGCGGCATGTCCTCTCCATCGCCATCCCAGCCCGCGTCCATCGAATCCGTCGAACGCTGCGCCCGCGACCGCCGGAAGTGATCCACCAGCAAATTGCGGGTCATCGTTGTCAGCCAGGTCTGGAATGTTCCGCGCGCAAGGTCGAACGAAGTCAGATTCCCATACACCTTGAGGAAAACTTCCTGAGTCAGATCCTCGGCATCGGTCGACGACCCCGTAAACCGGAAACACAAACCATACACCCGCCTGTGATGCGCTTTCACCAGCTCTGTCCAGGCAAAGGAGTCGCCCTTCAGGCAACGCTCCACCAGGACCTGCCACTCGGCTTCCACAGGCTTCTCCCCAACCCTCTCCAGACCGCGTTGCGGCTCTTTACGCTGCCACCGCTCCGCTGGCTTCCGCTCGTCGGCGCCCGGCGCCCGATACTGCCCAGGCCTCACAATCGCCGCCCGGTCCGCCATCCGATCGGCGGGACGCCCCGGAAATCCCATCATTCCCAGATTCCAGTTGATGGCTGTAGCGCTCATGGGCAATGATACGCATCCGAACGCGGCCCGGTTCCGAAAAACCGCCGCGCCGACCAAGGCAGGACCCTGACTTCACGATTGCCATCCTCTCGTGCTCGCGCGGGCACCATCAAAGGACTCATGTCCGTGGACTGCCGCCTCCGCGTCGACCGAGCCTATATCGAGCAGATAAGCGGCATGTGCATCCTCTCGCAGTTTCCACAGTAACCCCTTCGACCGTCTCATCACAGCGTGCGCCCGCGCCAACTCGCAAGCCTGGCTCGTAACCTCCGACCACCGCATCCACGAAGCCTATCTGCGCGCAATATGGTCGCGGGATGATTCCTGAGCAACGAGGGTCCCCAAAAATCCAGAACCGTCCGGCCCGAGATTGTTAATTAAATATGCGAGTGTCCGCCGGGCCATATTCCCGAAAATAGCTGCCTCGGCGGCACCGAGCACAGCGGATCGCCCCATCGCCAGCGTGCGATTCCGAGGGTTCGCGACGCCTGCTGTCAGGCGGCATCGTATAGATCATCCGCCAGAGCCGATGATCCACCGCTCTTTTACCCTGGTCGGGAACAGTCGCCGACTCAACGACGACAATTCCCGACCGGGCTCAGCGCTATGGAGATACGAGGGGAGTTAGCTTCCAGCTGGAGGAGACATCGCCGAGGTCTCCCTGGCTCGCGATACTGGTCCCATTCATCAGCCAGATATACACGTCGCCGCTCGAGCTGTTCCGCCACAGAATATCGGCCTTGCCGTCCCCGTT